>Ga0214921_10006321_pt1 | contig 16297 bp, 15 predicted proteins | sample LL1505_MetaG_FD_177992 | JGI IMG/M metagenome (GOLD analysis project Ga0214921, IMG submission 177992) | Freshwater microbial communities from Lake Lanier, Atlanta, Georgia, United States - LL-1505 | ecosystem: Environmental > Aquatic > Freshwater > Lake | place: USA: Georgia | collected...
TCTTGAAATTCTTACCAATTCATTTAATAGCTTTTTCCAATTTTGTCTAAATAGTTGTCCAAGAAGAATACCAGGGGTCTCAACTCTTTTGTTATGTAATGCATCTCGATCATCAATATCATTATTACCTAATATAACATTGAGTAATTTATTTGTCATAAAACTTAAGAATACAATTTTCTTTGGAATATCTTCGCCAAGATGAGGTAATAGATCTTGTCTTAGAATCTTATCTAAATATAATCTTTTCTGAATTTTAGCAATATTTTCATCACTAGAAATTCTTTTATTTCTTCTTAATTTGGTAATAAGATATTCAATAGCCTCTTCTTTAGTTTTAATAGGTTCATTTAGATCATCTACACAATTTGACACAGATGGTCTTAATAAGTTAATCATTTTAATATCTTCTAAATCGTGAGTGATATAACTAATAATACTCATATCACTTTCTACACCAAGTGCTTTAAGTAAAATGAATAATGGAATATCAACTAATTGTGAAGAAGTATTAAGTGCAATAACACCATTCTTTCTTTGTTTAATAGTTAATATTTGTAAATTATCAGACCAATCATTTGCCTTTGAATTTATTTGAGCAATATATTGAAGATTATTTTCAAATGAAGGGTCTTTTTTAGAAAAGATTAATATTTTATTATCTACAATTTTCTCAATTGACATAATTACTTTTCCTTGACCATTAATAATAAATTCTCCACCAGGGTCAAATTTGCATTCCCCTTTTAGATCTTGTTTAATATAAGTCGAACAATATTTTGATTTTATCATAATTGGAATATTACCAATTGGGATTTCTTTCTCAAGTTCTCCAACATTATGAATTTTCTTTTCTCCTGTTATCGCATTTATAATTTCAACAAACTGTTGTATATCGACAATAACAGAACCAAAATAATTTAAATGATTTTTTCTTGCATCGGAAGGAAATTTAATTTCATTATCATTATCAAATGTTGATGGTTTAATTCTAATATTTGAACATTTAAATCCGTGAATATATATTTTTTCTTTATCAACATTTTCATAGAAAAAATTATTTTCATTCATTAATAGATGAGGTATCATTTCACCAACAAATTGGTGGTATGAACTGAATAAATGCTCATATAGAATGTTAGGTTGGGCAAAATATAATTCTAATAACTGATTATTTACTTCTTGATAATTTTGTGTCATTATTAACTTAGTATATATTTTTTGTTTAGATATTATTTATTATTCAATTTTTATTTAATTAAGGCGTAGCCGAAATTAAATAAAAATAGCAGCGTTCAATTTTTCTAAGAAAAACAAAGTTTTTCTCAGAAACAACTCTTAGATAGAGAATAGATTTTTTTGAAAAAAATCTATACATATCTATCAATTTTTATTTAATTAAGGCGTAGCCGAAATTAAATAAAAATAGCAGCGTTCAATTTTTCTAAGAAAAACTTTGTTTTTCTCAGAAACAACTCTTAGATAGAGAATAGATTTTATTGAAAAAAATCTATACATATCTAACAATTTTTATTTAATTTAGTAATATAATTAATAATTTAAGCAATGAACTCTTTCAACTTATCTAAATATTCATTTAATACTTTATTTTCATTTTTATTATTATAATCATCATTAATTAAATTAAGTAGATCACTATTACAATGATTAGAATATATTGGTTCTTGTTGCATTTGTCTAATTTGTTCATCACTCATTGTAATAACATAATTAACACAATCTTCAAATGTATTAAAATCACTAACATTAATAAATGCATTTTTATTAAAAAAATCATTAATAGTTGAACTACCCCAATATATAGGTATTGCCCCACTATAAAAAGCATTTAATATTTTCTCAGTTATGTATCCATTAACAATAGTATTTTCCATAGCAATTACAAATTTATAATCTTTATATGTGTCTATTAAATTAGGTGAGTCAAAACAACCATCTATTTTAGGTTTTCTAGTTTGTGGATAATTTCCATAACACTTGCTAAATGAATGACAAGTATTTGTGTTAGTTTTGCTAACAAATAAATTAAACATGTATTCTCTTTCATTTATTCTATTACCATTACAATATGCTAATAAATATTTTCTATCATTATTAATATATTTACGCTCTTTATTTATATATGGCGACCATAACATAAATGGTATGTATATATTATTTATATTATTATATAGTACGGTTAATGCATATAAACTTTTTATTTCATTAATATTTCTATTAGGTATTGTAGGTTCTCCTGAATAATAAATATATTTTTTTGGTTTTGTATTCCATAAAGGTTGATTACCATGATCTTCAAATGAAACAATAAAAGAACACATATCATTATTTTTATATTCAATATTAGAATAACCAAGTTTCTTTAATAAATAACTTAATACAAACGATCCATAATCCCATCCACAACCTTCGGAGCCAATTACAATACTCATTATATATATATATATATATAATATCTATTTATATATAGAATTAAAATGAAACAAAATTTTAATATATAAATATTTATCTATTAAATGTCAAAATACAAAAGTTAAATATTTATGTAGAGAAAAAAGAATGATAATATTAAAGTAGAAAAAACCTAACAAAAGAAAATTAATAAGTCAGTTGAGGTTGGTACCTTAACGAAATCATAATTTACACGCTCTGTAATGGCCAGACCTTGAATATTTATTTGTCTTATTTTAAATCTTCAAGAGTGTATAAATAAAGAATATAATAACTTATTAATATTTTCAGCAATATTGATGTCTATTATTTCTATTTTATTATTTAACATATATTTTATTTTAATCATATTATAATTCTCTAGATTAATATTTTCATTTTTAATAAAAACCCATAAAGGTATTGAATTATTATATAATCTATAATTTGATGTTATATCAAATTCATTATTATCAATAGAATCTTTCTTATCCGATACTTCAACCATAACAATATCTTCTTTTACTTTAGATTCAATAATTTCTTTTTTTGTTGATAATTCGATCATTGTTATGTCTTTATCATCAGGACATTCATTAACACTAATCATATTAGTATCGTGTGATATATCCATTGGTTTATTTTCTGGTGATATATCTATTGGTTTATTTTCTGGTGATATATCCATTGGTTTATTTTTTACAAGTGTTGGACTATTATTATAATAATTATCTATTGGAATAGAAATTGGTGATTCTATATTTGTATCAATATATAATTTTTTATTGGTATCATTATTACGATTTGAGTATAATGACACATATAATATAACTGGTGTAATATGATTTTCTATTATATTGGTAGTATAATATAAACTATCCATTGTATATATAATATCATAATTATTATATTTTATAAATTTAACTAATAGTTTAAATGGCATAATACACATACATTTTAATAAAAACCTTAATTTAGATATACTTACATCTATAATTTTATTGCTTTTATATAAATAAATTATTCTAACACCATAGTTAGATACACAACAGTTTCTAGTATTAATTAGACAATTTTGCATTACATAAATAATATAAAATAACTTTAATATAATTAAAGATATTTTTAATATATTAGATAATATGGATTTACAATTTAAAAATAATTGGATATTATGGTACCATTCAGAAAAAAATAATTGGAAAATATCAGGATATAAACAATTATATAAAATTTCTACAATAGCTGATCTATGGAAATTTTATAATAATTGGGTTAGTATTGGAGGTATTACTAATAAACATATATTTTTAATGAGAGAAGATGTATCACCATTATGGGAAGATCCACAAAATATAAATGGTGGATGTTGGTCTTTTAAAATATTAGAAGATAATGCTGAAGAATTATGGACAGATCTGACAGTATCATTACTTGCTAATAAATTGTATATGAATGATAATGATGAAATTTTAGGTCTCTCTTTATGTTTAAAAAAAAATAATAATGTGGTTATTAAAATTTGGAATAAATCATCTAAAAATAATAGCCTCAAATTATTAAATAATAATATTCTAAAAAAATGGGGAACTGAAATAATATATATCGCACATATGCCTAATTAATTTTTGTTGGACTTAATACTAATTTTATTTCTCCCAATGCTGCTATCTGATATGTCACAATTATTGGATAATCATTCTTCAAAAATAACGTCACGTGATTACAAAGATTTGTACATTTAGTAAATATCAATAAGAATTTTAATTCAAATAATCCCTGTACTATCTCATTATTATTTGATGAATTGGATACAATAGAAAGCCCTCCATTTGTTTCTCCTACTTCAAATTCTATTTGTCCGCATTCACCAGAACCAGAAAAGAATAATTTATTATACGTTGCTTTAATTTCTATTTTTTCTGTTGTTCCAGTCATATCTTTGCAATATTTGTGAAAATCTTGTGAAGGTAGAGTTATAAGATATGGAAATTGAATTGGATCAATATTACATTTATATTCTTCTAAATCTATCAAATTTAATTTGAATGTCTTTTTCTCTTTCCTCTCAGTACTTTCAAGAACAATTATTAATTTATTAATATCCTCATCATCAACTAACCAAGTCATTGTATCAAAATGAGACATGCATTTAAGACATTTTAAAAGATTGCCAATATCAACTCCTAATGTTAATTTATTTTTATGATAATTATATTTATAGACATCAAACTTGTCAGCATCTAATCTCATATACACCAATATAATACCAGTTTTATTAATTTCCTTCACGACAACACCACCCATTTTCTTCTTACCATTTTCATCTTCATCAATGTAATAAGGTCTAAATTCAAAATTCGCATCAGTTAATAGGGAGTTTATTGCATCCATTACAATTTTTATAGCTGTGGCCTGAGAAGTTTTTATTTCTAAAATATAAACCATATTATTAAATAAATATATAGTTTTCTTTATAATAATTTTTTATATTAAAAAATATTTTATTTTTAATATAAAAAATCTAATATGATATATATAAAGATGGTAAATACATATCAATTAGTCAATCCTTACATTGCTGGTAATTTTAAAACTAAAATCAAAGCACGTAATTCTTTAGAGGCAGCAAATATGTTATACAAAAGTTTATCTGAACATTTTACTAATTCACCTCCTCAATTCTTTTTTACTGTTCAAAAAGGTAGTTCAGGAACTGGACCATATGCTCATTTTAAAGTGTCTGAGAAAGTTGATGGTGAAGAAGTTAATTTCTCGGTAAAACCTCATAATGTAGATAATAACGAGACTGCTATTACTAATTTTAAAGGTAAATTAGAACAATTCAAGGCCAAATTTGATCAATTAGGAGGTAAAAAATCTAAATCTAAAAAATCTAAGAAAGCTAAATCTTCTGATTCTGATTCTGATCTTGATGTATCATCTGATGAATTATACAAACGCGTACAAAGCTATGTACCTGTTACTCAACCTATTTATTATTGGTGGTATGATCCCTATGTATATAACTTAAATTCAGTTTTCCTCCCCACATTCTATAACTATTTAAATCCTTTAATGGAATTATCATTAGTAATTACTCCAAAATAAATTAATTTATATTTTCTTAAACACATAAAATCTAAATAGGGAATACTATTTATATTTTCTTAAATACATAAAATCTAAATAGGGAATACTATTTATATTTTCTTAAACACATAAAATCTAAATAGATCATTCCATGTTTTACTTTCTTTATCAACTCCTTTTAATTCTCCATAAAATGTCTTAATACTTTCATAATAGACTTTATTCTTAGGATTATGTTCATAATCAATAACTTTTTCTATCCAGTCTTTATTAATATTATAAGTATTTGCAAATAGATCTGTTTCTACCAACATACAATTTGCTTTCTTCATAGTATTGATTAGGAGTTTTGGAGAAACAAGATATTCAGTTAAATATAGACCTTCTTCACTAATCCAGTCCATATGCACATCAATTGATTGTCCTACATCATCTTTAACATCTCCTTCAAACTTTTTAATAATTTCAAAAAACTTATTTCGTTGTCCGTCTTCAGATGTATAATAAGATGTAATTGTATCTTTATTATTTAATAATTTCATAACTTGTGCTGGATCAAATAAAGTACATAATAAGTATCCATCTGTTTTAAGATAAGTCTTAATTGTATTTATAAAATTATCTACAGAATTCATATTATCAAAGAAATAATGAAGTGCAAATTGAATGCTCACTATATCGTATTGCGTCTTATTATTAAACACAGTATCAATTAATTTTTTATTATCAGGTGTCATATTTACTAATCTCTTTTCTTGAATTGATGATACGAGGGGTAATCTGGCATCGGCTTGAATAAACTTAAAATTAGTGAAATATGGATATTTAGTTTTATTAGTTTGATATCTTGTGCTTGCACTGTCAATTGAACCAAATAAGTCCTCATACACTACATCTAATGCAACACACTCATTTACTCTTGCAGAATAATACTTCATTATATCACCTCCTCTACCAAATCCAATATCTAGTACATTCTTTTTTACATTTCTCCCATTATTATTATTTGGACTACAATAAGTATAAATAATACTTGATTTAATCCAACCGTGAAAGTTTCTAAAACTTTTTCCTAAATTGGTAATTTTTTGATAATAGGTATCCTGAGCTCTTTCAGAAGAGATTATCTTTGTATCAATTCTACTAGCCAATTGTTTTTGTTGAGTGCTATATGTATCTTCTCTAGCTAATTTTTTAATTTCATCAATAGTTATAGCTTCTCTAATTGATTTCCATACTTTTATAGCAACATCCTTAAAATTACCATATGATTTTTTATATCTAAGAACTGATTCTGTTTTATCCCATCTAGTTTTTAAGATCTTCCACCTATATTGATGAGGAATTAAATTATCATTTACATAAATAATTTCAACAACTGTATTATCATTAACAATGTTTCCCTCAACATCTCTAACCTCGCCTCTATCTAAAGCACAGTATGCTTCGTGATTATTTTCTTCTTTCATAAAAGGGATTGGTGTTTCTATCGTTCCAATGCAATCTCCTACAAAGAAATTAATAACTCTAAATATTCTATTAGTAGAAGTACTAACTGAATTATCATACATATCAATAAAAGTATTTGTATCTATATTTTTAGGGAATGTAATATAAACATCGATTGAATTCGTAATAGGTGGTTTATATTTATAGATTGGATATTTCTGTTCTTTTTTATCATGAGTATATTTTTGATTTATACCAGTAAAAATAATACCGTCCAAATTATATCTACAATTTACTTTTGTATTATTTGTATATTCAGACCAAATTAAATTGGCAAATGAATAGACTTCTGTATTACTACCACCTGTAGGAAATAAAAATATTTTTGGATGGAATAATATTTCACCCTCCTTATTATCATCCAATAGTGTGTTCATATTTTTATAAAAACTATGAATTTCTTTTTGATAATGTTCCTCCTGTTTTATAATGTCGAATGTTCCAACATATGGTTTAACCTTAATCGATTTAATATTCATTTTACCCATTAAGAGATCAATAAAATTTAATCTGACTTGATAGTTTGACTCATTTCTACAATCTTTACCATCATAGTATAAACAATCATAAATCATAAATAGATATTTATTATATTTATTTAAATATATTAATTCACCTTCAAAAATACAATTCTTAATATCTTTAACAATATATGATGTCTTTCTAACTACCAAATTATTAGAAATTAAATAGACAATACTATTATATATGAATAATACAAAATGCTCTCCATCTGCTTTATCCGACACACAATATTTATTTGGTATTTTATCAACAATATGTTGCACTTCTGCAGAAATAGGTTTCATTGAGTATAATTGTGTTGATGTATTATTTTCAAAACCAAAAGATATTTTTTTATATTGTGCAATAATACTATTACTCTCATCTTTTGTAATAATCTCATCTGTATCTTCAAGTACTTGCTTTATTTTTTCTACTTCATTTAATAATAAATCTAATACCTTATCATTGATTTTCTTAATATTTGGTGAATAATCAATTTCTATTTCATAACTACTTATTGTTTGATTTAGATCATTTGGATTTGACGAACATTTTACAAATGTTAAATCTAGTTTAATATTATCTTTTTCTGATAAATATAATGATACACGTTGTTTGTATCGATATGTTATTTTATCACATTCATTATATTGAATATTTGATAAAATATCCAGATCTTTTTTTGTAATATCTTCTTCGGACGATAACCTAAATCTAATATCATATTGATCATTATCAACAATATTTTTTTTATCTAATTTTTTTGAAATAAATGTGATACCTTCTGTTTTATAAAATTGAGTAGATAAAATAGACAATATAATATGATTTTGTCTCTGATGAACAAGATTTAAAATATTATTAATTTTGTCAATACCACTAATTGAAATTCTATAAGAAGAATTATATTCAGGATTATAAATAACATCTAATATAGTCTCATTAGTTATTTTTAATTTTTCTTTTTCTGAACGCCATTTAGCATAATTCAATACATTCATAAATTTAATGATTGTTTGTTTATTGTTGTTATTATAATTATTAAACATTATTTCAAATTCAGATTTATCATCTAATTTGTTAAATAATGCATTAATTTGTTTTATTGATGCTGATAACATTATCTATATTTAGATAATCTTTTCTTAAATAACAATTAATTCAGTTTTTTTAATTTTTATAAATTATTTTATTATCATGTTTATAATGAATTATACTGAATTTAAAAATCATATTACCAAAAAAAATATACATTTATTTGATGCATATTCTAGAATAATATATTTTAAATTATTTAATAATAATAATTTACAAGTGGGAGGAGGTAGAACAATTGATGTAAAAAAGATTATAAGGAAATTAGATACAACTTATCTTAAAATATTTTTTGATTCTGTATATGATGATAATATAATAAGAATTAAATATATAGTTAATAATTATCTGTAATATTGGTTTGCTACAAATATATTATATTTATTTCTATATACAATGGAAAACTTTTATAAATTATTTAATATTTCTACATCAAGTTCTTTAACTGAAATAATGGCAGCTTATCAACGTAATATATCTAAATATAATAATTTACCATTTATAACTGATGATCAATCTAAAAAAATTAAAGACTTAAAAAAAGGATTGTACATATTAACTAATCCCAATTTAAAAAAAATATATGATGAAAAATTATATGGGAGTATTGAAAATAAATCTGATGAAATTAAATGTGCGAATAGTGTTGATGATGATACGACATTAGATTCTTTATTCTCTTCAAAAACCTTATTAAGTACTACTTTAGATAGTAAATTAGAAAATAATAAATTAGATAATAATATATTGGGTGATCGGATATTTAGTTTATCACATATGAATAGAACACCAAAGTTAGATGATTTTAGTTTGGAATTAAGAAAGCCTTTAACAGGACGTCAAGAAAAACTTTTGAAAGATTAAAATTATAATCGTTTAATTATAAAATAATAATAATTTATAAAATAATGGATAATAACATTTCTATAATTATTAAAATACAAAAATTATATAGAAAAAATAAATGTATTAAAGCAACTAAAGAGTTCTTGGATCTCGATTTAATAAATTTATCAAAAAATAAAGATTTTGAAAAATTTAAAAGATTAATATTAGGTAAGCAAATTAATAATGTTTTTATAAAATTATGTAAATCATATAATAATTATAAAAAAATAAATATTAATAATCGAGTGTTAAGTACATTATTATTTTTCTATTTTTATCCTAACGATCTGTTGAGTTCTAAACATAATAATTTAGATTGCAGAATACTAGAATTATCAAAATTATTTATTAAAAATATTTCAAATTTTAATATTAATCTACTATGTAATATACTTAATGATTATAATACTACATTTAAATCTTGGGTTAATATGGATAAATGTAGATTATTAGAAGACTGTATTAAATCTTATTATTTTAAATGCGAACATTTAGAAAAAATTCAAACTAATGAATTGATAAAAAAATCTGAATTACATGATAAAGATCAGGTAAATGATATGATAAATGAATTAGAAAAACAAAAAAAGGGCTTATTAATAAATATACAATTTATTGATAAAACATTTGATATCAAGTATTTTGAACAAAACTATAAAGAGGTATATACAAAAATAGTAAAGACTAAACAAGATATTGAAACCTCCATAGTAAATAATATGAAATTGGCTTATTACGACATGTTATGTAATGATATTAAGAAAGGAGATATGATATCAACTCTCAATTTAATTAAAGAAATAGGTGAAAAATTAATTACTATTTGTCCTATAAATAATAAAGAGAATTTTAAAAATAAATTTAATATAAACCATATTACAGAATTATTAATTGATCATTCATTTAATCCCAAGATAAATAAATTTATATTTATGATGATAGATTTTATTATTCTTATGGATGCACCTATACATGATGACACAAACAAACAATTAAGAGACCAAGCTAAATTAATGATAAATAATTCTAGTAAAACTTTATATCAGAATATCTTACCTCAAATCTTAATTAATATTAGCGAACATATCGATAGACTATATGTCAATTTATTAAACCAGTAAATATTATATAATTTAATTTTAGAGTAAATTAAATTATTTAAGTAATTTATTATATTTTAGTTAGTAGAATCAAGAGTCTTGCTCTTGGTAGAGTTGTAGCGGAAGAATCTTCCAGAAAGACCATCTAGGGAATATTGTTTGAGACCTGATTCCTTGTCAAGAAGAACATTCATTCCATCTAGAGTATCGAGAGTGAAATCACCGCAACCAATAAAGCGTCCATTCTTTCTATATAGCTTGAAATATAACACAGATGATTTGGTGGTGTCCTCTAGGAATTTAACGAATGATTCCTTTACAGAATTATATTGAGATTTATCAGTGTCAGTTTGCTCTTCACTTAGTCCATTCATAGTAAAGAATACACGGTAATAAGACCACTTTACAACGACATCTGTAAATTGCTCTTTGGAATAATTGTAGGCACTTGTCGCATTTTCAGCAGTATCAAATGTTACAAAGTATGATCCGGTTGTTTTGGTTCTGGTATTTGCAACTACACCTTTGAAATTTGACAGATAATCTTCTTTCATTTCAGTACCATTTGAAGGTTTAAACAGTAGTGTGCGGCCATATTTTTTGGGTACATTAGTATTTTGGGTTCTTGATGTCATTACAACAATATGATAATAAATGTTTAAATATATTTAACAAATTCTTTATTTTTTTCTTTAATTAATTTGCTAATATACTTGTATTGTTCTAACCATTTAAAATATTTTGAATAATCGATTGATTTAGATTTAATATTATTTTTAATAAGAACATTATAATTATTATTGACATTAGAGTAAATCACTAATTTTGTTATTATTGTAAAAAAATTTCTAAAATAATTAATTTCTATCAAGTCATTGAATTGAAAATATTGATATAAATAAGTTTCATATATTGTATTTAATGAAAAATTATCTTCTTTATATTTAATAAAATGATTATTCTGTTCATTAATAAGTTTCTCTAAATCTTGAAAATCTTGCTCTATATTCCTCTTATTTTTAAATACTAGATGAGTAATATCCGGTAAGAGATATCTATAGATATCACCATATGATAATAATTTTCGTATTAACATTGGTAGATAGATGACATCATATAATGCATATTTTAATATGCTATCATTCATATTATGAATATCAATAATTATTTCAGATATATTACCCATTTTTTTTTCATTTGCTTCTAATTCTTTTACTTTTTTATGTGTTATAATATTATGGTCCTCTAGCAGACTATATATACTGCAAGATTTTTTAATCCTATTCGTAATATTATAGTATTCGCATAAAAATTTAGTATCATAAAAATTACTACAAAAACCATCAATGTTTTTTTTAGATACCAATAATTGATTAAATATATAGGGAATATCAAGTGATTCTGAACCATGTAAAATTTTAATAATATTAGGATTTGTTAATAATTCTATTAATATCTTCTTATTATTAGTATCAAGTTCAGATGGTTTGAATATGAAGATATAAGCAGTATCACTATCATTCTCAAGATTAATCTGCATCAAAGCAATATCCTTACTTTCTTTTGACACTTTATTAAATTCCAAATCAATACCAATATAATGCTTTGCTTTATTTTGATTTTTAATAAATAATTTTATTTGATTTATCATTATATTAATTTTATTTGCATTATCTACTTTCAAAACATTATATCGAATATTATTGGTTTTAGGATAAAATTCCTTCAAACCATTTAATATTAAATTATAAGACATTTATAATTTAATATAGAAAAAACCTATTAATAAGTTTAAAATAATATATTATATATTATATATTATATTATGGAAAATAGAAATGGATTTGATAATTTTGATATAATATATATTATAAATTTAAAACATCGTACTGATAGAATGGAACAAATAATGTTAGAAATGTCCAAGATGAATATTGATAGTAATAAAATTGTTCGCATAGATGGTGTTTATGCTGATTTTGGTGCATTGGGATGTTGTATGGCTCAATGTAATGCTATTAAACATTTTATTAATACTCCAGATAATATAAAGAATTGTATTGTATTTGAAGATGATTTTGAATTTACACATGATAAGCAATATGTAGATAATTTGTTAAATCAGTTTTTCAATAATAATATTAATTATGATGTATTATTGTTATCTAGTAATACACAGAGTGAGCAACCAACCAATTATGATTTTATAACAAAAATATATGATGCTCAAACAGCATCAGGATATTGTGTAAATAAAAATTTTGCACAAATATTATTAAATAATTTTAATGAATCTGCACAAAAATTGTCAGCATCATATAATTCATATAAAAGATATAATGGTTATGACTGTTGTGATATGACTTGGAAACTTTTACAACCAATGAATAATTGGTATTGTTTAAAACCTAAAATAGGCCAACAACGACCATCTTATAGTGATATTGAAAAATGTAATGTAAATTACAAGTGTTAGATAAAAAATATTAATTATAAAATAATTTATAATTAATATAGAAAAATATAATCTTATAATATATAATGGCAGATAATACATTTGATGAAATTATGGGTTATGATGATACATTTGATGAAATTTTGAAAAAACCTATAAATGAGGCAGGGCTTGAAGATACAATAATGTCGGATGATCAACAACATATAGATAGTCGTCCTGCAACATCATCGTATAATTTAGAGAGTAAACAACCAGAAGAAGCGCAACAACAACCTATAGAACAAGATGATCTAGGAGTTTTATTATGCTTAGATATTTGTGATACTTATCATGATTTCTTTATTAATAAAGAAAATGTATTATTATTGACAGACTGGTTAGATTATAATTATAATAAACTTTCAGATGAATTAAAAAGTTCAGAAAAATTAAAACTTGTCGTAAATCATATAAAAACATATACACCAAATGTAAATACAGTAGAATTTAAAAAATTCATAACTGACCGATTATTTACAGATAACCCAAGCAATTTTATAAAAAATAATGATAAACTACTTATAGCAAATGTATCTGAAATTCATACTAGACAAATTGATAAATCCTTATTATTTCACGGTGCAATAGATTATCATAGTAATAATAAGAAGCAATCACCACTAATTAAATCAGATGATAAATATTATGTAATAAATACAAAAAAATTTGATAGTGATGAATCGACACCAAAAGGTTCAGAAGAATCAGATCTAATTGTTCCTGATTTATCAGGGAAACAGATATCAACATTATTATCAGAGCCTATTTTACAAAATAATGAAATAACAATGTTTGGACAAAATAGTAAATTTGACCCAACTAATATTTATCCACTTATTTGCGAATTTAATGTAGAAGGTTTTAATTTTAAAGTTAAATGTACAGGAAAAAATAATACAGTTAAGAATATGTTTGCTCTTGCTCTGTTATTTTCTGGTAAATATATAACTATTGAGAAAATGAACGCTATGGGTAGGAGTCTTGGTATTGCAAGTATTGATAAAATTGATTTTACTAATAAAAAAGCATTGATGCAAAAATTATTAGAAGGTATAGAGATAACTAATAATACACTTTTAATATCAATAAAAAATGATACTAAAAATATAGATCAACTTCCTACAACAAGAAACATGGGTTCTGGGATACATTTTTATGACTCGGAACAAGCCTATCTTGATTCACCAGATTACAAAAAGTGTCGCGATCTAGGGACAAAATGTAAATTAATACAAGATTCTAAAAGTAATGGAGAAGAAAAAATTCAAAGTGGAAAAGAAATAATTCAAATAGAAATTTCTTCTGATAACATATCTGAATTAGAATCTAAAGATGAAGCATTTTTTAAGATAGTATTTTTAGAACTAATAACTTGTTTTTTCTCTATTAAAAGAACAGGAGATAGAATACCAATATTATATAGTTATTTGAACCCACAATATGTTCTAAATAATCAAGATACATATGCACGCATATATAATTATTTTTTGATTAAAGCGTGTGATGAAAAAGATGATGTGAATAAGAGGTCAGTACTGTTAAACGCATCTGTAGATAAAAAAAAAAAGCAGTATTATTGGAATGATAAATATATTAAATATAAAAAAAAATATTTAGAATTAAAAAAGAAGATTAGTGAAAATAATATCTATTGATATATACTATGAATCAAAAAAAAGAATGTAATGATTTTATACAGTTTATAAATAAATCAGTTAAAATAATAGATAAAAATTATTATACTGAATATATAAAACAATTAGAAATAATTACAAATAATTTTATAAAAGATACAAAATTATCAGATAAAAATATTAATTATATAAATATAGAAGTAAATAGGATTATACAAGATAATTTGTAATAAGAGGTTCTAATGATATACTACTTAGTTCTTTCTTAACAAATTTATTTATTAGAATTTTAATTGAATCATAATTATTATTTAATAATTTAATACTTTCACTATATTCTTCTAATTCATTATTTTGCAATATCTTGGGATACTCATTATCAATATCAAGATTTGGTACTATATAGTACATATCATAACTACTGCCTATTAAATCATTCTTATAGAATATTAATGATATACTATAGCTAATATTAATTAATAAATAATTATTATTACGTGGCTTACTAATAATAATTTTTTCATTATCTTGACTTATACTAATTTTATAATTAATTACATTATTACATTTATAATTGCACGTGCTATAATCTTTATTAATATTCCTATAATTATTTTTAGAAATATTTATAAAATAGTTTGTTCCAATATTTTCAATATTATGATTTTTAATTATTTGATCGATATTACTAAATGTAATTTTATACTCATTGGTATTATTTTGTTTAATTTTATCTAAAATATTATTAAATGCTAATTCATTTGACATTTTTTCATATGAAATTGCATTATTTAGATTATTATATTTTTCTTCTATTTTACTTGAAATATCATCTTTTAATTCATTAAAAGTTAAACTATAAATACTTTTCATTATTTTCATGTCTTCATTAATTTCTTCTATTTTATTATCTATATTATTAATTTTATCTATATTTTGTAAATTATTTTTATTTTCTGTATTGCATAATTTATCAATATTATATTTAATTGTATTAATTTCACCTATTAATTGTGATACATTTAATTTAAGTGCGCTTATTTTATCATTAATTGTAAGAAGATTATTCCTTATTAATTTAATATCATAATTAAAATCTTTTTTTAATGATGCTTGTAAGTAACTATAACTTTGTATTGTATTATTTTCTAATTTATCAATATAATTATACAAGTCATTTATAGTTTTTATAAATAAAAAACTAATTGGTAACATAAATAAAATTTCATATAGCATTAAATACTATAAATAGTTTATCTTTATAGTTTATCTAATAGATCTTTTAATTCATCATATCTTACTTTCATAATATCTTTATTTTTAGCATTTTGAATCCAAATTTGTATTCTATTTAAAATCTCTTCTTTCTTTTTAGTAAAATGTTCTTTAATAACTTGTTCAAAACCTGGAATAGGATTTTTAATCATGTTAATCATTGCCAATTCTATAGTATGAGGTTGTTTTTCTTCATTATAATTTGTAGAAGCTTTAATATATTTTTCGTCTTTCATGTATTTCTCATA
>Ga0214921_10006322_pt1 | contig 16296 bp, 15 predicted proteins | sample LL1505_MetaG_FD_177992 | JGI IMG/M metagenome (GOLD analysis project Ga0214921, IMG submission 177992) | Freshwater microbial communities from Lake Lanier, Atlanta, Georgia, United States - LL-1505 | ecosystem: Environmental > Aquatic > Freshwater > Lake | place: USA: Georgia | collected...
GGCCCCTTTCTATCTCCTGTCATTACCACCTACTCTCCCCATTGGACTCAAATTTTTATCTCGTTGCTTCAAAACACCGACTCACACATGGTAGCCCCGGTCATTGAAATCCCACCCCTGGATATCGAATGTCTGGATACCGGGCACCGTCGACACGCCGTTCCTTTCTTGCACACCTACATGTTTTGCCTCGATCACAAGGCGTTGCATGTCCTTCGAGAAAAAATCTTTCCATTGTTAAAGGTGGAAGGAATATCCCGAACGGACCTTCTCCTCATAGAACGACAGATCAGCGCCTGTCTGTTGTTTACAGGACTCCGTATCCACTCGCTTCTATTGAAATACCGCGACGTCGACTGGCTCGACCGACGCCAGTGGAATTACGGAAAGTGGGCTTGGGGCATGGCGCATACCGGAGGAGGGCGCATGCGCCTTTCCTGCCCGGAAATTCCGGGAAACTACGGTGGCATCGATATCCATCCCCTTGAAGTGATTTTCTTCAAAAACATTCGACAGACACACGACGGTCGACGAAAATCCGAAGCCGGAATCTCTGAAGACACGCATCGCATCCTGGAACGTTACACGTCGTGGCTCCGTCAAAAGTAACCTTAACCTTTCATTTTAATTAACAAATAAACCTGATAAACCAACCAACATAAAATCCCCAACAAAAATAACTGCAGTAAAAAACACAAGAATCGATATACCACTATAGGTATCCGAAGATATTTTTTGGATTGCTCCGGAAGATTCAAACTTTGTCCATCCGTTCCATAAAAGGCCTGGGATGCCGGAAATCCAGCGTGTCCAAACCATCCCTGAACCGTTGTCCATACCATCGTTTTTGGATCAAACCGAGGATCTGCCTTTGGATATAGAATTTCCAGAGGACCATCCCATTCGATACCACGATCACACAAATCAAAACTCACCATGTAAGAATTTCCAATGAACCGCAAGTACAAGCCAGGCTTTTGAAAGAAACCATGTCCGTGCCACGCCAGATACACCACTGGTCGACCCCGGATCATCTCCACATCCTTTGCGTCGACCCATTGTCCATCTTTGGGAGAATGCCGGTTGTACCAAATGCGTGATAGTGTTTTGGTCGACTCGTCAAGCTCGACCGTGAAATGCTCGATATCTCCCGGATGCTGACCGATTTGTTGGTAACGAATTGGAAACCCTTGCCAAATATCAGGATACGTTATATATTCACCATTATAGGGAAAGATGGCGATATACGTCAGGTAAATTTTGTGATTCCTTCGACGAAGAATGCCATAGATAGGAATCGTGGATAGGGAAGAGAATATTTGACCACGGTATTGGGCAGGGTTGATGGTAAGGGAAGGAGAGACAAGAAGATCTTGCTGGGTTTTTCCTGACTGATGCAATATCCAGTCGATGCTACATGGAAAGTAATTTTCTTGAGAATAAAGAAAAAGTATGGGTTGATACCGTCGTAAAAGTTTGGTTTCTTCATCCTCTATTGTTGAAACCTTTTCCATTTTATTTTTGTTTTTTTTTCAATTAACAAAAATAAAAATAAACAGTTTTTTCCTTCCACTCCAGCCGTTATATGCGTTATTTATATGTTTTTTATGTAGTCGTAAGTTCAGGTTGATTGTTTGGTTATCTCCTGTTTGAAGATTGGAAGAACTTCTATCAAGTTGAAATAATAACATGTATCAAGAGAACACATTTTTTTCAATATATCTTCAGAAACACCCCTCTTCTTTAAAATATTTTTTACTTCTTCTTTATCCCGTATATCACTGTGTACATAAATTGTACCTTCTTCACCCCTAATAAATTTAAGTTTTAATCTGGAATTGGTTGTATGGGTTGTTGACGGGTGGGGTTTGTGCTTGTGCTTCTTCCATCACCAAATTAAATTCTGGAAATTTTTCTTGTAACACGATTATTTTATGAGGGGGTGTTCATTAAACTACTGAATCTGAATCTGAATCCTGTTGGTCCTTTTGCTCTTCTTGAACCACAGATCCTACCTGTTCTTGTGCAAACTAACGATTGAGTTTAGGGTCATGCACAAGCGTCAGCAATTGTGTGAATAAATCATGAAACCTTTGTTGTTGCTCTTCATCTCTATCTGTATTGTCGCAAAGTATTTTCCATTGATTAAAATTCGTTAGGAAGGTCTTTTCGATTTGTAATTTTTTGTCAAGATTTTCAATCATCGTTGCTATTTTTGTTATCATTCATAACCATTTTTAGACCTAACTCGATATCGTATTTTATATAGGGTGGACCAAAATTATGACCCAGTTTTAAAGAAGTCTGTCTAAATAACCAATTAGGTTTCTCTTTATGATATTTTTCATAAATTCTTTCCCATTTTTGGAAAGGAATGATTCTATCATCTTTATCTTTTATTATAAGACACTTGCAATCCTCAGGTAAATGTTGCAACAAACGTGAAGAGTTGAGGTCCCCCAGAAAATAATAAAGCGGATATATATTAACCGTCTTTCGAAGTGAAAAAAGGCCTTTATAGGAGATGAGTACTTTAGGCCATTTTTGTTCCGGTAATTCAATTTTGATTCGTTTCAATATTTCTGAAAACACACCGAGTCCTATGGAAAAACAAATCACCCATATTTCATCCCTTTCTTCTGTAAAATCTGTTGTTGCAGCGTCATTGTAAAGATCAAAAGCATTATTTTTGATAGATTGTAATCCTGGGTAAACATTAGAACTCATACCAATACCTGGATAGTCCATTAAATAGTAACGTTGATCGACTGTTTCATCAATAGTGGACAATTCCTTAACGATATCTATTAAATCTTCAATACGAAAACTGTTTCCACCGTAGACTACGATGTGTCGCATGAATCGTTTTTTTTTTATTTATTTGTTTTATTTGTTTTATAAAAATAAATTATTGTTTTATTTGACCGAATTGATGACAAAGTTCTTTCTAATTCCTACTATTTTAGGAGTCACAGGGGCGAGTCTTATTTATTATCAATATCACCAACAAATTTTATCGAAAATTAACCCATTCGTTTCCATTCTTTTATTGGGGCTCGGTTTCTTTTGTGTGAACCACGCCATTTTCCTCTTTCACAAGGAAAAAAAATGGAGTCAAGAAAATTTATTACTAATGAAATCAATTGTTCTTAATGTGTTTTTTCTGATTGAAATTCCATGGATCTTGATGATGATAATGCACATTTTTAATTCCTTTCAAATACAAACATTTATTATACAATACGACGACGACGGAAATATAATAGATATAATAGATTACTATCTTCCTCTCTCTATTTTCGTTTTTGTTTGTGCTCTTATTTCGTTTACCATCACTGGATGGCGATTGTATGATTTACTTGGCGTTCAAAAACAATTTAATAAGAATTTTTTTCTTCGTGTTTTCCTTTCGTTTTTATGTGTTTTACTATTGTCCATGATACTATTAGGTCTTCACAAAAGCCAATTTTATTTGAACAAACAATCTAAATATACAGACACGTTTAAAAATGACGAGGACATTAAAAGGTTTTTTTCCGATTCCGGCTATGGTCATGAATACCTTCCGTCAGGTTGTTTTAAGGCCACCAAAACTTTTAATTCTCTTAAGTAGAATTTTATATCTACATTATCTACATTTTTGTTGTTTTCCGAGTTCTCTTGGTGGGTGGTATTTGTTGTTTTTTTCTTGGTGATAAAGAGGTGAAAATCGTTCGAAATTCATTCGTGAGGGCACTCTTTTTCAAACGGGCCAATCGAATACAATCATCGGCAGTTTTGAGACCAGAATTGGAAGCGGGTGGAGCGTTGTAGATATTCCACACCTTGACCATCCGATGTTCTGGTGGTTGAATGGCGGCGTGTGATTTGAAACGAACACCTCTTCCGACGATTTGGTCAAAATTGGCTTGTGTCCACACCTCGTCCAGAAATACAATGTTATTCACGGCTTTTAGATCGATACCTTCCGTACCCGCCTGCATAAGAATAATGATTTTTCCGGTGTTGTTGTTGTCTGCTGTTTCCGAATTAAATTCTTTGCAGTACTGGCGACGGACCGCTGCAGACACGGCGCCATTGATGAGAAACACCTTGACTTGCGTATCGTATTTTTTGAGGAGCCAATGTTGGAGAAGCGTGGCGAGCTGTTGGTAATTGGTAAAAATCACCGTACGACTTCCCCGAAGCAGGGAAATGCCCTCCCCCGAATCATTGTAATTGTTATCGGGATGATCGGTAAGGATAAATTTTAGTTTCGGACTGAGTATTTTATGATGCGTACCGCTCTTTGGGTCTTTGACGTCAACAAACGCTGCCGCGATGCGTTCACGGAAGTAAAAATCAGTACCTTTATTTTCATTGTCTTCACATTTGGCCACGAGCTCTCCTCCATAACCTTCCACCACTCCTCGTCTCTTTGCCGACGTTAATTTCGTACGACGAATATACTCGTCCCAATACTTGTCCTCGTCTTCTTTTACATACTTTTCAATCATCACCGCCCGCGGGAAATCGCCCGAGGTCGTCGAACGTTCTTGAAAATTAATATATTTCCGAATCGCCTCTTCAAACTTTTTCTTTCTTTGTTGTTTTTTATTATTTTTGGTGTTGTCGAGGTCTTGAAACTCTTGAAAAACGGCGGCGGGTTTATTGTAAATTTTGATAATGTTTTGAAGCTCCGTTTTCGCCCCTGTATTCTCACCATGCAATCCACCCGGATGAGATCGTACAAAGTTTTCGTACCTCTTATAACCATCTTTTAACTCTTCCAAACCATCCTTCTTGGAGACACGCTTTCCCGTGATTTTCTCTGCCAATAAATCCAGCGAACGCACCATTACATTTATATCCGTCACTGCATTGACGATTGGAGTTGCCGTTAAGAAAAGAATTTTGGTCGCAAATAATAGCAAGGCATCAAAAATACTCTTGGACATGTGGGGTCTTACTACAGTGGCCGTTACACCATCCTTTTCTTTCTTGTTTTCTTTGGAGACCGGTTCTTGTCGCAAATTATGGGCTTCGTCGATAATGACCATGGTAGGAAAGGTCGGGTACATAAAGGCGCTATCCCTGTTTCGATAGTGTACCATGGCCTCTTCCGGGTTCGAAATCACAAATTGTTGCAAGGGACTTGGCGTTTTTAAGCCCAGGTTGGCAAACCGCTGAACAGAAGAGTTAAAGGCATCATGGGTCATGACCATCATGGAGTTTTGCACGGTATTGGCAAGGATGGACATGGATCGCGAAAGCGATTTTTGGGAGAGAGAAAACAACTGGGTCAATTCTTCCATTTTTTTGCGTTCCATCTCTGTTCCATTCCGAAGCGTTTCCCAATCCGGGTTGATACGAAGCCGTATTTCCTCTTCCCACTGTTTGGTCAAGGAAACAGGCACCGCAATCACGACACGTCGTGTCGAAATCACCGTATGTCCATCCGAAGAAGGTAAAAGTCCTTCCAACACAAAACGCACGGCGGAAAACAAGGCGGTCAGGGTTTTTCCGGTTCCGGCCTCATGGTAGAAAATCATCCCGGCAGGAGATGCATCTGTGTTCACGGCCTCGGCGATCGATTGCTGGTGAGGCCTGGGTGTGACTGGTTTGGAAGAAAGTCGTTTGGCAATCTCACGATCGATGGATGAAGAATCCACCTGGGAAGAGGTCTTCTTTGTTTTACGAACACCTCGTGTTACGACCAATTTACCACTGCCCATATCGGCATTATTTTTTTTAGTGGTATCCAAGGTTTCGAGCGACAAATCCTTGCGGATCCGGGAGGCGTTGATGAGTGCATTCCGGTATTCGACAGACGTGAGTAAATAGCTTCCTTCTGTGAAAGTGACTTGTAAATAACATGTCTTAAGATAATGATCCTGAAATTGCTGTTTCATGCTGGGTAGAATCAAAAAAACCTGGCCGTGCTCCACACGACAACCTTGACGAACCTTGGCCACTCGTTTCTTCTGAACCTCCTTCTCGGCGACGGACTGTTGTGCGAATTTGTACGCATGACTCATAAATTGTTGACTCGCCGTTTTGGGAGGAGGGGGATCGACCACCATCCTATCCTCGTTTTCGGAGACGACGACGACGCGCATTTTTTTCTTCTTTGTTGTTTTATCCTCCTCTCGAGACCGTTTTTCTTTTCTTTTTGAAGGCTTATCCGCCAAAGAACGAAGATGCCACAATTGTTTATGCCCTGGATGATACTGAACCTTTACCAATAACAAGTCCACTTTGCCAATCTCATTCATCAATAACTGACTATTCATGATTTAATTTTTAATTATAGTGATAATATATATTTAAAAAATTAAAAATTTAAAAATTTAAAAATTATACAAACGAAGAAGAGGAGGAGGCCATGAAACAACGTGTGTGGGAATCGTCTTGTGCCTGATCGAAGCTTTTGTTCTTACCGTCTTCGACAACAAGGAGGGGATAAAGGAGGGCGCGTGAAGACGCGTCTTTGGTAATAGTCCAGTCGGCGCTAAAGGGTTTAAGAAAGGAGGAGGATGTGGGTTGTTGGAGGGTTTGGAGGGCATAGGCGGCGTGGTAGGTTTCGAGTAATTGTTTGGCATACGGTCGTGATAATAAATACATTTGTGCGCCCCACGTATCTTCTGGGTAATGCAAATATTTATATTTATTGGGCGGCATCAGAAATTGGTGATGGGGATGGGGTGTGTAGGCCGGGAAATTGTTGTAGGTATCAATGGGGTTTTCGCAAAGATAACCAATCAGCAGGATATCGAGACGGAGTTGTTGACAATCTTGCAGAATGGGTTCCAAGTATTTGGAAAATTCACTATGAAGGAGGATATCGTCTTCGCAGAAAATCGCCCACTCCTTGTTAGTTTCCTCATAAAACTTGCGAATCATGTCCAAATGACCAAAGGCGATGGACCATGTCTTGTGTAACGGATCTGGTATCTTTATGGTTTTTGTTGGATCGACTCGTTCGAGCAACGATTCATACGAAACTCCTGGATAGACCGTGACATGTTCTTGGGAGATCCCAATCGTTTGGAATCGATCCAACATCTCACATTTCCGCTGATTGTTCAGTGATAACACATAAATGGGAATGTGGATAGGATCGTTTGTTTTTAAAACGACGACCGGTTGCAACACATATTTTTGAACCCATTCCATCAACAATCCTTTACACAAGGCATAGTCTTTCCGAAACACGTTGGACGAACACCACGGGATACGATAAAAAATTTCGTTATTGTGATGGTTGTCAGTGTTGTCCGTGTCTTTTGGTTTCGACATTGGCTGGAGGATGATTTCCATGCAGGGTGTGGAGTATTCATTCAGATTCACATCGTCCTTGTCGACGCCATCCCCATTCTCATTCTCATCCTCATGAAACAACAATCCATTGGAATCAAGAATCTCAAACAAGATGATAAACTCATCGTTCGAAACAGAGGATGGTGTTGGAGTCATGGATAGCATCGCCGACAAAAGCCTGGAGGCAAACGTTCCCGAGGGTACAATCCGAAGATTTTTCTTGTGAAGAATAATTTTTTGGGTGTATTTCTCCAGTTGGAGTTGGTTCCACGGATCATGAAAGGCCAACGACACCAGTTCATCAAGGGAGGCGTGTTGGGATAAAACATCCCCGTACCCACTCCAAGTCTCCCAAGGAATTTGATTGGATTGAATCAGGGGAACGAGAGGATGACGAGTTACAATACAACATGTAAGATACGTATTGAAGTGTTGTGGATTTTGCTGTATCATCTCCGGAATCAACGAGTCCAACGTGAGGAGCACCTTGTGCACTTCTTCGTACCGCCGAGAGTGGAAATGCCGTTCCAGGGTTTGGAAAACAAGGAACCAGCTGCGATGCGATTCTATAAAATTCGTAATCATCCCGTCGTAATCTCCATAATATAAACGGAAACGATGCCGGTGTTCTTCGACCAAGATGGTATACAAGGCCTCGTCCAACTGGATCCACTCTTCTTTATACAAGATGGTACGCCACAAATCCCAAAAGGCCTTATAATACCAAGACAAGGAGTCCCGATGTCCACCAAAACATCCACCACCAATGTGGTGATAGGTGAACCTGAAAAAATCCCGCCAAGGCTCCGCTGGATTTTTCAATACCGTATGGATACGCAACTGATGGATCTTATTCTTATGTTCCGGAAGTGCCATAAACGCCGGCCAATCCGTAACGATTCTTGCCCATTGGGCAGGGGAAGCCTTTGCGGCATGCTGCACACCAAAATCAAGCCATAAAAAATAGTCTTCCTCGGCGTGTTGGGCCATCGCCCTCTTCAGATAATACAATTTGCTGTGGTTAAGTATCAGATACTTTTCCGTATCCTTCTTTGGATTCCAATTATAAATCTGAAAGGATCGCAACCGTTGTTCGATGACCGTCAAATCCCCATAAAATTCACTCTGTTCAAAAGGCTCTACGATAATTTCCAACTGAGGATTCTTGGAAACCCCCCGTATCTTCTCCGCAAGTTCCTCCGTTCCCGTAAAAAGCGTCATCGGTATATTTAACGACATGATCGTATTGGCCCCCAATTCCAAATAATCCAGTATCCGACGCACCCCTTCCGGTGTGGATGCTCCACGGATATCAAACAATGCCGTCACAATCCTCATGTTCTTATTTATTTTATTATTTTATCCTATCATTCCGTCTACAGTTAAATCTCTTTCCAAAAAGTATTTTTGGAAAAATACAAAGTTCATAGACTTGTATATGTTTATGTTTTATTTGATTATGGATATATTATATAGATATTATAGATATATATATATTCATTGTCGTGATGAGCTTTTATCATTATATCGATATTTCATTCAACGACTCATGTATATAATGTATATAATGTATAATGTATATCATAATTGTTATATAATGTATATTGTTATATAATGTATATCATATTAATCATATTTTTATATTTTTATCGTCGTCATCATTATATACTTTATTTAATTTCATCATTATACCGATGGTTATAATGCGACGCGACTTTTATTTTTTATATATTTTATATTTTTTATATACATTCTATATTTTTTATCTAATTCTTCTAATTCTTAAAGATATGAACCTGGATCCTCTTTTGTAGGCTGTAGTAGGTGAGGGGCTCATTACTTGAATCACCACTGAAAAGCTTCTGCAGCTCCTCATCGGGAAAGATGATTCGCTTGTCATCGGGATTCTGAAGATTATGAGTCTTGATGTAGTTGCACAGCACTGTGGTCAAGTACGCCCTGGTCAGGTCGGGCTTGTAAATGTTATTCTTTTGCAGAAAAGCCTCGAGCTCTCCACTCACCCGCACAGGCTTCATAAATCCAGAGTTATTCGAATCCCTCTTCTGCTTCTCCACTGTCTTGAGCTTCAGGAGACGGTAGGTCATATCCCTCACCGACTTCAACTCCTTCATCGTGCTCTTCATATTGTTCTTGAGGAGATGCTCCTCCAATGTCTTGGTCAGACTCTCAAACTCGTTAAAAAGACGCTCCTTGTTCGCCCCCTTGACTGTCTTCTTCTTGGGCGCAATAGTTGTGGCTTCTGTGGTAGTGGTCTCGTTCAACTCAATCACCTCGTTTTCAATGGCATTGGGAAGGTTCTTAATGTCCGCCGCCACTGTGTCAGTCACAGTAGGGGTGGTGGTGGTTGTGGGAGGGGTGGTGGTGGTATCAACAACGGGTGTCACGTCGGTCGCCGCGTCGGTAGCTACAGGTGCTGCCACCGTGGCGTTCTTTGCAGCAGGACGACGACGAATCACTTTCTTTACAATAGCAGGCTGGGGAGCAGCCACGTCAACAACATTTACGGTACTCATAGTAATATTAAATTTTATGAGATTTGGTGTTTGGTTCTTTTTTCTCTTAGGATCAGATGTTCTTAAGTTGACTTTTGTCTTCCACCTGCTCCAATCAGTTTTTCTTAAATAGTTGTTAAAATTTTGAAAAAAATGTGTTGTTGGGAGGCGGGGAAGGCGGTGGGAGGCGGGGGGAGGCGGGGGGATGCAGGGATAGCAGGCAGGATGGTGGAACAGACAGACAAGTATTATATATTATATATTATATAATCCATCCACCACCAGGTTAAAAAAATGAAGATTGGGGTTGTTGATGGAATGGTTATAAACATAACTTGAAAGAAAATAAAAATTATTTTCAATCTCCATCTAATTAATTTATACACTACCACCCAACAACACAGATCTTAACAATCAAAAACAAAAACACAATGTCCTTCCCTACCACCCACGAATCTATCCCGGGTATATACACGCCTCCTGTTTCGCCTTTGGTCCGGGTTGCCATTGTACACAACCACCCTCTGTTTCCCATGGAGAAGATGGGAACCCTCATTGGGAAAAAGGGCAAGTTTCTAAAAGAAATCACCGAGAGTAGCGGGATCGCCTATCTATGGTTTGACAAGTTCAACAACTGGTTCGAGATCTGGTCTTTTTCTGAAGATGCCACACAAGTTGCCATCACCATGCTTCAGAATCATATCCTTTCAAATACGAAAAAATGGTTGGCGCAAGAACAAGTCGTCATGATGGAACAACCCTACCAACATCTTCGTATCGCGGTGATTCCCAACTACCCAGGTCTGTCCTACGAGACCATGTCGAACCAAATTCTTCCGTATCTTCGCGTTTTATACAACACTATCCACGGCATCCGTTACGTATACTATCATCCCTGGCGCAACTGGTACGAGATATGGTCCGAGAATCCAACGGCCACACAACTCGCGATGGATGCCCTTCATCAAATGTTGGAGTGCTGGTCGTTTCCACCCCAGCCAATTCAGCCATCCCGTTTGTATTTTGCAAGAACACTGGATACGCATGATTTTGAGGATATGAGACAAGGCCTCCCGGTGCTTCTCAGTCGTACCTATTAATTCGTCGGAACATCGAAACACGCCTGCGAATTGGGGGGTGGTAAATAATAGGTAAAAATTTTGTTGCATGGTTCTTCTTTTCGAACATTTTTAATACAGCCTTGGTCGGTGAGGTGACATTGGGCTACGGAACTTGCATAGGGTTTATTGATCAGATTGATGTGGTTATTTGAAATCAAAGGGTTTTCCAGGGGAGGAGGTTGAAGAGGACAATTGGATGTGGAGGGGGGGGAGAAGTTCTGTAAAGGGGGTGGACCTATCTGGGGGTCAGGGATAAAAATACTCTGAAAGACTTGATTGGAAGTCCAATAACCGGATTCCACACGTTTTTCGTTATTGGGATTGGTCGGAGTCGCGGTGGAAGAAGTAAAACATTCATTAGAAAGTGATGGGGGTGATGGTAATAATATAGGATCCTTGACGGTGTGAGGAGGAGAGTGAATGGAATATTGAAGTTTTTCAAGACCTATCAATAAACAAACAAAAGTAACACACAAGATTAAAACCGCAATCAATGCATTTTTCTTGAAATTGTTGTTTCTATTTTTCTTTGCCATTTAAAAAACTTTTTGGTGTTTGTTTTTTTATAGTTGGAAATATAAAATTATAAAAATATAAAAATATATTTTTACTATGTTATATGTTTCTACTTTTTATTTGTAAATTCAGCAACATCACCATTTTCATCTTTCCAAATAAAGGAATGAATTCGAAGAGGCTTGTGTTTGGTTTCGAAAGTTTTAAGAATTGTATCAATATCGGTATCAGGGTGATATACTAAATATCCTGTTTTGTAAGATGTTGACGGATCCTCGGCGATGATGATAACGTAGGGTGTTGAACTCTCATACTTCTCACACAAGATTTCGTAATTTCTTTTCAATTTCTGTTTGGTTCCTGAGGTAATAATAAAAAATACTGGTCGTTTCTGATGATGTTGTTGATTTATCATAATTTTCTTAAAAATGGCTTTTATATGTTCTTCTTCTTCTTGAAGTTCTTTACGTCGTTTTGTTGTTCGTTGAACTGATTGTGGTAACAAATTTGTCGAAGAAGCAACGGTTCCTTTCGTGTCCTTGTGAAGAGAGTTTTGTGTTTGATGTATATTGAATAGTCTACTTAATTCATCTAAATCTGTTGGGGAATATAATCCATATAATCCATCTATTTTATCAAAATCTAATTGTTGTGGTGGTGGTCTTTTGTTTGTTGGTCGTCGTCGTATTTTGTTTGATCGTTGTGGTGCATCCGCATCGAATGATTTTATATCATCATTCTTCTTCAAGGGTTGTGGTGGTGGTGGTGGTCTTTTGTTTGATCGTGGTGGTGCATTAGCAGGGGATGATTTTATATCATTCTTCTTCTTCTGTTGTTGTAAGGGTGGTGGTGGTGGTGGTGCAATAACAGACTGTTGGAATAGATCAAACAGTGTAGATAAGATATCATCATCATCGTCGTTTAACACCACCTGATCTTGTTTTCCTCTTCCTCCTTTTAGTTGTTTGGATTTGGTTGGCATATCTATTAAAAGTTTTAGAAAAAGTAAGTTTTTTCTGTTATTCAATAAAAAAAAGAAAAGTAACTTTTTTTATTTCATGGATTTCATGGATGAAGAGGAATCAAATGTTAAGAGAGTGTATATACACTCTCTGTTATATCGATAACTATTAAACTATTAATCAACCGTTTCCATACTGCTTGGTGGTCGTTGTGGTTGTGGTTGTGGTTGTGTTCGCATCAAATTCAGTGTTCTTACAGGTGGTAGTCTTCTTACAGGTTGTGGTTGTGGTTGTGGTTGTGTTTTTGTTTTTTGTTTTCGTCGTTGTTTCTGTTTTCTCCACAGTTGTGCAGTTTGTTGTTGAATTACTAAACCTGTTTGGAAATCATAGACATGTCCTGGTGGTACAACTGGTTCAAGCTCTGGCATATTTGAATCATCAAGGTCTGTCATATTTGAAACTGAAACATCATCTGGTTGTTTTGTTACAAAATATTTAGTCAGAAAACTAAATCCATGTGTTGGTGGTGGTCGTTGTGCTGGTCGTTGTGGTTGGGCTTGTGCTGATTGTGCTGGTCGTTGTGCTGGTCGTGGTGGTGGTTGTTTATTTGTGCCAGCAGATAATAGGTCATATAATTCTTTATTGTCCTTCCAATTGCCTCGTAGTGCTTTTGTTTGTGGTGTAGTGTTTGGTAGAATGTTTGTTAGACGACGATTGGAAGAGAAGTCATCTGTTTTATCATTCTTATCAGTATCCTTAAAAAATAAAAGATAAAAAAGAATGAAAATCAAGATAACAAGCACCCCTTTCAGAAAATTGTTAATGTCATCTATTGTCAATGTGTTTATTGCGAACATTATTCTTGATTTCTTTTTAAAAAAAAATATAAAAAATATAACTGATTTTACAAATCTAAAGTATAAAAATAAAAATAAAAGTTTTAAAACAAAAATCATCATGTTATACTCATCCTCAGGATCATCCTCAGGATCATCCTCAGGATCATCAGGATCGTCGGTGGCCTCTCAGGGTCGTGCTTCTTTTCCTCTTTTCCAGATGATTTACAACAATGTGCTGTCGAAATACCAAGAGGAAGAATTTCAAGATCAACAACCAACTCAAATGATGGAAGAAATTTCATCTTCTCAAAAAACCAAGATTTGTCGCATCATTAAAGAAATGGATGAACATCACATGGAACTTATTTTTGCTCTTATCCGGTGCTATCAACTCCAAATTGATCAACAATCCATCCTCCAAACACCCTATCACATGAAAAAAGTCAAACCATCCCAGTACCGATTTGATATCGATCAGTTACCTACCCTCCTACATCACATTATTCTCAATTTTGTCGAACTCTACGAAAAACAATCCGAGATGAACACCAATTTAAACACATGATCCTGATTGGAACAATAACATGTCCATGGAACAACAAGAAGAACAACAGAACAATATTCCATTGGCCGAATTGGCCCGATTGGCACAAAATGTCCATATTGTCAAAAGGGTAGAAACAGGAATAGAGACTAAGATATCGACGTCGACGACATCATCAGAGCAACCACAGAACCACCGAAAACACGCCGAATTTACGTTTGGGACCATGAAGATTCCGTTTGTGATGCCTTTGTGGAAAAAATTGGATGATTTGGGGTTTGATGTCACCGAGGTGGAAAAGGAGAAGGTGTTGAATAAACTCGTAAAGCATTGGGAGATCCGTTTTCGATCTATTTCACACCGGGATGATATTATCCTCCGGTTGAAAAAAAGAATCACCATGGAAAGGGTCAAGGGAGAAATGACGGATTCTGATATGCAGACCATTACATGGATGAACCAGTATATTAATAACTTTAATCATGAAACCCATATTCCTCGTCGGCGCGAATACATGCAAATCACCCGATTTTTTATCCGGTTGATCCGACATTCTATCGACGGGTTGAAGAAAATACTTGAAAATTATCCACCCACTTCCAACCCCTCGTTGGAACAAATAGACCATCAAGAACAACTCGAGTTGCTCGAACAGATTCTTCCGGTATTTGATATTTTTATGGACTTGACGCGACGGAAAGTTTACTTGTTACTTCGCGAACTTAAAGTGACCCCATGGAAAAGAATGAAACACCGCACCAAACTCATGGCCGATATTGAACATTATTTTAGTCTGTTATTAAAAACCGATCCCCATCATCAGATACTTTATTGCAAAATTCAAGAAGAAAAAAGGAGAACATTTTAACGATTTTTATTCTTACGTTGAAAAAAACACTGGAAGGGGTATAATTTTTATTTTTTTATATAATTTTTATATAAAAATTTTATTGGTGGTCGTGGGTATACACTTGAATTTTTCAACTCGAAACCCGCAGGGAGGAAAAATCCAGTCCAAGCGATGAAAAATCAATCATTCCCATCACCTGAAGACTCACCCACTCCCCAACCTGCAACCCCGTAAAATTGCTTTGTGGCCAGTGGATGCCCCCATAAATCCTGGATACACCCACCTGTTGCGCCAATTGGGACCACGACGTCCATTCCATGGCCACGGACGATGCCGGAACCTTGGGCGCCGTCTTGGAACTTAATGGGGGTACCATCAGATTCACCCATGTGCATGGTGTTGTGAGTGGATCAAAAATATGGGCAATCGGATGTACGACCTGAACCGGATCAATCATGGTGTGATTATTGATTGGAATACGATCCGTGCCCGTCAGCATCTGAATAAAGGTCGCGGCACCCATCGTGAACGTCGAATGACCCGACACGAAATCAGGAAACGCAGGGGTGACCGAGGCTCCCGTCTTCTTTTTCTCGTACTGCTGGTAGGGCGTCCATCGGATCCCGGGCACCACGGCATTTGCCACTGGATCGATGAGGTACCCCGAAGCATAATCCTGTCGGAGCACCTGGATGGGTCGTGGCTGCAAATACTTGTATTTCAACGACCACGACACAATGGCCGCGTGAAATACGGCAAAGGAAACACCAGAAACCAAGGCGACACACTCTGCCAAACCAAGAGTTGTGCTGTTCGACATGAGAACGACTGCCAGCACCACCATAATCTTTCCGGGCGGCGACGCCCTCTCCGGTTCGGTGCCTGCCCACACTTCCGCAATTACCTTTTGGGCATCCGTTAGCGAAGACTGTGTTTTTACGAAATCCAGTTTTTGGGTTTGGAATGTCGTGGAACTACGTGGGGGATATAAATTAGCCGCGATCGTGTTCATTTCTTCGAGCTGTTCAGAGGAAAACCAATTGTTGACCGCACTAAAGAGAGGCATGACGGGTGTCTGACGAGCGATGGTTCCGTCCGCGTAGTGAATTTCCAGGGGGCACCACGTGTTGGGATCGGGAATCGAGTTGGGATCCTGAGGAACCTGTCCCACCGGATTTTGATAGACTTTGAGGTAGTATCCTTTATTCGGATAACTATAAGAAGGATCGTTGGCCTGTGCATACCCGTCCTGGGCGCGCGTTTGGAGATAGGTCCTGAAAACTCCCGAACTCTGGATAGTGGCGTAAAAATCATTGGGGGGCGTGGTCACAATCGCAATCCCCGTCGATTCCAACGTAGGAAGTTTGAGAAGATTCGTGGAAATCATCGTGTTCCAGATCACATACAACAGAAACATGAAACGTTGATATTGTTCGTCGGTCGTTAACGATCCTGCGTCTGGATCGAGCGTTGTCGACCAGTAATCAACAAAGGGAAAGGCGGGCATGAAAATCGCACAGGCATTCCATATCATGACACCAAAAAGAAACCATGCTCTCGCGACACCGGGAGGGCTAAGACCAGGGGTCGATTCAGTCGTCGTTAGAAAAATCAGCATACACTGACCAAGAACGGACCCGATCGTTGCATCG
>Ga0214921_10006323_pt1 | contig 16296 bp, 11 predicted proteins | sample LL1505_MetaG_FD_177992 | JGI IMG/M metagenome (GOLD analysis project Ga0214921, IMG submission 177992) | Freshwater microbial communities from Lake Lanier, Atlanta, Georgia, United States - LL-1505 | ecosystem: Environmental > Aquatic > Freshwater > Lake | place: USA: Georgia | collected...
AGCTTCCCAAGCAAATATCCTGGCAGCCAAAGGGAATTTTGATCCCATATTTAGCCAATATTCGAGTCAAAAAACATTAGATGGGAAAAATTATTACCTCTATCAATCGCCGAATTTGACAATTCCTACCTGGTATGGCATTGAAATTTCCGGAGGGATGGAATTTTTGAATGGGTCTCGGGTAAATCCAGACCAAAGTTTGGGCCAAACCAACTACTTGGGAATTTCGATTCCTTTGGCTCGGAATTTAGTGATGGATAAGCGCCGGGCGACACTAATTCAATCCAAAATATTTAACCAAATGGCTGTTCAAGAGCAGCGAAATGTAATCAATCAAATCATCGTAGATGCGATGTCGGCGTATTGGAATTGGGTGAAATCGTATCGCGTCTATGAAACGGTGAAGCAAAATTTAAAGGTGGCGGTAGACCGGCAATCCCTCACGAAGAAGGGATTTGAGTTTGGTGAGAGGCCGGCCATCGATACCGTAGAAGCGGCAAGCCAGCAACAATACTTCTCCAATATTGCAGAAGCGAAATGGCTTGAATTTCAAAATGCGACCTTAGATTTATCCGCTTTTTTATGGTGGGAAAATAATGTGCCCATTCAGATACCTGACCATATAATCCCCTCCGAATCCCTAGAATCTATTCAAGGAGCTAATTTTTCATTGACAGACTTAATCGACCAGGCGATGAAAAATCATCCTGAACTTCAAATTTATTCCCTTAAAATTTCAGCTTTGCAAGTGGATAAAAAGTTAAAATTCCAAGGCTTGTTGCCCAAAATAGATTTGCAATACAATCAAATTTCCTTGAATCAAACCCCCTTTTTTACCGCCCCGTTATTTGAAAATAATTTTTTGTACGGGTTGAAAGTTGAAATACCTCTTCGATTTTCTCAGGGAAGAGCGGAATACCAAAAAGTGAAATTAAAGCTTCAAGATGAATCATTATATCAAGATCAAAAAAGGAGGTCGATCGAAGTCAAAATCAAATCTTACCACAATGAAATGATTGCTTTACGGAAACAAATCTTGACCCAAGAAGCCACAAATAAAAATTTAATCGCCTTAGTAAAAGCGGAAGAGAGCCGGTTTAATAATGGAGAATCATCCCTTTTTTTAATTAATGCTAGGGAGAATAAAGCGCTCGAAGCCTTGGAAAAATTAATTGAATTAAAGACAAAATTTGCCAAAACAGTCTATGCGCTTCAAGGGAGTGCTGGTTTACTGGGAGGCGTTTGACGATAGTTTGTGTTGGGGTTTAGTGAGAAAATAATTTAGAAGTAGGATTGCATATAACCCAAGGGTATTTTACCCTTGGGTTTATTGTTTATCTGAAATGGAGGTGTATTTGTAAGCAAAACCCCTATTTATATTTATTCTAAATAGTTTGGTTTTTTGTATTCGGGCTTTTATATTTGCGGACTATTTGTAATTAGTCTAAATTAATATAGAATGTTTTACCGCCTAAGTTTTTTAAAAGTCGCTTTGTTTTTTTGTTCTATTTCCTTTGCGCGTGGAGGGGTGCTTGTTGACACAACCGCCAGTTCTAAAATGTTATCTGAGGTATTTGTGCTGGGTAATTCGGGGATAAAGGGGAACAGTAATCTGGTCGATTTTGATGGTGTAAGATTATTGGCAGCCAAAAAAACGGAATTAATTGTACTGAGTAAATTGGATGCCAATGTGGCTAATCAATCATTTAGGGAAGTTTTTGGCAGAACGCCTGGACTTCATGTCATTGAAAGTGATCCCTCAGGTTTTAACACGAGCATTGCCATTCGCGGTTTAAGCACAAACCGTTCCTGGGATTTTAATATGAGGCAAAATGGCTATGATATCACTCCCGACCCCATGGGGTATAATGAAGCTTATTATACACCTTCCTTTGAGTGGGTAGAAAAGATCGAAATTGTTCGAGGTGCGGCCGCTTTGCAATATGGACCTCAAGTCGGCGGTTTAATCAATTATGTACTGGAAAAACCAATCTTTGAAAAGAAGTTTGGCGGGGAAGTCCAACAAACTTTTGGATCTTTTGGATTGAAATCATCCCTCATTAAATTCCGCTCCGGAATGAAAAAATTAGCATTTGTTGGCTCTCATCAATTGAGAGAAGGCAATGGCTTTCGCCCAAATTCAGATTTCAATTCGAATCAAAGTTATGTGAGAGTCGATTGGAAGCCTTTTGCTGATGGGCTTTTTACATTTGAACTAACCAAATCAAATGCACAGGCTCAGTTAGCAGGCGGAATCAGTGAGGCCCAATTTAAATTAGATCCGTGGGTTTCATTTAGGGCTAGAAATTATTATTATTCTCATTGGTTTATGCCCGTCGTAAAATTCAATTATTCCCCGAGCAAATTTTTTAATTCCCAAATACAAATTTTTGCCATTCAGAGTGGCAGATCTCAATTGGGTTTTACTAAAACCAACGATGTATTAGATGTCCCCAATAGTGCGGGTAATTATGCCAATAGATCGCTAGATCGAGATGAATACACATCTTATGGGGCGGAATTTCGTTCGGGCCTAAGCGCTTTCAATGAAAAATGGCAAACATCTGCGGGCCTTCGGATTTTTAGAGGAAACATGCTTCGTCAGCAACAAGGGATTGCCAATAATGGGTCAACGTATTCAGAAAATTTAGTAGATCCGAAATTCCCTAGGTCTTTAAATTTTGTCAACCAAAACTTCGCTGCGTTTATTGAAAATTCGTTATTCATTAGCCCCAAATTTAAGTTGGCAGGCGGCCTGCGCTATGAATACATCCTCTCCCAGGGGAATGGAAATTTAGATATCAATACAAAATTTTTAAGCCCTGATCGCCTACGCAGTTTTATATTATGGGGTGCAGGAGCATCATTTAAGACTTCTGCTGAGCTTGAAATTTATGGCAATGCCTCCCAAAGTTTCAAGCCCATCAGCTTTTCGGATTTACTACCTTCATCCACTACCGATATTGTGGATGCGGCATTAAAAGATGCTAGATCGATGAATTTTGATTTGGGGATAAGGGGTAAAAAAGGCAATTTTTTACGCTATGATATGAGCGCTTACCATCTTGAATTTTCAGATAGAATTGGCAATGTATCAATGAAAAATTCAAATGGCCAGTCTTATTTATATAGAACAAACTTAGGGTTAAGTTCTTCAAAAGGGATTGAATTATATGCGGAATTAGATCCCATTTTATTGCTACATGGGAGCTCACGTTATGGTCAAATAAGCGTCTTTCTGTCTGCAGGATTGAATCATGCTGTTTACGAAAACTTTGCCTTAAGCTCAGGAGAAAATTTAGCTGGAAAGAAACTGGAAAATGCGCCTCAACAAATTATTCGTTCAGGACTTACATATACCCATCAGCGTTTGTCATTTACGTATCAAATTAGTTATACGGCGGAATCTTTTTCTGATGCACAAAATACGGGCAAGCCTAGCCCAACGGGGACGATCGGTCTAATCCCAGAATATACGCTAGACGACTTTTCATTCACGTATAAATACCGCAAACATTGGCTCTTGAAGGGATCCGTCAATAATGTGATGAATGTTTCCTATTTCACGAGAAGAGGAACGGGTGCTTTTCCTGGCTATGGAATTTTGCCCGGCGCACCTAGAAATATGAGTTGCTCGCTTGGTTTTACTTTCTAAATGAATCAGTTAATTGATTAAAATGATGAGTTTGTTATAGCGGAATTTAGATCCTTGGGTTTAGCTTTAAAACTTTTTAAATTTAGTAAAGCTTGGGGTGCGAGGTATATCTTTTACTCCTTAATCATCTTAAAAAGAGAGCCGATATTATCTGTTGATTGCAAGTAATAAACTCCTTTTGGAAGAAAAGAAAAATCTTGATTTTTGATATTGGGACCCCTAAATATTTCTTTCCCATCGGAGGCAAATAAGACATAAATTAATTCCTCCGCTTGATTGGCAAATTGGATGTTCGTGCTAAATGGATTTGGGAATGGAATTGCTTTTAAGGATTCCATTTCTGTGGACAATACCAAACTACACCCGATTGTAGCCCCCAATAATTTTGACATTTCTCCACATAAATATTCCCAATTAGTCAGATTACTTCCGGTCATATTTTCACTATATAGATTTGTTTTTTCGTTGGGATCCTGCGCTAAATTGAACAGTTTTTTGGTGCCATTATCCAGTTGAATAAACTTGAAAGTTTTATTCCTTATCGTTTTTCCATCACTTGCTGGAGCCGGGCCTTTAAAAACTTCTGCAAAAACCCAATCATGAACATCTTGAGCATTATTTTTTAAAATAGGCAGAAGACTTTTGCTGTCCACTGGTTTTGTACTAGGAATTTGAGAGGCCCATTGGCTATGCCCAAATAGCTCTAATATGGTCGCAAATAAATCGGTCGTATGCACTAATGCATCACTCGTTCTATTCGGCGACTTAACCGAAGGCCCTGAAATAATCATCGGAACCTGTAATCCCCCTTGATAAACACTTCCTTTTGCCGGACTAGATTGAGCCACCGGCGAATCATCTCCATTGTCGCCAATAAAAATGATATCAGTATTAGCCCATAAATTATACACCGTGAGCGAGTCAAATACACGTCCAATTTCGCGGTCCATTGCTTCATTCATGGCTTTATAATAATTTTTTGGGTTGGCTGAAATATCTGAGCTACTTCCACTTAAGGTATTATTTTTTAACAAAGATGCGGGTGGCAAATGGTAAGGAGTATGTGGGGCGTTAAAAGCGAGCCAAACAAAAAATGGGCTGTCTTTATTTTTCTTGATAAATGAAATCGCGTTGTCTGCATTTTCAGTAGTCGCATAATTAGTGGACGTTGATTCTGATCCATTGGTAATTTTAGTCCAATTGAAATAGTTGGTCAATTCCCCCGGAAAGCTGCCCTCAAATTGGTCATAGCCCATTTTATTGGGAAAAATCAAATTCGTTTTTGGCGTAGGTGTTTGCAGATGCCATTTGCCAATATGGGCCTTAGCAATTCCCCCAGGCTTAAATTTAGTTAGTAATTTAGGGATGGTGATTTCGGCTGTATCTAATACCGCTGAAGTATTTCCGCCGATGGCCGCACCAACCCCGGTTCTAAAACTATATCGGCCCGTTAATATTCCGGCGCGGGTCGGCGAACAAAATGGATTTGCCCAAGCGTTTTTAAAACGGACCCCCATTTTTAACAAGCGCCTAACATTGGGAAGATTTACGGTATCAATATGGTTTTCATAAAAACCGCAATAATCTGAACCTAAGTCATCAGCGATGATGATTAAAACATTCCGCTGTCCATAGGTCATGTGGCTTAGTGAAGTAATAATTGCCAGAAGAAAAATAGATTTTAATTGCTTAAGGCGGAACATTATTATGAGTAAATTGGTATAGAATTTAAATTTACCAATTTATTTCTATGTCAATCTCTTTAGCTTTGTTAAATTTGGTAAATCAGTCGCGCGATAGTCAAAGAATAAAAATGCGTGAGATTCACATACTTTAGAACCCATTAAAAAAAGAGCAAAAAATATTTTGCTTGATTTAAGATCATTTTAAACCTATGAAAAAACTTAAAACCCGATTAAAAAATGGGGAAACCTTGCATGGTTGTTGGCTCAACCTCGGCAGTCCCTTAACCGCGGAGATCGTTGGCCTATCTGGTTTTGATTGGGTTTTAATCGACTTAGAACACGGAGCTGGATCAGAAAAAGAGGCTTTGGGGCAAATGCAAGGGCTCGAACATACCTCCGCCGGAATCATAGTCCGAGTGGAAAGTGCTGAACCCCAACGCATTCACCGAGTGCTAGATATGGGAGCTGAAGGGGTTATGTGTCCTAAAATAAATAACCTGAATGAAGCGAAAAAAGTAGTGAATGGCTTGTATTATCCACCTATGGGCCAGCGAGGCGTCGCTAAAATGGTTCGGGCCACACAATTTGCCCAAAACTTTCAAAGCTATTACGAAACGTCTCAAGAAAATATTTTGGGAATTGTTCAAATTGAAACCAAAGAAGTCTTAAATCACGTCGACGAAATCGCAAATTTAGACGGGGTGGATGTACTTTTTATAGGCCCAGCAGATCTTTCGATGGAGCTGGGTATTTTTGGCCAATTCAATCATCCTGAATTTTTAGCGGCGGTTGAAAAAACGATTAAGGCCGCAAATAAAGCGGGTAAAGCAACGGGTATTTTATTTTTTAATCCAGAGGAATATTCCAAATATCACCAGATGGGCATTCGATTTATTGCCTGTGGAGCCGATGCCACCTTTGTGGCAGAGGGGGCAAAAAACATGGTGGAAAAATTAGCAAAACTTAGATCTCAAGCATCATGATATTAGATCCGATTATTTTATTGGCCATTGGAATAGTTTTAGTGGTAGGGGGCATCATTGGTTTAAAGCTACATCCTTTTTTAGCTCTTTTATTAGGCGCTTTTGTGGTCGCATTTTTGACCCCAGGCTCTATTTTAGAGCAGTTTGCCCTGTCAAAAGGGATGGACGCTAGTGCAGCATTATCCTTTTCTAAAAAAAGTGTGGGTGAACGAATAGCCACCGAATTTGGGAATACCTGTGCTAAAATTGGCATATTAATTGCCATGGCCGCGATCATCGGGAAATGCATGTTGGAATCCGGAGCGGCTGAGCGCATCATCCGATCACTATTAAAATTTACAGGCGTGGATAAAGCCCCATTTGCCTTTCTTTTCGGAAGCTTTTTTTTAGGAATTCCTGTGTTTTTTGACACCGTCATATTTTTAATGATTCCCCTAGCCAAAGCCATGACTTTGCGCATCGGTAAAAATTATTTATTACTGATTCTTTGCATTATGTCGGGCGCTGCAATGGCAAATTCATTAGTTCCACCAGCACCTGGGCCACTTTTTTTAATTGGCGAAATGCATATACCCATCGGCTTAATGATGGGTTGCGGAATCGTTGTTGGGTTTTTCACCGTATCCGCGGGTTATATTTTCTCTGTTTGGGCGAACAAAAAATGGCCGATTGAATTAAGGGATTCAGTCGATGCGAAATTGGAGGACCTTAAAAAAATATCAGCCAAAGAAGATCAAAATTTACCTGGTTTGGGAGTTAGTTTGCTGCCAGTCATGATTCCTTTAGTGCTCATTTGTTTAGATACGGCGATTACTAATTTTTTAAAGGGGCCTAACGTTGACTTAGGAAGCGCCTTTAAACAATTTGCCGCGGTCATTAAATTTTTTGGAGATAAAAATATTGCCATCATTTTAGGGGGGGTAGCTGCATTAGGGGTCATGGCAAAAAATAAAAAGGATAAGGGGCAGAGTTTAAGTCCCTTTGTGCAAACGGCTTTAATGAGCGGCGGAGGAATCATATTAATTACGGCTGCTGGTGGAGCATTTGGCGGGACACTCCAACAAACAGGCATTAGTGCTAAAATTGCCGAGCTGACCGCAGGGTACCAAATGGCCTTAATTCCGATGGCATTTTTTATCGCAGCGGTGGTTCGTACGGCACAAGGCTCAGCTACTGTAGCGCTGATTACGGCCTCAGGAATTTTGTCGGGAATGGCCGGTCAGGCCAATTTAGCCTTTAATCCGGTCTATATTGGATTGGCGATTGGTTGCGGATCCAAATTAGTTCCATGGATGAATGATGCGGGCTTTTGGATATTTTGTAAATTGAGCGACCTAACCGAAAAGGAAGCGCTTAAAACAATTTCCCCTCTTTTAGTGGTCATGGGTTTAACAGGTTTAGTAGTCATTCTAATTGGGGCAAAATTATTCCCCTTGATTTAATTTATACATGAAAAATATTGGATTTATTGGTTTAGGAATCATGGGGAAACCTATGGTATTGAATTTATTGAGAGCAGGCTTTTCTGTTTCTGTACTTGAAAAAAGTGCTGCGGCAAAGGATGTTCAATTATCAGGAGCCAAACTTTGTTCTTCGCCTAGATTGTTGGCAGAATCAGCAGATGCGATTATTACGATGCTGCCGGATTCCCCTGAAGTGGAGTCGGTTTTGTTTGGAGACGAAGGGATTGTAAGCACGATGAAAGAAGGTCAAATTTTCATTGACATGTCAACGATCTCACCCTTAATGGCCCATAAAATTCATGCCGAATTATCGAAAATTGGCGTTGACGCGCTGGATGCCCCAGTTTCTGGGGGCCAAGTAGGTGCCGAGGCTGCCACACTTTCTATTATGGTGGGCGGTTCTTCTGAGGCATTTAATAAGGCATTACCTATTTTTCAAGCGATGGGTAAAAACATTGTTCATATTGGCGAAGCTGGGGCGGGCCAAATTACGAAGGCCTGTAACCAAATGATTGTTGGCATGACGATACAAGCCGTTTCCGAAGCTTTCACTTTAGCAAACCAAGCAGGGGTGGATTTAGAAAAAATGCGCGAAGTATTGCTGGGAGGATTTGCGCAAAGCCGGATTTTGGACTTACATGGCCAACGAATCATTGACCGAAATTTTAAACCTGGCTTCAAAATTAAGCTGCATAATAAAGACATGAATATTGCTTTGGAGACTGGAAAAGCATTGAATGTGGATTTAATGGGTACGGCCCAAGTAGCCCAACAAATGAAAAAAGCGGTGGAAGAGGGGAATGGAGAATTGGATCACAGCTCTTTGGTATTGTTGTTAGAAAAATAAAATAAATATGTCTTACATCGCAGGACCCCGCATTAAGGAAATTCACATTACTCCGATCGCTATTGTGGATCCTCCACTTTTGAATGCAGCTGGTTTGCATGCGCCTTATGCTTTGCGTACGGTTTTGGAAATTGTCACGGAAGATAACATTTTAGGCATTAGCGAAATTCCAGGAACTAAGGACATTGATGCCGCTTTGGAGGAATCAAAAAAATTGTTGATCGGCCAAGATGTATTTCAATTAAACCAAATTCGGCATATTTTGGAGCAAGCCTTTGGAACAGATTCGGTCGCTGACCGAGGATTAGCTCCTTGGGACCAACGAAAATTAGTGCATATTTTTAGTGCGGTGGAGGTGGCTTGCATGGACATCATGGGCAAAGTAACCGGAAAACCGATCGTCGATTTATTAGGCGGAAAGATGCGTGACCGAGTTCCTTTTTCGGCCTATCTATTTTACAAATATGAAGGGGCTGGCGGCGAATTAGGTTTCGGTCTTAATCCAAATGCTACAGGTTGGGATGCGGCCCGACAAAAAAGCGCGTTAAATCCCGATGAGATTGTAGCGCAAGCTAAGGCTATGTGTAAGGAATTTGGGTTTCAGTCCATCAAATTAAAAGGAGGAGTTTTTGAACCTCGTCAAGAAGTGGATGCGGTGATTGCTTTGCGCCAAGCATTCGGTGAAAAATATCCTTTACGGATTGATCCAAATGCTCTTTGGACCGTTGAAACATCGATAAAATATGGGAAAGAAATGGAGCCATACTTAGAATATTTGGAGGATCCTGTCCGAGGCCAAGAAAATATGGCGCTGGTTCGCAAGGCTTTAAAGACGCCTTTGGCTACCAATATGTGTACGACTTCTTTTGCCGAAATTCCTAAAAGTATTGAAATTGGCGCAGAAGATATTATTTTAAGCGACCATCATTTTTGGGGTGGTTTACGCGCTTCGATGACCTTAACGGGTATTTGTGAGACCTTTGGAAGAGATTTGTCCATGCATTCCAACAGTCATTTGGGTATTTCATTAGCAGCGATGGTGCATTTAGGAGCGGCATTGCCAAAAATGACTTATGCCTTAGATACTCATTATCCATGGCAGTCGGACGAAATTATTATTGGCGGACGCATGAAATTTGAGGATGGTTCGGTCGAAGTGCCCAGCGAACCAGGTTTAGGAGTGGAATTAGACCGAGTGGCCTTAGCGGCTTTGCATCAAAACTATTTGGCCTGCGGACTAACCAAACGCAATGATGAAATTGAAATGCAAAAAGTTAATCCGGATTGGACTTTCAAAGCCGTTCGTTGGTAATTTAAATTAGATTTATATGATTCGCCACTCAGTTATTTTAATATTAAAATCGAGTTTATCTCCTGAAGATAAAATGCAATATTTTGCAGCGGTCGACGTGTTGAAACAAATTCCGGGAGTTCAAAAGTTTGAGGTACTAAAACAAATAAGCAGTAAAAATCCTTTTCAGTATGGTATTTCGATGGAATTTGAATCCCAAGAAGCCTATGATCTATATACAAAACATTCGCTACATGTTGCCTTTGTCAAAAAATACTGGGCTGCTTGTGTGGAGGATTTTTTAGAAATCGATTATCAATTGCTTGATCAATAAAATTAGTTTTACAAATTGACATTTAAGCGCTTGGGCTTAGCTTTACTAAGTTTTTAAATTTAGTAAAGCTGCGTCATGAGGTCCCTTTTTCCCACATTACAACAGCTCAATGGTACTGAATTTTCTAATTTTTTAGAGCAAAGGCTAAATATCGATCACCCGATTTCGTTTTTACCTTCCCTCCCCCACAGGCAATGACGACATATTGAACGCCGCCAATCGAGTAAATGCTCGGGGAAGCGTACCCGGCAGCCGGCAATTTATATTGCCATAAAATCTTTCCCGTTTGTCGGTCTAAGGCCCGAAACATTTCGTCTTTTGTTGCCGCAATAAATAGTAATCCACCGGCCGTCACTGCAGGACCACCGTATAAATCGGTCCCCGTAGGCGCAATTCCTTTAGCCGTTAATTCAGGATATTCGCCCAAAGGAATTTGCCAAAGGTGTTTTCCTGAATTCATTTCAATCGCAGTTAAGGTTCCCCACGGCGGGCTACTGACTGGATATCCTTTACTATCATACCAACGCGTATAGCCAGTAAAACTAAAGGGTGAAAAGTCTAGCGTCGATTTTTTGACAGGGCCCTCGACGGCTAAATTCAACCCTTGGGCATAGGCTAAAATAGCCTTTTTTTCGGCAGCAGAAAGAAAATTAAAAGCGGGCATTCTTCCCCTTCCTTTCACTAAAATTTGATTTAAAATGGGTTCTGAATATTTTTTATGGACTTCCCTTAATGGAGGAATACTCCCATCCTCGCTCCCTTCGCGATTTACCCCATGGCAACTTTGACAATGTTGGACATATAGCGATTTGCCAGAGTTTTCAATCGATTTTTCTACGGGAACTAAAGAACTATAAACCGGATTTTGTTTGGCAGGAATGTAGATGACACTATTTTCATCCACCGCCGCACCACCCCAGGTGGCCCCTCCATCCGTCGCTGGGAAAAAAATTGTTTTCTTTGTTATACTTAAGGGGATAAATGGCTGACCCGTTTGGGAATTGCGGAGCTCAGCGATGATTTCGTCCTTATTTGACGCCCATTCATTCACATCTTTTTCGGTAAATGTTTGCTTAACAAATGGCAAAGGCCAAAGTGGAATGGGCTGTGTTTTCGATGTTTGTTCCCCGACAACATCCGAAGCCGGGAAAGGCTTTTCTTCAATGGGGAATATCGGTTTACCCGTTACCCGATCAAAAACAAACATAAAACCTAGTTTGCTTAAAATAGAAACGACATCGCGTTTTTTGCCATTTTGTGTAATCGTAAATAAATTAGGTGGCGCAGGAATATCCCTATCCCAAATATCATGATGTACTGTTTGAAAGTGCCAAAGCCTTTTTCCTGTTCGAATGTCTAAGGCCAGGAGGCAGTTGGCAAATAAATTATCCCCCTTCCTATTTCCCCCATAAAAATCAAAAGCAGCAGAACCCGTAGGCACAAAAACAATCCCTCTTTTGGAATCTACTGCCATGCCCATCCAGTTGTTAGCCCCGCCCACATTCTGGTAATTATTCTTTTCCCAAGTTTTATATCCGTATTCACCGGGTTTTGGAATGGTATGAAAAGTCCAAATTAATCGTCCACTAGTTGCATCAAAAGCGCGAATATCCCCAAGCAATGCGGGGGCGGATTCGGACACTCGGGTGCCCACAATCAATGTATTTTTGTAAATGGAAATCGGGGTATTGAGTACCGTATAATCATCTGCTCCAGGACGTTTTAATCCTTCTAACAAATTGATTTTACCTTTTTCTCCAAAAGTTTCATCGGGCTTTCCCGTCTTAGCATCTAATGCAAAGAGGTAGGAGCCATAGCCAAAAAATATTTTTGAACGTTGTCCTGGAGATGAATAAAAGGCCACACCCCGACTATTCATACTAGGAGTTTTTTCTTGAATATTTGTTTTCCAAATTTCTCGACCACTTTTCGCATCAAGCGCAAATGCCTGCGATCCTGCCGAAACGCCATACATGACCCCTTGAATGATGATGGGATTGCATTGAATTTGCGTGGTTTGGTTGACGGTGTCAGCACCACCAGAAGAATAGGACCAAGCAAGCTGTAAATTTTTGACATTACTCACGTTTATTTGAGTCAGTGGCGAAAAGTGATTCCTGTTGTCACCGCCATTATACCCTCCCCAATCCGTAAATTCGGGCGCGGCGTAAAAACCGAAAATGCCAATGAATAATAGCCCAGCGATTAGTCTCATGGGGGAAGATAAAAAATATTTTTTAAATCAGTTTCATGATCTATAAAATCAGTTCAAAATAGCATTATGCCGAAATGGGGTTTAAATTACATTTTTTAAATAAGGGGTGCCGGGATTCCATTTATTTTTTAAAATTTCTTTTAGAAAAATTGTCATTTACTCGAGAATTTTTGGCATTTTTATGAGCTTTAATTTTAAAAATGAAAAGACGCGAATTAATAAAATCGATTGGTTTAACTGCTGTGGCCACCTCAATCCTACCCGATTGGATACATGGCTGGTCGGTTCAAAAACTTACGCCATCTCTCGTATTTAGTGAAGATCAAAAAGAGAAGCTATCTCTAATTGCCGGAACCTTTATTCCTGAGGGTGCCGAAAAGGGAGCAAATGGAGTTGGTGTTGGTAAATTTTTAGATGTGTTATTTGCCGACTGTTTCACGGCGGCAGATCAAAATAAAATTAAAGATAGTTTATTGGAGATTGACACATTGGCAAAGCAGCAATTTCAGCAAAATTTTGGCCAATCGACCCAACAACAACGGGAGAAAGTCCTTCAAAATTTGGCGACAAATCCTACTCATAAGTGGGCGGCGGATACATTAAGAAATGAGACGATTCGTGGATATACCACTTCAGAATATGTTATGGTTAATTATTATCACTATGTAATGGCGCCTGGATTTTACCATGGGTGTGTCACGGTTTAGTTATGGCAAATTTCAATATAGATAGCAAAAAGAAATTTACGTATGACGCAATTGTCATTGGCTCTGGAGCGAGTGGTGGTTGGGCCGCGAAGGAACTTTGTGATCGTGGCTTAAAGACATTAGTTTTGGAGCGTGGGCGCCAAGTGAAACACGTGGAAGATTATCCAACGGCGTCTAAGGCTCCTTGGGAATTTGAGCATCGAGGAACAGTTCCTTTGGCAGATCGTGAGGGATTTTCAAATGGCAATTTTTTAAGAGAAGAAACAAAACATTGGGCATTGCCAGATGACGAGCAACCGGTAGTATACGAAAAACCATTTCGTTGGACGCGCGGATATCATGTCGGAGGCAAGTCACTATTATGGGCTAGGCAAACTCAGCGATGGTCCGATTTTGATTTTGAAGGGCCAGCGAGAGATGGTTTTGCAACGGATTGGCCCATCCGATATAAAGATATTGCCCCATGGTATGATCATGTAGAAAAGTTTGCCGGGATCGCTGGATTTAATGACAATTTACCTGAATTGCCTAATAGCATCGTCCAACCAGGATTCGAGTTGAACTGTGTAGAATCGCATTTTAAAGAAGTGTTACAGAAGGAATATGGAAATCGTTGGGTGGTTGGTGGACGCTGCGCTCATTTAACAGATCCTCAAGAAATTCATTTCCAACAAGGACGTGGTCGCTGCATGAGTCAAAAAATGTGTAACCGCGGATGTAATTTTGGGGCATATTTTAGTAGCAATGCTTCCACGTTGCCATGGGCAGCCAAAACCGGAAAATTGACCCTTCGTCCTAATTCCGTGGTGCATTCTATTATTTACGATAACAAATCGAATAAGGCGGTTGGCGTCCAAGTCATCGATTCTATTTCAAAAGAAATGGTTCCCTATTACGCAAAAGTGATTTTTGTCAATGGATCCACGATTAATAGCAATGCCATTTTATTAAATTCAATCTCATCTAGGTTTCCGAAGGGGCTTGGAAATGACTCAGGCGTGCTTGGGCATTTTATTGCTTGGCATAATTATCGAGGAAGTGCCAACGCCTCCTTTGATGGATTTAAAGATAAGAAAACGGAAGGGGGAAATCCGAGCAACGCCTACATTCCTAGGTTTAGAAATTTACATAAACAAGAAACGGATTTTTTAAGGGGTTATGCGACGGGAATTGGTGGGGGCCGAGGCGAGTATTCTTCTCGAGAAGGAATGGGAGATGAGTTAAGGAAAAACTTATTGGCCCGTAAAATGGGTCCCTGGAATATATCGGCCTGGATGATGGGGGAAACGGTTCCGACCGAGGAAAACCACATTCGTTTGCATCAGGATTTAAAAGATAAATACGGCATTCCTCAAATCATTTTTTCTTGTGATTGGACTGAAAACGATGTGAAAATGGTCCAGGATTTTAGAGATCAAATGCAGGAAATGTTTGAAAAAGCGGGGTATAAAAATATACGAACGGCGGATTCAAAATCTGCGCCGGGCGCTGATATTCACGAGATGGGCGGAGTTCGAATGGGGAAAGATCCTAAAAATTCTATCCTAAATGAATGGCATCAGGTGCATGCGTGTAAAAATGTTTTTGTTACGGATGGCGCTTCCATGACTTCTACGAGCACACAAAATCCTACCTTGACTTTCATGGCATTTGCGGCAAGAGCTGCGAACCATGCCGTAGACGAATTAAATAAAAAGAACCTATAAACGAAAAAAATGAAAAAACACACGATTATTCTGGCCCTTTTGGGAATCATGTTGAGCTTAGGCACACTGCAAGCTCAGAAACTTTACACCTATCCGATAGGCGTTCAAACGTATACGTTTAGAAAGCATTTCCCTGTGAAAGGCGCTGAAAAAACACTTGATTTAATTAAAGAATTAGGCTTTACCGAAATAGAAGGAGGGGGTGTAAAAGGAATGTCCTTAGAAGATTATAAGAAATTATGCGATGCGAGAGGGATTTCTATCCCATCGACGGGGGCGGATTTTAATGAATTAGCCAAAGACCCTATGGCGGTTGTTCAAAGAGCAAAAATATTAGGCTCTAAATTTGTTATGTGCGCTTGGATTCCCCACAAAAGAGGCGAATTCTCTTTAACGGATGCGCAGAAAGCCATTGAGGTTTTTAATAATTCAGGAAAGATTTTAAAGGAAAACGGAATAACGCTGTGTTACCATGACCATGGATATGAATTCCAACCTTTTGAAGATGCGACCTTGTTAGATTACATGATTAAAAATACCAATCCTCAATTTGTTGCCTTCGAAATGGATGTTTTGTGGACCATGCATGGCGGTGGAGCAGATATGCCAGTTAAGTTGCTGAAAAAATATCCAGGAAGATTTAAATTGATGCACGTTAAAGACCTTCGCAAGGGTGTCAAAGGCGATTTGACAGGTGGTACTCCTGCAGAAAATGATGTGGCCGTAGGCGCGGGTCAGGGCAACTGGAAGCAGATCATTAAATTAGGTAAAAAAGGAGGGGTTGAACATTGTTTCATTGAGGATGAAAGTGATAAGGAATTAGAAAATATACCTTTGAGCATTGCATTTTTAAAGAGTTTATAATCAATATTCTTATTTTTTCCCTTGTGCGTTCATTTGAAATTATGTCGAAAAATTTATTTCGATAGGTAGTATTATTTTGAACTTTCAAAAAGCTCAATTTTTATGAAGGTTAGGTAAAATTACAGAGGGACTAGAAAGGTGCAATTATTCATTAAAATGAAAACTAAAGTAGGATTATTTGGGATTGGATTAGATACTTATTGGGATCAGTTTGATGGTTTACTTGACAATTTAGTACGCTATCAAAGTTTTATCCATGATAAAATAGGCAAATTAGGGGTTGAAGTTGTCGATGCGGGAATGGTTGACAATCCAATCAAAGCCCGAGAGGCGGCAGACTTTTTGAAGGCAAATGATGTTGAAATTGTTTTTTTATATGTTTCGACCTATGCATTATCATCCACTGTATTGCCTATAGCTCAGAAGTTAAAGGTTCCAATAATTATCCTAAATCTCCAGCCGGTTGCCGTGCTTGATTATGACAAGTTCAATCAATTAGGCGACAGAGGTAAGATGACAGGTTTTTGGCTTGAAAATTGCCAAGCT
>Ga0214921_10006324_pt1 | contig 16294 bp, 10 predicted proteins | sample LL1505_MetaG_FD_177992 | JGI IMG/M metagenome (GOLD analysis project Ga0214921, IMG submission 177992) | Freshwater microbial communities from Lake Lanier, Atlanta, Georgia, United States - LL-1505 | ecosystem: Environmental > Aquatic > Freshwater > Lake | place: USA: Georgia | collected...
TTGGGATTGAAGGTCTTGGCAGTCAATAATTTCATAATTCTCTGCCGTTGGATATAACCTTACCAATCTAAGTGCCGTCACTTTTTTCCCATATTCAGCCTCTAAAATCGCTTTATATGTATTCAATTGTAATGAATAATGCCAGAAATTGGCATTCGGTATATCAGCCAAAACGGGGTCCGTTGCGCATTCATCGCCAAAAGCATCATATTTTATTTCTTTTACACGTTTCCAATCATAAATCATAAGAGTTCCATCCTCTGTATTTTCATAAACCATATCAATCGACCCCGCTAATTTAAGTTCTTTATAGAAAACCGTCCATTCTGTTCGATAAGGACGATATTGTGGGAATTGTTTTTCGAAATCTCTATGAAAATTTTGAAAATATTCATATTCTTTTGTCGTGTTTTCTACGGACATTTTATTGTAAAAATATTCTATATCTAAATGTGTTTGTGTCCCAGAAGTAGATGTTTGTGACCATTCATCGGCTATTTTCTTGGCCTCTCTTTTATATTCATCCGATTCTGTATTATTCAACAATACAGAAGCTGTATGTTCGGCACATTTGTTCTCTTCTAAAATATTTTTAAACGCTTGTGCTCGAAATTTATTTCTGTTTATGGTTGTCCTGCCATTTATTATTCTATTAGGAGCCAATAAATTTCGAATGACTTTCTCTCCGTCAAAATGTGGGAAATGATGATGGACGAAAGTAGTGACCGATGTATATGTCGAATCCCCATCAATCGTATATATGTGGGTTGGTTCATCGAATGAGATTCTGTCATCCATCGGATGATGATTTTGAATAGCTAAAAAGGTAGGTTCAGTAGTCATTGTAGTAGTTGACATAGTAGGTCTATATAGTTTTATATATAGCGTTCGTAGGCCTGTATAGTATGATACCAAGATTGTATTTGGGAAATCGATTTTATTCGAAGTAACTGTGCCTGAGCCTTTCCGTAATTTGTCATAAAGAGGTTATTTTGTTCATATTTTAGCACACGGTTCTCGAAAAATTCTTTTGAGTTTTCGTATGTTTTTACGACATCATCTGTTGAATGATAAAAATGATAAAGCATAGCACGGTCGAAATTGAAAGAGGCTAATAAATCCGCCTCTCTAACAATATGATATGCCAATTGGTATTTGCCTAAGTCGGGGAACCCGTCTTTTTTTATTTTAGAATACGACATCGTATGAATGATTTGATGGACTGCATCTATATCGGCCGGTTTCATTTTATTTTTCAAAAGTGTTTGGACGTTTAGAATATCAGGTGCTGGATATTTATGGTCATATAAATCGTGTAAAATAGCCGCGGAGCAAATAATCGTTTCTTGAGATTTCAAAATGGAATTATTGAGAACCTCTTTTTTATAATTGGAATGTGCATGATAAAGAACATCCATAGAATGTCCCAAAGAATGAGATTCATCGATTCCATATTTCATACTGGATAATTGGACAAATCTCAAGAGAGTAGTGAGAACACGCATTTATATTTATCTATTTACGATTTTATATTGGTTTATAAAATCGTTTTTTCGAATTGTCATAAAGGAGTTTATTTTCGAATAAACGCAATCATAAAATCATCTTCTCTATATCTGTTATTATTATATCTAGTATCAAAATATTTGATATCATATGTATTTAAAATATGACTTCGAAAAGTATCTGGAAAAACAGATAAATTTTTGAAAGATTCTATATTAATCGCTTGAATATCTTCAATAATATATATTCCTTTGGGGGATAAAAACTTTTCTAAAATCATAAAAGAGATTTTCTGATGTTGTCCTAAATGACTACCATCATCAATAATAATGTCTAGTGGTAACTTCATTTTATCTAAACACATTTGTAGTTGTGTTTCATCGGATTGGTCCGCAGTAAAAATGGTTATTCTTCCATTTGATAAATTCGTATGGTCGAAAATATCAATACCATAAATATTTGCGTTTGTAAAATATTCTTCCCAACATTTTAGACTATTACCGGTTTTATAGCCAATATCCCAAACTCCCCGCATTTGATTATTTTCTACAGAACCTATACCAATTTCTAATACAGTTTTAACGCTATTTCTTATATCGTCAAATAATAATGAATAATTTTGAATATAATCATGATGTCCGGTCCGAATATTTTTATCTAACGCATATCTAAAAGAAATATTATCTAATGACTCTATGCTTAGTTCTAATAGTTTTTTGTCTAGGATAGTTTCAAATAAAAGAATATCATTATTTCCAAATATTGTATGATAATAATAGTCATAATTATTTTGTACCTCTATACATTTTTCTACAATTTCTTCATATTTTACCCAAATAAGATATTTATGATAGGGTACCAACTCTTTTAATGGACTCTCTTCACAAATCACAATACAGCCACATAATAACGCCGGTAAAACTCTTAATTCTTCAAAGGTATGATGATGGTCTGTTTGATGAATATTTATAAGAATCTTTGTATTACAATATAGTTCTCTCAAACAATTCTTTTCAAAACAATCATTTACATTTATATGGTTTATGTTATTTTGTTTCAAGTCTTCTATCAATCGAAATCTACGGGGTTCATGTGTTCTGATAAATGTTGTTAATATATTTATTTTTCGTTCAGTTATTGTAAAATTTTGTTCATACAAAGCAGGTGCAATATAGACCAATTTATTAGATATTTCAGGATATAACTTTGATGATGTAATATTTTCTATATTTGGAAGGCTATATTCAATAATAATATCGGCTTCCTTCATACCCTTTAAATTATCTATTCTAACCAAATAATTATCAAGCTCCGTTGTTTTTATTATTCCTTCTGGAGCTCCATGAGAATCTCTTCCACCTTTTTTAACAAGTGTATGTTCATAATTTATATATATTTTTATTGTTTTCAGTTGATTATTGAATGAATCCATACAATTTCCAACAATCACATTAATAGATATATCATTATCGTTTAATATTTTACTAAGAATTGAAATAATATATTTAAAATAATCTTGAACATATATGGCTATGTTTTCGTTGTATCCTATAAATGATTTATTTACTTGAAAAATCATTTATATATTTTTATATTTACTTTTTATATTTTTTCAAAATATCATAAAGGAAGAACATTATTTATTTTATGAGACCCTTATAGAATGGTTCTTATAAAAAGAAAATGTTCTCTACTTTTGAAATATCATAAAGGTAAATATTGGAATGTTGAGAACATTATTTCCTTTATGACACTTTTATAGAATGGTTCTTATAAAATGGTTCATTAAAAAAGAAAATGTTCTCTACTTTTGAAATATCATAAAGGTAAATATTGGTTGGTTGAGAACATTATTTATTTTATGAGACCCTTATAGAATGGTTCTTATAAAAAGAAAATGTTCTCTACTTTTGAAATATCATAAAGGTAAATATTGGAATGTTGAGAACATTATTTCCTTTAAGACACTTTTATAAAATGGTTCATTAAAAAAGAAAATGTTCTCTACTTTTGAAATATCATAAAGGTAAATATTGGAATGTTGAGAACATTATTTCCTTTATGATACTTTTATAGAATGGTTCTTATAAAAAGAAAATGTTCTCTACTTTTGAAATATCATAAAGGTAAATATTGGAATGTTGAGAACATTATTTCCTTTAAGACACTTTTATAGAATGGTTCTTATAAAATGGTTCATTAAAAAATAAAATGTTCTCTACTTTTGAAATATCATAAAGGTAAATATTGGAATGTTGAGAACATTATTTCCTTTATGAGACCCTTATAGAATGGTTAATAAAAAATAAAATGTTCTCTACTTTTGAAATATCATAAAGGGAAATATTGGAATGTTGAGAACATTATTTCCTTTATGAGACCCTTATAGAATGGTTAATAAAAAATAAAATGTTCTCTACTTTTGAAATATCATAAAGGTAAATATTGGAATGTTGAGAACAATTTATATAAAAACAAAATATATAATGGACGCAAACCTCCAGATGTTTCTTTCGATAATGGCTTTTTATGCCATATTGTCTTATATTCTATTTCCGTTAGGGTTTTATTATTTAGTAGAAAAGTCTTTACTAAGTGCTGGTAATGGATTTATTGTTGGTAGTGTTCTCTCGATTGGTCTGTGGTTAACAGTAGGAAAAAATATGATAAAAAAATGAAATCACCCCTTTTTGTCATAAATGAATAAAATTCAAACGACCACTTGTTTTAATGAAACGGCTATTTTAGAAAATAACCATTTTTTGATATCGGACGCACGGTTTTCTAGAGAACCTTGTTTGACCCCATTTACTTTGGCCATATAAAGAATGGATTTTTCTTCGCCGTGTAATGTTTGAGTCAAATCATCGCTGTGGTCAATCGTCCATTCCATATATTTTCGCAAAAATTTGTGCTCTAGTCGTCCGATAAATTTGACGAATTCTTCTGCTGTCATCAAACGCCATTCTGCTTCTTTGTCATAAAGGTAAAATTTGTTGGGTTTTTGAGTAAAAGCGCGAATAGGGGAATCAGAGTCATCCATAATGGATTCAAGAGTGTGTTTGACACCTGTTTTTAAATCGTGTTTGAGAATTTCTTCGAGGGATTCAGTAGAGACTTCGATGGCTGGAATCCAATCTTGGAAAGATTTTGGAGGAGGAGGAAGGCTTTCCAAATATTCGCCGACTTGTCTACGGCAAAGGGGTAAAACAGATTGTTGAAGTTTAGCCATCTTTTGTTCGAGGTCTTGAACTTTTTGAGTAAGGTGAATAATATATTGGAATTGTGCTGTTGGGGTCGGTGTTTCCATATCCGTATAATAACGGTCGATAGAGTTCTCGTATTGCGAATTATGAATGAATTTACACATCGCCATATGTAAATCATATATTTTTTGTGTAGGACAGGAGGTATAACATCTACCACATTTATAATGGGCTCTCATATCCTCTTCTATAGAATACATAGTAATTAAATTTTATATAATGATAATATAGAGTATTTTTTCATTCGATTTTATGTTTCGTATGAGATTTCAAGTTGCAAATAAACCAGTTTATCAACCACCTGTTCCTAATATTCAAATTCAGCCCCCCGTTTCTACTTTAGTAAGATTTCCTTTGGGAAGTATTTTTTCGCCTATGGTTCCTACAGGGCCTTGTTCAAGTTGTGGAGGAAAATAATGAATAAAAATATGCCGAGATAATATATGTCGGCATATTTTGATAATAAAGATTTGTTTTTGTCACCAAAAGTATCTCAGCACGGGAATCATATGGTTATGACCAATGTTTATAAAGAAACGAAAAGAAAGTATTGGAATATCGACACGCGATTTCGCGATGATTATGATAACTATTCCCAATTAGTATCAGGTTCTCAAATACCTGGTTATACATTTACTTTGCCTCAAACTATAAATGATGTGAAAATGATTCAAGTAAAAAATATAGAAGTTCCGATGACATTTTATAATATTTCGGCTGCTTTGGGAAACAACGTTCTCACGATTGATAATAAATTAGTCACTATTTTGGATGGATTTTATTCGGCTGCTTCTTTGAAATTGGCTATGGTTTCTGCTTTGTCTTTGGCTTCCGTAAGCGGGGTTTCTTTTGATATTTCTTATAATGGAAATCCGCATAGTTTTTTCCAAAATACTTCTGGTTCTCCTATAACGATTGGTTTTGCGGTGAAACCGTCAAATAGTTGTGGAGGTGTTACAAACCCTGCTGTGGGTGGGTCATCGACAGGGGATTTCGATAAATACAATTTCAAATCGAAATTGGGTTGGTTATTAGGATTTCGTAATATTAGTTATACAGTAGCGAGTGGAACAGCGCAATTATCGGAGGGGCTTTTGGATTTGACAATTCCTCGATATTTGTATTTAGTGGTGGATGAATTTACGAATAGCAATACGAATTCGTTTATATCGCCATTACCGTCGTCGGTCATCAATCGAAATATTTTGGCAAAAATAACGATTGATTATAAACATTATCCCTTTGGGACAATTCTCACAGCCAATCCTACAAATGGGTTATTGATATCCGATAAACGACGTTATAATGGGAAAGTGAATATCCAGAAGTTGAAAATTCAATTGGTGAATGAGTATGGATTGCCGATTCATTTGAATGGGTCGGATTTTTCGTTTTGTTTAGAAATAGAATATGAATAAAAATATTGGGTTATGTTATATGAAGCGAACAAAACAGAATCGTTCAAAAGGCCGCCGACGAATGACGATGAAACGAATTAGGAGAAATAAAGTGATGTATGGCGGAGCTTTTGAGCTAATTCGTAATAGGAAACAGTTAAATGATGTTCTAAAAGATAGGAATGTAAATAACTATAAATTTCGATTGGTAAATGTAATGATTGATAGAAAAGAATTAGTTAATGGGGATATATATAAATTAGAGGAATATTTAAAAAAAAATCCAATATTTGATGGAAATGGAGAGATAGCCGTATTTTATGAATTATCTTATATGTAAGATGAATAAAATTGAATAAAACCGAATGAAACATCGATTGAATAATATCATCGATGTCTTTTAGTAGAGAACAACAATACGCATTTGAACAATTTCTTTTAGGAGAGAATTTGTTTATAACCGGTCCAGGAGGTTCTGGAAAATCCTTTTTGATTCAAAAAATGGTAGAATCATTAAATAGTCGTGGATTGGCTTATCAAGTATGTGCTATGACTGGATGTGCCGCGGTTTTATTAGGGCACGGAGCAAAAACTCTTCATTCGTGGACAGGAATGGGTCTTGGGAATGGTCATAAAGAAGAAATTGTGAAGAAAATCGTTCATAATAAGAAAACACTAAGTAATCTTCGAAAAACGCGTGTTCTCATAGTAGATGAAATAAGTATGCTTTCTTTGAAATTATTCGAAGTATTGAATTCAGCGTTGAAAGTCATAAAGAAAAATCAATTGGTGTTTGGTGGGGTTCAAGTCATATTTACAGGTGATTTCTTTCAATTGCCTCCTATAGGGGATGACGATGATTTTTGTTTCCGGTCTTCCCAATGGTTCTCTGTTTTTCCTTGGAAGAATCATATAGAGTTGAAACATATTTTCAGGCAGGAAGATGAGATATATAAGCGGATTTTGAATCAGATTCGTAGAGGGCAAATAGACGAAGAATCCATAGAGATATTGAAAAGGTGTGTTGGAAGGGAGGTAGTAGGCGATATAATTCCTACAAAATTATTTGCGGTTCGTTCCAAAGCCGAATTTGTAAATAATCGAATGTATGAGAAGTTAGAGGGGGAAGAGGTTGTTTATGAAATCCAAAGCAAGCACGATTTAAAAACGTATATAGATTCGGGGAAGGTAATCGATACGGGTTCTATCATAAAATGTCAAGAATTAAGTCAAAAAGAAGTAATATCGGAGATAGAAGGTTTGATGAATCAAACGAATCGAAGTGGGACGGTAAGATTGAAACGAGGTGCGCGTGTGATGTGTCTTCATAATATTGCTGTAGAGGACGGAATTTGTAATGGTTCTCAGGGTGTAGTAGTGGATTTTATGTCGAATCGACTGAGAACACCTATAGTATTATTTTCAAATGGTCGGCGTATGGAGATTGAACCGATATGGACACAATCAGATGAATATCCTTGTATAGGTATTGGTCAAATCCCGCTTTGTTTGGCGTGGGCGATGACGATTCATAAAATCCAAGGGGCAACATTAACGATGGCAGAAATGGATTTAGGATTGACGGTGTTTGAATATGGTCAAACATATGTGGCGCTTTCGAGAATTCGTTCATTAGAGGGGTTATATTTGTCGGCATTTCATCCAAAAAAGATAAAGGCGAATCCGGTGGTTTGTGAATTTTATGAAAAAATCCCAGAAATTCCTGTAGAAAGTCCTGTAGAAATTCCTGTAGAAAGTCCTCTAGAAAGTCCTGTAGAAAGTCCTGTAGAAGATGTCATAAAGGGAAATATATTTCAGGATTTTGCGTATAAGAATGAAATAAAAGTGGTGAGGTTATAATGAGTGGTTATTTGAAAAATGTGGAAATGTAAAAATCTCTATGAAATATATAATGGTGGCTGCTAGTATATTGCCTGTGGCACTTCATAAAGGGAAAATATATTTTTTATTTGGGAAAGAGAATGAGATGGAAGATTCAGCGAAAGGGTTCTCTGATTTTGGTGGTAGAGTAGAAGAAGGGGAATCGATTATGGGGACGGCTTTACGAGAAGGGTCAGAAGAATTAAGTGGATTTTTAGGAGATTCGAATGCTATAAAGAAGTTATTAAAGGGGGGTGTATATAAATTATCGCACGGAGAATATCATATACATATATTTTTAATGAAATATGATGAGAACTTGCCGGGGTATTTTACGAATCACCATAGATTTGTATGGGAAAGGATGGATAAAGACGTATTGAATGACAGTAAATATTTTGAGAAACAAGAAATAAGATGGTTCTCAATAGAAGAGATGAGAACCAAGAAGAAATTGTTTCGAAAATTTTATCAAGAAATAGTGGATGACATTCTGGGGGATATTCGAAAAATAGCTGCCTTTATAAAAAAATCGTGGGGGAAAGAAAAGGGGATTCATTCAAAAACAAAGAAAATAATGAAAGGAGGCTGAGGAAGCGCGAATGATGAAACACATTTGTAAAGAAATAGTTTAGTAGAGAACATATTACCGAATTCGAGACAAGTTCTCGAGGAATGCCGATATGATTTTGTCATAAAGAAGATTTATATCTAAGAAACTCGGTGAAATGTTCTCTTGTGTTGTAATAGAAAAATAAAAATACATAGTAATTGTATATTACTATGTCTTCATGGAAATCTTACGGAGGTATTAATAAATTTGAAACAAAAGGTAGTATAAATGCCGATGTATTGAGTATAAACAAATTGAATTTAAAAGAAGTATATCAAGGTAATTTTGATATTTGCGGGCAGTTAAATATATATGGAGGGGTTTCTATTCAAGAGAACTTGGATATTTCTGGAGATTTGAATGTAAGAGGGAATACTATTTTGGGAATAGAAGGAAGTGAATTTATAGTGAATGCTTCATCAATATTTGAAGGTCCTGCTTTATTTAATAATACTTTTACAACGGTTGGAAATATATCTACTCAACAAAATATTATAGCCCAACAAAATGTGTTTATAGGAAATGTTCTCTATTTTGAAAGTGGAAATGTATTTTCTGGGAAAGGTCCTTTTTTATATGGAAATGTATTTTCGAATGATGTTGCTCTTGGTATAAATACGATGAATCCTCAAGCCGCGTTGGATATATCTACGAATTTAACGAGGGGTTTAAATATTATGTCTTACAATAATGTGAATGAGAACATTATAGCGCAAAACCTAGTAAAAAATGGGGTTTCGGTGGGGTCTGATTTATCGACAGCGCATATTTATTTTTATGTGGATAATGAAGTTTCTTCAGGAATCACGAATGGGTCGATTGCTTATTCCAAAGGTGGATATATGAATATTGATGTTTCGCAAAATTTGAATGTGAGTAGTCAAATGACCATATCGATGAGTCCTACAAATATACATAATCACGGTGAGACGTTGGCTGTTTATGACATTTCAAATGGTGTTTTTTTCGGTAATATATATCAAAATCCTCAGGCATATACGGGTTCAGCCGCATCCTTTATATCCTCTTCGAATGATTCAAATACGATGATTTATATGGGAACACCGCAAGGTGCTGGTGCAGCGATTGGAGGCGGTTCTTTTCCTAATGGGTCGGGTTATTCGATGGCAACGATGGGTCTTACAGATACGAGTGGAAATTATACTTTGGGACAGATGATGATAAATGGAAATGCTCTTACACATTGTTATACAACTACGGGTATAAATACATTTCATCCACGAGTGGACAAATATGTTCTCGATGTAAATGGACCAGTTCATATAGATAATGGGGATATTATGGATTCTACAGGAGTAGTCCCTTTTGAATTATATTCTATGAGTATGGCTTCAAATAATAATAAAGTAATTGCTGCTTTGGGGAGTTCTCTCGATATTAGTGGGAATGGATTTATAGGAGATTGGCCACGAGAACGAATTATATATACAACTACAGGTGGGAATTCGTGGAAATATATAGATATATCAAATGATATTTATTCGCCGGGGACAACTATTTTAAAAGGGAATACATTAACAGGAATACATGTATATGATTCAAAGAATTGGTTTATATCTGGATTTAATAATCAATTGATTTTGACGAATGATGGTGGAGGGACTTGGCAGAACATATCTACTTCATCTCTGGGGACAGGATTGAAATTTTCAAGTGTGTATATAAATAAATTTCCAAATCCAATAACAGGAAATTTGATTGGATATATAACGGATAATACGTCCGTTGTATCTTCAAAAGTATATGTTTTTGATATATCCGCAAGTAGTTTCAACAATTCAATTAATGCCATTAATATAGCCACTAGTGATATTAGTATTAATAATGTAACTCGTATTAAAGCGGATAGTAGAAAAATATATATTTCTGGAAATGGAATTGCTGTTTATAATATGACTGCTGTCGTCCAACCATTACCACAGCCAGTTCTACCACCTCATCAAATTCAATATATCTATAATGACCTTACCATTTATGACAATAGTTATGCGATTGCTGTAGGGAATAATATTATTTCGGCTACAGTAGATGGAGGTATAAATTGGTCGGATTTAAGTTTTAATAATCCGCCTGGATTTACAAGTATCTATATGATAGATTCGCAGAATGCCATTACAGTAGGTTCTTATGGAAACATTTGGTTATCGAATAATAGGGGGTTTCGAACGTCTTGGACACAAATCCCGATGAATATAATAAACGCATCAGGAAAAGCTTCATGGCTTTTATATTCTAGTTTATTTCGAAATGTGGTAATGCCTGATATAAATACAATATTAATTACAAACACCATACAGAGTTATAATTTTTATGGTTCTTATGGAAAGAGTAATATATTCAGTGTATATGTGCCGAATTTATTGAATAAAGCCAATAATTCTGTATTGGATATTTCAGGAACAGTTCGAATTACTGGTGATATACAGATAAACGATGGTGGAAGTATTTTATCAAATAATCAGTCGATGAATCTTTTCAATACAAATGTTACAGATTTATTTATAGGAGGTTCTGCCACAAATATGGTATTGGGAAATCTATTGGGAACAACCTATATTCGAAATAATCTTTCGGTTGGTGGGGAGTTCTCGATTGAGGGAAAAACAAATCTGGAAGGAGATATTCATGTAAGTGGAAATCTTGATACTTCTGGTTCTCTATTGATATCTAGTAGAGTGCCATCTTTGAATACAACGACTGGAGCATTAATAGTAAATGGAGGGGTTGGTGTTAGTGGAAATATGCATGTGGGCAGTCATTCTTATTTTGGTTTTGATACTTCTTTCAACGGAAATATAGGAATAGCGAGAAATTTGAATGTAAGTGGTAGGTCGAATTTCGTCCAAGATGTTTCATTTAATGGAAATGTTCTCATAACTGGGAGAACCCCTTCGCTTTCAACAGGAACTGGTTCCCTTATTGTTTCGAATGGTGTAGGAATAGGAGGTAATTTAAATGTGGGTGGTAGGGCAAATTTCATCCAAGATGTTTCTTTGAATGGAAATATAAATGTAAACAATAGATTAGTAGTCAACGGTGTAACTACGTTGAATAATACTACGAATATAAATTCTATAAATATGAATGGTGGTCTCAATATGAATAATAATATTATTGAGAATGTAAATTCAATAACAATACCTTCGTCTAATAGTTCATTTTCTTTAGCTTCTTCACGAGGAGGTTTTACATATAATATTGGAATCGCCCAAAATGATACTGTAAAGATAGCAGGAATAATAGACGCACACGAAATATATGGAACATTTAAAGGCACACAAGAAATAACTGGAGTAGTTAGCGCGCCAACATTTCAAATAAATAAAGTTACTGGAAACGCAACATCTAGTGGAGCAGGTATTGATATTCTAGATAATTCTGGTGCACTATCCGGATATATTCATATAGGATATGATTTACAAAGTATGGTATTCAAAACACCAAATAAGGGAACTCCTGATGTAGGAAATATATATCAGTCTCCATATCAAATATCTCCTGACAATATACTTCGAGTAGCTGTAAATGAATTAACATTGAGAGATGTATCAAATATTGTACCAAATAGAGGTCTTATTATTTTACAACCAGATTTATCATTTCAGTTATATCAACAGTCAAAAGGTCATCACTATGGTGCTTATGGTGATGCTGATTATACTATTAATATTTGTCCTGATTTCGATATTAGTAATATTATGTTGAAAAATTTTGATAGTGTAATAGGAACGCAAACAATAGGTTCAAATGTGAATATCTTAGGGAATTTAATTCTGAATGGAAACTTGTCATCTTCAACCGGAACTCTTCCGTTATGTGGTAATTTATTAATGAGGGGAAATACGTTGTTACTTGGGAATGTGGGAATTGGAACATCTTCACCGTTAGTATTATTGGATGTGAGTGGGTCTTCTAGATTTACAGGACCGTTGATAAGTGCCAATTATGATACACTCAGGTTCTCCAATAATTATGGATATCAATGGAAAAATAACAATAATGTAACAAATGATTCCTATTACCAAGATATAGCTAGTTCGTATGATGGAAAATATCAATATGCGTTGGTGTATGATAAATATAGTTTTGGTTCCGTTTCGGTTTCTTCGAATTATGGAGAATCGTGGTCTTCGACACCTTTGCCGAGTAGTTATGCTGGAAATATTATTTATCAAGCGGTGCCTTATATGTCATCAAACACCCAAACATATCGATTTCAAGATTTGGCTGGAAATATTTCATTAACGAATGCTATTCCATTAAATATTCAAGTAGGAACTTATACTGCTACAGCATCATCCGTACAATCTGGAAATCCATATTTTGTATTTGATAATAGTATTATAACTTTTTGGCAATCAAACAATAATTATTCAAATGCAGGATATACTGGTACAATTTCAACTACTACTATTAATTCACCATCAATCATTAATGGTGATTATGTACAAATTACCTTACCATATTCATTTTGTTTAACAAATTATCAGTTTTATCCTTTATCAAATACAGGATTTTATAATAATTATCCAACAAATATTTATGTTTGTGGAAGTAATAATAATAATACTTGGGTAAATATAACTCCAACCGGTAATTCCATAAATATACCTTCTTCTCCTGGCGTTTTAGGTGGGAATACATTTGTAACTATTCCAAACTCTTCCGCTTATAGTAGTTATAGATTTATTGTTACTAACAGTAATGCACCAGCATCAGGATTTGCAACTATTATTTCCCGTATTGACCTGAGTGGTGTTTTCCAGAATGTAACTGGTTCATTCAGTTCATCGATTGCCGCTTCTGGTTCCGGTCAATATGTAACCGTTGCCAATCAAGGGTATTATGCAGGAACAGGAAATCTTTATTTATCGACGGATTATGGTCAAACATTCCAAGATATCAACCAACAGTCAACTGCTGTATGGCAAGGTCTCGCTTTGTCACAAACAGGACAATATCAAGTAGCCGTTGGTTTGAACCGTTCTGGTTCAGGGAATATTGTTTTGTCTTCGAATTATGGTTCTTCTTGGTCGCCCGTTTTTTCGAATGTTTTGAATGGTTGGCAAAGTGTTTCGATGTCATCATCGGGACAATATATTACTGCTATTCAAGCAAGTACTTTTTCAAATCCATTAGGAAACATATGGGTGTCATCGAATTATGGTCAGTCGTGGTCATCGAATCAGCGAATATATAATTACACACAAACGGTGAATTCATTTTTGAATTTGGGAACTGTGGATTTCAATAAAACGGTTGCTGTATCGAGTACAGGGCAGTATCAAACTGCGTTAGGATTATCTCCTTCAACTTCTTCGAATGGTTCATCGAACGCCAATATATGGATTTCGTCCAATTATGGTGTGAATTGGTCTGATAGTAGTGTTAAAGCGCCTGTCACAAATGGGTCTTCATCGATATTATCGAGTGTATCAATGACTGGGTCAGGACAAAATCAAGTGATTAGTTATGTTGGTGGAAATACTGGTGCTACTTATCCTACGAGTGCTGTATATGGTAATATATTAGTATCATCGACATATGGGTCTTCATGGGTGGATACAAATTTCCGGGTGCCTACTAGGAATATGTTTGGAAATACTTATTATGGATATGTCACAAAGGTTCAATCGGCGTTGAATGGTCAATATATTGTGGGTGTTAGTAAATATGCCGATATATCAGGAAATACATATAACAACGTGAATTCGACGGTGGGTGGAGTAGGGAATATTTTTATTCATTCGATTCCGATGAGTGGATTATTAATGACGCAATTTATGGGTTCTTCAAATACAAACGGTGTTTCTCAAACACATGGATTACAATTATCTGTGCCTACGGTGAATAATGCGTCTTTAATAATGGGTTATGATGTAAATTTAGATAGTGCTTATATAAATTCGGCGGATAATAATGGAGCAAATATGTTAGGAATCAATACGAATGGTGGATATGTGGGTATTGGAAAGGCTACGCCTATGGTTGAGTTAGACGTGAGTGGTAGTTTATCTGTATCTGGAAATATTGTGATTGGTGGTTCTACTGTAACTACAGGGCAATCTACATTTAACACCGTAAATATTGTTTCTACTGTACCTTCTACAAGTGCGACTACAGGTGCTCTTAATGTGAATGGTGGAGCAGGTATTAGAGGTAATATTTATACGGATGGAAATATAGTAATAAATTCTACTGTACCTTCTACAAGTGCGACTACAGGTGCTATTACTGTGAATGGTGGAGCAGGTATTAGGGGTAATATTTATACGGATGGAAATATAGTAATAAATTCTACGGTGCAGTCTACAAGTGCGACTACAGGTGCTATTACTGTGAATGGTGGAGCAGGTATTAGGGGTAATATTTATACGGATGGAAATATAGTAATAAATTCTACGGTGCAGTCTACAAGTGCGACTACAGGTGCTATTACTGTGAATGGTGGAGCAGGTATTAGGGGTAATATTTATACGGATGGAAATATAGTAATAAATTCTACGGTGCAGTCTACAAGTGCGACTACAGGTGCTATTACTGTGAATGGTGGAGCAGGTATTAGGGGTAATTTAAATATAGGTGGAAATATATCTGTAAATGGAGATTTCATTATTGGTGGTTCTACAGTAACTACAGGGCAATCTACATTTGACACCGTAAATATTGTTTCTAGTGTACCTTCTACAAGCGCAACTACAGGTGCTTTACGGGTCTCTAGTGGAGTAGGTATTGGAGGAAATGTAAATGTAGGTGGGTTCTCTACTTTTGCTCTCAATTCTACGATGAATGGAAATCTTTTATTGAGCACGGTGAATAATCCATTATGGTTTGTTTCTAGAAATGCTTCCACTATTAATTCAACACTTGCTTCAGCAAATGATGTGGGTATTTTTTATGGAGTTGCCAATCCAGGAACGACAGGATTAGTTATTTCGCCGAGAGGGATGGGGGGAGGAATCAAAATGGATATACGTGGAAACGTGGGGATTGGAACATCTACCCCTGTGAATACATTAGATGTAGAAGGAAATATTAGAGTGTCGACTTTTTTGAATGTAGGTAATCCAAGTCCTCCTACACGTACAAATGGTAATATTAGTGCTTCAGGACAAATATCGGGACAAACTTTTAATGCAACTTCAGACCATCGAATGAAAAATAATACTCAACCTTTATTAATAACGAGAACTGTTGATAAATTGAATCCCGTTGAATACGATATGTCTGGTGGAAATCACGATATGGGGTTCTTAGCACATGAAGTCCAAGAAATTTTTCCTTTTTTGGTATCAGGTGAAAAAGATGGTCCTTATATGCAAAGTATGAATTATAATGGATTTATTGCTCTTCTTGTGAAAGAGATTCAGGAATTAAAGAGAGAGAACAAAATAATAAATGCCAGATTAGAAAATATCGAAAAAAAATTTATGTAAATGTTCTCGTGAGTTTGTCATAAAGGAATAATATTGGGGGGTTTGTGTCTACATAATCATTATTTTATAGGGGATTTATATAAAATAATGGGTCCTCTAGGCGGGGGTGGCCTACATAAAGGGATTTTTGGGTGTAGATTTATAAAAAAACGTGGTCCTCTAGACAGAACCAGG
>Ga0214921_10006325_pt1 | contig 16292 bp, 15 predicted proteins | sample LL1505_MetaG_FD_177992 | JGI IMG/M metagenome (GOLD analysis project Ga0214921, IMG submission 177992) | Freshwater microbial communities from Lake Lanier, Atlanta, Georgia, United States - LL-1505 | ecosystem: Environmental > Aquatic > Freshwater > Lake | place: USA: Georgia | collected...
AGTAATTGAGGCTTTTTGTCAATTACACATATATTACACAGTTTTATTTACAGGCCTCTCAAGTTAATCACTAATTTGCTCTGGACGCTTTGATTTTTAATAATATAAATTGATTATTAAGTTATTTCAAAAATATCAATTTGTATAATATTTTTTAAATACAAATTAATATACAGGCATTTAAGGAATCTCTGCAAAAGTCATCGTAGCGCCTGACTTAAACGTTATATCTTCATGAAACAAACCACCTTCGCCTCCACCGGATTTGAATTGGTCACCAAGAGAACACGCAAGCGTGAGTTTCTTGACGAGATGAATCTTGTTGTGCCTTGGACGGAGTTGACTGGCTTGATCCAGCCCTTTGCGCCTGCAAGCAAAACGGGCCGCCCGCCTTTCCCTATTTCCACAATGCTTCGCATTCATTTCATGCAGCAGTGGTTTGGCTTGAGTGATCCGGCCATGGAAGAGGCCTTGCACGATATGGCTTTGTTTCGTGAGTTTGCACAGCTCGATGCGGGCGCCACGCGCCTGCCTGATGAGAGCACCATTCTCAGATTCCGTCACTTGCTTGAAGCCAACAACTTGGCTATTCAAATGCTCGCCACCGTGAACGCCAAGTTGATCGAGCGGGGCTTGCTGCTCAAAGCAGGCACTGTCGTTGATGCCACTTTGATTGCAGCTCCTAGCTCCACCAAGAACAACTCGGGTGAGCGTGACCCAGAGATGCACCAGACCAAGAAAGGCAACCAGTGGCACTTCGGTATGAAGGCGCACATTGGCGCAGACGCTGAGTCCGGCTTGGTTCATACGGTCACGGGCACTGCTGCCAATGAGCACGACATCACACAAGCGCATGCTTTGCTGCACGGTGAAGAAGATGTTGTATTCGCAGATTCCGGCTACCGCGGGATCACCAAGCGCGAAGAGATTCAAGCTCAGCACCCTGGGGTTGACTGGCAAGTTGCCATGATGCCTGGTAAGCGCCGGGCTTTGAAGAAGAGCAAAACTGTAGACGTTTTGATCGACAAGTTGGAGAAGATCAAGGCCAGCATTCGGGCCAAAGTGGAGCACCCCTTTAGGGTGATCAAATGCCAGTTTGGCTATCGCAAGACTCGGTATCGGGGCTTGCTCAAAAACACGGCGCAACTGACAACACTGTTTGCGCTGAGCAACTTGTGGATGGTGAGAAAACGAATTATTCAGGAGCCTGCGGGTTGAGTGCGCCTGCAGCGTGGGCAAACGCCCAAAAGCAGGCCCAAAGCGGCCACCCAACGGGCGTAAAGTCCGTGAAATGGATGAATCAGAAGAACATAATTTCATCTGGTGAACTTTTATCAATCAACTCTCGCTTTTGCGGGGGTTATTCAGAGCTTCCCTAACTATCTGGAGGTCTTTAAATGAAGCGTCTAAGCAAGGCTTTCATTGCTGGGGCATTTGAGCATCCGACTCGAAAAGCAGTTGATAAAACTGTTCCGCAATTGCACGCAGAAGTTGCCGCGGGTGCTTTGAAGGACGCTGGATTAACTAAGGACGATGTAGACGGATATTTCTGTGCTTCTGATGCCCCTGGCTTGGGTGGCCATTCCATGGCTGAATATATGGGGCTTAATTTACGGTACATAGATACAACTGAAACCGGAGGTTCTTCGTACCTGGTTCATGTTAGCCATGCTGTAGATGCTATTTCATCAGGCCGTTGCTCTGTTGCATTAATTACTTTAGCTGGTAGGCCTCGAGCGGAAGGTGTAGTAAGTTTGGCGGCACGTGATTATGGCGGAGGCGCACCAGAACTAGGTTTTGAATTACCGTATGGCCCCACTATTACAAATCAATATGCCATGGCCGCCATGCGCCATATGTATGAGTATGGGACAACTAGTGAGCAGTTAGCATGGATTAAAGTGGCTGCCTCGCATCACGCACAGCATAATGAAAATGCATTGCTGCGAGAAGTAGTAACGGTAAGTGATGTTCTTAATTCTCCAATGATCGCTGACCCGCTACACCGCTTGGATTGCTGCGTTATCAGCGATGGTGGGGGGGCACTGGTGGTGGTCGGCCCTCAGCATGCAAAGGCAATTGGGGACCGATGCGTAAAAATTCTTGGCCGAGGTGAATCGATTAAACACCTTAATGGAGGTCGAGTTGATTTGACATATACCGGCGCTGCTGTTTCAGGACCGATTGCATTTTCTGAAGCAAGATTATCTCCTTCCGATATTGACTATGTTTCAATTTATGACAGTTTCACGATTACCGTACTTGAAACTCTAGAGGATCTTGGATTTTGCGTTAAAGGGCAGGGTGGGCAGTTTGTTTCAGACGGAAATTTGATTTCTGGTGTGGGCCGGTTGCCTTTCAATACTGATGGTGGTGGTTTATGCAACAACCATCCAAATAATCGCGGTGGCATGACTAAGGTAATTGAAGCGGTACGTCAACTGCGAGGCGAAGCACATCCAAGAGTTCAAGTGCCAGACTGTCTGCTCGCTCTCGCCCATGGAACTGGCGGGTCTATTGGTACGAGGATGGGCAGTGCGACTCTTATTTTGGGAGGAAATAATGCATGAGTACGAATGAAAGAAACTACCCTGCGCCAGTGATTAATTTGGAAACGGCACCATTTTGGGCTGCAGCAAATGAGGGAGTTTTTCTTTTAAAGCGATGCGAAACCTGTGGTGAGGTTCATTTTTATCCTCGAGCTGTTTGTCCTCATTGCCTTAGTCTAAAGACACAGTGGTTCAAAGCAAGTGGAAAAGCATCTATCTACTCATTTTCAGTGATGCGGAGGGTGGAAATTCCGTATGTAATCGCTTACGTAAGCCTTTCTGAAGGTGTAACGGTTTTAAGTAATATTGTTGATGCAGATATTGATCAAATTGCTATCAATGACAAGGTTGAAGTAACATTTCGACGAAGTGAGAGCGGCCAATTTTTACCAGTTTTCCGTCCTGAAAATTATGCTCAATCCATTGATTCATAAAAGGAAAAAAATGATTCTGCAATGCATTGTGAAAGACTTTACTGATCCTCCAAAATATAGTGGTAGTGTGAATTCATTGAATGGATTAATGTTATGACCGGAACATTGGGTGGAATTCGTGTTGTTGAACTCACTACGGTTGTGCTTGGTCCATGGGCATCTCAAATGCTAGGCGACATGGGGGCGGATGTCATCAAAATTGAAACTCCAACAGGAGACATTTCCCGGCAACTGGGGCCGCGCAGAAATGAGGGAATGGCTTCGCTTCACTTGGCACTTAACCGAAATAAACGCAGTATCGTTCTTGATTTAAATAGTTCGATTGGGCAGGATATTTTATTCAAAATTGTGAAATCAGCAGATGTCTTTGTTCATAACTTGAGGCCAAAAGTTTCTGCAAAGCTTGGAATCGGTTACGCAGCATTTGAGAAACTTCAACCAAGCTTAATTTATTGCGCTACATACGGATTTAGACGTGAAGGACCAATGGCTGATTTGCCTGCATACGACGATATTGTTCAGGCTGCTTGCGGACTTGCTGATCTTCAAGGGGCTATTACTGATCAGCCACGTTATGTGCCAACAGTTATGGCTGATAAGACAACCGCCTACAACGTAGTTAGCGCAATTTTGGCAGCTCTTTTTTCGAGAGAGCGGGGGGGTGGCGGACAGGAAATTGAGGTTCCAATGTTCGAGAGTCTAGTCGACTTTGTTATGGTGGAACATTTATCTGGTGCAACCTTTGACCCACCAATAGGTCCTATGGGATATGCACGCATCCTAAATAAGGAGCGCAAGCCCTACGCCACTCTAGATGGATTCCTTTCAGTTTTGCCATACACCGATGAGAACTGGCGTGCACTTTTCCAAATTTCTGGACGAAATGAATTATTGAATGATCCGCGTTTTATAAATTTATCTGAGCGTGTTAAGTATTCGGAATCAATTTACGCCACATTGGCCGAAATAATTTCTACACGATCTTCTGCAGACTGGCAGCGCGAACTCGAGGCTGCCAATGTGCCTGTTATGCCTGTAAGTACTAAAGAGATGTTACTAACTGATGTTCAACTTATGGCTAGTGGATTTTGGCGCATGGTTGAACATCCTACTGAGGGTAGGTTGCGGATGACTGATCCACCGATTCGGTTCAGTAAGACCCCCTCAACTGTACGCAGAATGGCCCCACGCTTGGGTGAGCACAGTGCTGAAATACTTGCTGAAATTGGATATAACGAGCAAGAAATTTCTCTTCTTTTTGAAAAAAATGTGAGCCGTACTGTTATTTAAAAAATAGACTTTAAATTAATAAAGGAAAGAAAAAATGTTAAATCCAATGCGGCTAGATGGGAATAACATCATTGTCACTGGTGCGGGCCAGGGTATTGGAGAGCAAATCGCAAGACTCGTTGTCGCACTAGGCGCTAAAGCTATTCTTATCGATGTTAAAGGAGATAAGGTGAAGGCCTTGTCTGAAGAACTTGGAAGTACTTGCACAGAGTGGTACGTTGGATCTGTTTCAGATCCTAATTTTGTTCAAGATACAGTTGACATGACAGTGCGTAACAACGGTGCAATACATGGCTTGGTAAACAACGCAGGCATTGTTCGCGCTGCAATGATTCAGAAGATGTCTGTAGATTCTTGGCAGCAAGTAATCGATGTTAATTTGTCTGGAGTTTTTTACTGTCTCCAAGCTGTAGGTCGTCATATGCTCGAGCGTGTTGAAGATGGTGATATGGGACAAGCCAGCATAGTTAATATCTCATCAGATGCCGGTAGAAGAGGAACTATTGGACAGATCAATTATGGTGCAGCTAAATCTGGTGTGATGGGAATTACTATGAGTGCCGCACGCGAATGGGGATCAAAGGGCATTCGTGTCAATTCAATTTGTTTCGGGGTGATTGAAACTGAGATGACAGAAACCATTAGATCAGAAAAATTTCGAGAACGCATTATGTCCCAAGTCCCGATGGGCCGTTTTGCAAGTCCTCAAGAGGTTTCTCAGCCAGTTTGTTTTTTGCTGTCTCAGGCGGCAAGCTACATAACTGGGCAGCATCTTTCGGTTAATGGGGGATATACGATTGGTGTGTAGTCTCAAGAATTAATTTTCTATTTTTGAAAATACGAGTTACCAATTTCTGAAGCTTTAAAAATTGAATTTTAAAGCATTAAAACTAATCTTTTTAAGGAGTCAATTATGAAGTCGGTATCGTTATTTAAAGCGGGAATTAACTGTTTTATTTTTTGTTCGTTTTCTTCTATTGTTTTGGCAGATGAAGTCAAATTATCAAAGACGGTAACACTGACTGCATATGATTCGACTTCGATAGGATTTGCAATGGCTGTTTCTATTGGAAATGCTTTAAAAGATAAGTATGGAGCGGATGTTAGAGTGATTCCAGCTGGAACTGATGTTGCACGTCTTCAGCCCGTAAAAAGTGGTCGTGCTGTGGCTGCTGTAACTGGGAACGGTATTTTTTTCGCACAAGAGGGAGTTTTTGAGTTCGCGGTGAAGGAATGGGGTCCTCAACCATTGCGTATGATGATAAGTTCAGGCTCTTGCGGCACCATATCACTCGGAGTTGCAAAGGATACTGGGGTCAAGGATATGAAAGATCTAAGGGGAAAGCGAATTGGTAATGTCATTGGCGCGCCTGCTCTAAATCAAAGCTCACTTGCTTTAATTGCTTTCGCTGATCTGTCACCCAAGGATGTAACTCTTGTATGGTTTTCCAGTTACGGCGCTATGATGAAGGGACTGCTGAATAACGAGGTTGATGCTGCACTTGCATCTAATTTTGGCGGTCCGATGAAGGAACTTGAAGCTTCTCCCCGTGGTGTTATTTTTCCGCAAACACCGCACGCAGATAAAGCTGGCTGGGCACGTTTGCAACGCGTTGCACCTTTCTACATGCCTCATGTTTCTACCTGTGGTGTAGGTGCAACCAAAGAAAAACCTGCAGATTTTTCATATTACCCCTACCCAATCATTACTACATACGCTTCAAGCTCTTTTGATCAAATCTATTCTCTAACTAAGGCGATTATTCAAACGTATCCAGCATACAAGGACTCAGCTCCAGGTGCAGAAGGTTTTGCAGTAGAAAGACAGAGTCTTTCTTGGGTTGTACCTTTGCATGAGGGCGCAATTAAGGCTATACGCGAAGCTGGAGTCTGGAAGCCTGAACACGAAGCGCATCAGACTGTTATGGTTAAGAGGCAGCGAGTGCTTGGTGAGGCTTGGACATCCTATATTGCAAGTGCAAGCACAATGGGAGAAGAGAAATTTCGAATTGGCTGGAGTGCAGCACGTGCTGAAGCACTCAAAAAAGCTGGCCTTGAAGTGTATTTTGAATGATTATTTTCGCTGGTACTTTAGTAATTTATGGCGTTTAAATAAATACTGGATTCTAAATGTCTAAAGCGAATCGTTCAAAAAATTTCTTTGATGATCCTCATGCGTTAGTCTCTGCAGAGTCAGAAACATTTCGCGTTCGTTCATTACCGCCAATTTGGCGTAATTCGTTGATTCTAACGACAGCTATAACAATTTTTTTATGCATAAATCAGCAATTTGTTCTGCGATTTTTTATTGACTTTACACCATTAAATACCGAATATTATTACGCTCTGATCTTGGTCTTGTTGCCATTTGTTTTCATCATTTTCCCAGGCAGTCCTAAGGCTCAGATCGACTGTGTAGATTGGTACGATGTACTTTTGTTTTTTATCTCTGCCGCAACGATCGTTGTGATGATGGTGAATGTGAGACAGTCAGCTTCTTTGGGGTGGGAGTTCGGAGGAGCTCCTGAACATCTTATATGGGCGGGTTATCTAATGTGGGCCATATTACTTGAGGGACTTCGTAGGACTGGTGGGTGGGGTTTGCTTCTTTCGGTCGGCCCTTTTACCTTTTATCCACTATTTGCTGAATCGAATTGGCTTGGGCCTCTAAAAGGTGCTGAATCTACGCTGCCATTACTAAGTGCTTATCATTCATTTTCCAGTGAGAGTCTATTAGGCGTCCCAATACAAGCATTTGCAGAGACAGTTGTAGGATTTTTAGTTTTCGGTACTGCCTTGATGCTCACAGGAGCAGGGAAATTTTTTATCAATATTTCCTTTGCATTATGTGGGACCTTTAGAGGAGGTGCAGCTAAAGTGGGAATCTTCTCAAGTGCCTTACTTGGAATGATGTCTGGTTCGATCGTCAGTAACGTTTTAACCGCAGGTACTATGACTATCCCTGTGATGAAGCGTACTGGTTTCAGGCCTTCTTACGCTGGTGCAATTGAAGCGTGTGCATCTACAGGCGCTGTATTGGCGCCACCCGTCATGGGTGCAACTGCTTTTGTTATGGCACAGTTCCTTAATGTTAGCTACGCAGAAGTCGCTTTGGCAGCCACATTACCCGCAGGTTTATATTATTTTGGTCTTTTTATGCAAGTCGATGCCTATGCAGCTAGACATGGGTTGAAAGGGCTACCTCGCAATGAACTTCCGAGTTTACGTCAGACATTAATTGAAGGCTGGTACTACGCTTTCGTAATAGCACTACTGATTTATATGCTTGTTGTTATGAAGCGTGAGTCGCATGCACCGTTTTACGCAACTATGTTGTTGCTTTTACTAAATCAATTATTCAATGCTGAAAAATGGACTTGGAAAACGGTTGCAAAATTCATGGAACTTAATGGAAAAACTTTTGTTGAATTGGTTGGAATTTTAGCAGGATGTGGTTTATTGATTGGTGCTTTTTCAGTAACCGGTGTAATCTCAAGCCTGGCCGGCGACATGCTACGAATCGCTGATAAAAGCGCTATCTTGCTACTGGTAATGACTGCAATTACAAGTCTAGTGTTGGGTCTTGGATTGACTACAACAGCCTGCTATATATTTCTAGCAGTGCTAGTAAGTCCTGCTTTGGAGAAGATGGGCTTGAACAAGATGGCTATACACATGTTCGTATTCTATTGGGGCATGTTGTCATCAATAACTCCTCCTGTTGCAATTGCATCTTTTGCAGCCGCAGGCATTGCCGGAGCCTCACCCATGAAGACTGCTTGGGAGTCAATGTGGGTTGGGTCAATTATTTATTTCATACCATTCTTTTTTGTACTTAATCCAGCTCTTGTAATGCAGGGACCCGCCTGGGAGTCAATATTACTCACAATAAAAGTTGCAGCAGGCATTGTTTTCATTTGTGGTGGATTGCAAGGATACCAAGCATTTCTAGGTGACCTACGACGTACTGGAGGTTATGAATGGGGACTTAGAATTATGCTAGTTATTGGAGGTTTTATTTTGGCAACTCCTGGAGGCGGAATCATGACGAGTAGCCATATTGAGATAACAGCTCTGGCGGCTGCTATTTTGCTACCAACCTTAGTTGTTTCATTTTTGTTAATGCGTATTAAGTAGTCGTGCAGATTGCACGACCATGGCTAAGTACAACCGCATTTCTCTCTAGTACTCTTGCTCGAAACGCTATATGAGTGCCCTCATTCCAGCATTCGATGGTGATGCGATCTCCCGGAAAGGTCGGAGATGAAAAGCGAGCGTACATAGAAGTTAATCGTATAGGCATATTCTCGCAATATGCATTTAGCAAAGCGCTGCACGCTCCACCATAGGTTGCTAACCCGTGCAAGATTGGGCGAGGAAAACCTGCGCTTTTCGCGACTTTCGGATCGCTGTGTAAAGGATTCAGATCTCCTGATAATCGATATAAAAGTGCGGATTCTGTGCGAGTTTGAAACTCAAGAAACTGCTCGGGAGGTCTTTCGGGTGTTGCATCCGGAGTGGCTAAAGGTTGATCACTGCCGCCACCGTTAGCAGAGAACCCACCGTCAGCTCTACAAAAAGTCATAGACTCGCATGTGGCAATCAGTTCGGTTGTTAAAGAGTTAGTAAGTTGCCTTTCAGAATAGACCAGAGCTCCCTTACCGATTCCTTTATCTACAACTCGGGTCACACGTGTCTGCCCGATTACAGAGCCTCCCGCTGGTAGAGGCTGATAGAGCGTAACTTTTTGTTCTCCATGTACCAAGTGAATGCAATCAATTTCTAATTCAGGATGGTCACGCATCCAAAACCCAGGGGTAGCTAATACTGTGGCCATGCTGGGTAATACTCTTAGTTCATTTTCGGTCACAAAATGAAGTGCATTTTCATTTTGAGGGTCTTGCCCCATTCCAACTCCTAATGCGTAGAGAATTACATCTTTCTTATCATATGCATGCTGCACCACTTCAGATTTCCAATTTTTTACTTTTTCATAATTTAGCATTTTCAGCCCTTTTAAAATTTATGCTATTTGTAATTTCTGGTATCAGTCGCCTCTAATTTAGGCCATGTAAAACGCAAAGGTTTGCGTTCGGTGAAACGTTTAAACGATTCTTTAGCATACTCACTGGTGCCGGCCATTCCCTGTCCGGTCGCTTCTATCTCTAGCATTGTCGTGAGGTCGCTTCCAAATGAACTATTTAGGCCTGATTTTGTTAAAGAAATTGCAAGTGGTGATGCGGTTGTAAGAGATTGCGCAATTGACTGTGCGCGTAATAAAAGATTTTTCGCTGTAGTAATTTCCAATACGATGCCAAGTGTTTTTGCTTCCTCTGCATCAATTTCACGTGCAGACAGCATGATTTCTTTTGCACGAGAAAGTCCAACAATTCGTGGAAGCGTATACATGGCTCCGTAGTCGGGTATCAGTCCAACTCGCGCAAAAGCCATGCAAAATCGAGCGCTGGATGTCGCTATGACCATATCTGCCCAAAGAGCCAAACTAAATCCTGCTCCGAAGGCCGGGCCATCAACGGCGGCGATTATGGGGCGATCAAGACTTGCCAATAGATTGATAATGCGATGAGATCGCTTCATTCGAGAGCGTCTTTCATCAGGTGTTATGACCCCAGTGCTCGAGCTCATGGCTTTTATATCCCCCCCCGAGCAAAAAACACCCCCTGAACCAGTAATGATAAGTGCTCGTACACTTTGGTCACTTTCAATTCGCTCAAGTGCATTCAGGAGTCCTTGACTTATATCTGCACTGAAAGCATTTCGAGCGTGAGGACGATTTAGCAAAAAAGTAGCGACAGGTCCTTCAACAGTAAATTCAAAGTCTGACATTAACTTAACCTTTTATGAATGTTAAAGATGCTGCTTCAGTTGAGTTGTCTAACTTCCCTAAGGTAAGAGAGAGTTTGAAAATTTTTAGTCTTACACAGCACGTTATTTTGTACGCATATACATAAAATTGACTTATATACGAATATTAGCTAGCATAGATTGGAATGTCAAATATGAGAAGAAACTTTCTTCTTATGTGCAATTTAGGTTGAGTCAACAGGTCAATTTGATTTCGAAGCCATGTAACCTTAGGGGCAACAATGAATACGTATCAACTATCAATGAGAAGAAAGTTTCTTCTTTCTGGTCTGGGTGCAACTGCAGTTGCACTTACTTCAAACCTAAGAGCGCAGGATGTTTATCCAATTAAGCCAATAAAAATATTAGTCGGAGCGGGGGCTGGAGGTTCTAGCGATTTCACAGCACGCGCAATTGGCGAGCAATTGTCTAGGCAGCTAGGGCAACCGGTGGTTATTGAGAATAAAGCTGGTGCTGCAGGTGTTTTATCAATGCAGTTGGTATCTCGAGCAACGCCAGACGGCTACACACTTGTGTGGGCAGGAAACAGTGCGTTAGCCATTGTTCCTTATTTACTGAAGGACCCTGGGTACGACGTGAAGTCGATGGTGCCAATTAGTCTAGGGTGCACATCCTCCTTTGTATTAGTTGCGGCACCCGGAAAGGGTTTTGAAACCCTAAAGTCTATGGTGGGCTATGCTAAGAGCAATCCAAACAAGTTGAGTTTTGGATCTAACGGGGCAAACGGTAGCGCCCATCTGTTAGGAGAATTGCTAAAAACAGAAGCAGGGTTTGAAGCGGTACACATTCCCTATAAAGGCGGTGCCGAATGGACCGCTGCTTTGCTGGGAGGGAATATTGATTTTCTTTTTGATGCCCCTTCGTCCTACATACAGTTAATGCGCGCTGGCAAGGTTAATGCTCTTGCAGTAACTGGCCCGCAAAGAGAGCAATCGTTACCTGAGGTTCCAACAATGACAGAACTCGGGCTTCCAAGCATGACAACTGAAATATTTTTCGGTCTAGTTGCAACACCTGGCACCCCAGGTTCGGTGGTGACCCGCTTAGCTGATGCGATGAAATTGGTATTGAATGGGGAGGCCCTTCGTGAGGCGCTATTCAAATCAGGATATAAGTCTCAGTCCAGCACACCAAGCGAGTTTAGGTCTCGAATTGACGCGGAAGGTACGCGATTCCAAGCACTTCTTAAGGCCAAGGGTGTTTCACCTCAGTGATAGATTAGGCTTTGGAGGCATTATTTATTATTCTTGATATTCTTAGTGTTACCTTAAGGTGACTCTTGAGAACATTCAATTTTTGATTGTGAACAACTGAAGGAAGTAATGATAGTCACGGGATCAGCGGAGCATGGGCAAAGCAGGCGGCGCAAGCTGCGGCTGGAGGACGGATTTGAGTATTTCAAGGGTGAGTGGTTGGAGTCGGGCCATGATCCGCACCTTTCACCCACCATGTTTTTGATAGAGCAGGGCCCTCATTCCAAGCTGGCCACGCACTTCCATCGCCAGAACGAGTTCCAGGTGGTGGTTCAGGGTGGTGGTAAGTTCGGCGCCCACGACATGCAAGCCATCACAGTGCACTACGCGGGGGCTTATACCGGCTACGGCCCGATCGTCGCTGGAGAGAATGGTCTTTCCTATTTCACGATCCGCTCGGTTTTCGAGCAAGGCGCATTCATGCTTCCGCAGGGTCGCGACAAGATGGTCCGCGGACCCAAGCGGCAGATACTTAGCCAGCCATATCCAGCTTCTGAAACAGCGGCACTTGCTGCACTCATTTCCGTCGAAACCATCGAACTCTTTTCGTCGCAACCCGACGGAGTTGCGGCTACTCGCATATTGCTGCCGCCTAACGGAGAGGTCACCGCGCCCGCGGGTGCTGGCTCTTCCGGTCAATACATCATCCCCGTTGCTGGCACCCTATTGCATGGCGGGCGCGAGTTCACGCGCTGGGAGCCGATCTTCGTTTCTGCCGACGAGCCGCCGCTTCCGCTTCTTGCAGGCGCAAGCGGCGCCGACGTACTCTACCTTAGGCTCGCCATCCGTGCGGTTGAATACGCGGCCGCATAGAGCAGTCTCATTGACACTTTTAGGAGACATTCGATGAACGCATTTTCTCGCGTCACGCGCCAGGTAACGCTGGGCACGCTTTGCTCCCTGGCCCTTGCAGGTTTCTCTGTACCGTATGTCGCCTTTGCTCAGCAGTACCCCACCAAACCGATCCGACTTCTGATTGGTTTCGCGCCTGGATCTGCTACCGATTCGGTCGCGCGTGCGCTGGCTGAGCCGCTCGGCGCAGCACTAGGCCAGCAGGTCGTTGTAGATAACAAGCCCGGCGCTGCATCCACGCTGGCCACGAGCATGGTTGCAAAGGCCGCGCCCGACGGCTACACGCTGACGCTGGCTACGAACTCCGCGCTGGCTACGGGCCCTGCAGGCGTCATTCGCAACATTGATTATGACCCTGTGAAGGACTTCACGCCGCTCGGCAAGGTCGCCACCGTGAACTTCATGCTGGTTGGCAATACAAAGGTGCCCGCGCAGAACCTAACGGAGCTGATGGCTTACTTGAAGCGTAACACCGACGAGGTGAACTGCGCCTCCGGCAATACTAACGGGGTCGTCTTCTGCGAGTTGTTTAAGCAGCGCGTCGGCGCTAATTTGATGGGCGTTCCTTACAAGTCGACGCCGCCCGCTTTGACCGACCTAATCGGCGGACATGTTCAACTGATGTTTGTCGATGTGCCGTCCGGCGGACCGCGGGTCAAGGCGAGGCAGCTGCATGCATTCGCTGTGACTAGCCTTAAGCGTAGCGCCGTGCTGCCCGATGTGCCGACGATGGCTGAAGCCGGCCTGCAGAACTTTCCGGACAACTCCGGCTGGTGGGGCTTGTATGGTCCTGCGGGAATGCCAGCGCCCATTGCCGCGAAGATCACAGCTGCACTAGACCAGGTGCTGCAGCGCGAGGACGTGAAGCAGAGACTGTACAACCTAGGCGTAGAGATCTCGCCCGCATCACCTCAGGAACTTGACCTGTTCCTCAAGTCGCAACTGCAGGACTGGCGCAAGTTCCTGAAGGACTTCAACATACAGCCTGAGAACTGATGAGAAGAATTGCCTGCCTATGAGATGTCAGCCAGGTTCGACTCCTGATCGCCGACACTAACCTTTATAAGCGTGCACCAAAGCCCCTGACAAAACACCAGATTTGTAGAGACCAACGAAATGCTCGTACGCACGATCGTATCGATCAAAATGCTCACGCCCTAACCGAGACACTGTTTGAGTTTCTAACGAGCGGTACATGGCGTGGCGATCAACAAGGATGCTGGTCCATTCTGAGCTCAAGTCAATTTTTTGAACCATCGTTAATCCCTCACTGGTAAGCCAACTTATATAGTCTTGGAGAGTGGCAATTTCAGAAAATCTCATGCCCTCAAATAAGCGATCAGCGTTGTCCTTTGATAATGTTCGGTGGCTCATGATGTCAGAAAAAACCATGCGACCGCCAGGTTTCAAAACACGAGCACATTCAGATATGAGTTGCTTTTTGTTAGGGATATGCGCAAAAGCTTCTTGGCCAATGACACATGTAAACGAATGGTCATCAAAAGGCATTTCGAGCGCATTGCCTTGAACGAAATCTACGCGTTCGGACATGCATGCTGCCTTGGTAAGTGAAATGGCACCCACAACACGGCTGGCTGTTAGGTCCAGGCCTGTCACACGGCACCCGGATTTCCAAGAAATGTAGCGTGCTGGACCGCCCACGCCACTGCAAACATCGAGCAAATGATCACTCGATATTAGGCATGCTTGCGTCATCAACCTGTCGACAGCTTGGGTGCCTCCGTAGTGGTCTTGGTCGTGCAACTGCAGAACCTCTTCAGTAATGTCTTCTTTGGGAATTCCACGTGCAGCAACCGCATCAAAAATTTGCTGCGCACTTATAGGGTGAAAGTCGTAGAAATGTTCAACAGCTTCAAGGCGTGAATTTGTGTTCATGGTAGTTTTTCAAATTATTAATAATTTTGAACAAATGCTGGGTTTGCATCAAAGGCAATGGCTTGTTCCAAAAGCCTTGCATAACCTAGCAATTGAGCATCCCCATGTGGTCGACCGATCAACTGAAGTCCAACTGGTAAACCTTCTTTGTTTAAACCACATGGAATGGAGATGGCAGGGCATCCCACTAGTGTGATCACAAAAGTCAAGTACATCCAATCGATATAACTAGTCAAAATCTCACCGTTTATTTCTTTAGGGAATCTTTGTTCTATAGGGAATGCAGAGACTGCAACTGTAGGACAAATGAGTAAATCATGATTTTCAAAAAACCGCGCAAATCGGTGAAAAAGTTCATGTCTTGTGTGTCTTGCTTGAATAATTTCACTGACGCTGAGATTTAATCCTTTTTCAATATTCCAGACTATGTCTGGATTTATGCGTTCCCTTTCCTTCGAAAGTAGCTCGCCTCTTACATCAGCAAACAACAGTGCACGAAGGACTTGAAAGCTTTCTATGGAACCTGAAAAATCAGGAATATCTTCACTAACTGTGCAGCCCATAAGGGCAAAATTATTGGCTGCGGATCTGCAAATTTCACCGACTTCAGGGTCAATGCTGCGAAGTCCAAGGTTGGAGCTATAGCTCACACGCTTTGGTGGACGTGATTCAAGAATAGCTGCTTGAAAGCCTTCAGGTTGAGTCATGCGCGAAAGAGGGTCGTGAATGCTTGATACTGCCATTGCATCTAACATTAGCCCAAGATCAGTTACATTTCGTGCCATTGGTCCATCAACCCACAGACTATCAAATGCTGGTAAACCATTTCCTCTAGGAACAACTCCGGGGCTTGGTCTAAGGCCGACCACACCACAAAAACTGGCTGGAATTCGCAACGATCCACCAAGGCATGATCCGTTAGCTAACCACGATTCGCCTGAGGCCAATGAAGCAGCAGCGCCCCCAGAAGATCCGCCTGCAGTTTTGGATAAATTCCATGGATTCTTGGTCAAACCCCAAACTGGATTGAATGTGTGACTGCCAGCAAATTCCGGAACGTTTGATTTTGCTAATGGGATTGCACCATTACTTCGAAGGGTTGCAACCGTTAGGTCATCTTGCTTTGGACGGTTACTTGCATAGATGGGTGAACCATAAGTAGTTAACTGACCTGCAACGTCGTTGTAATCTTTGATTGCAATAGGAAGCCCAGCGAGCCATCCTAAAGGTGGATTCTTTGGCCGTTTAAATTTTTTTGCAATATCGCGTGATTCATCAAAAAATTGAATGGGTAGAGCGTTGATATATGGCTCTACTTTTTGAATTCTGGCAATCGCTACATCCACCATTTCTAAAGGTGAAACTTCACCAGTTTTTAATTTATTTACGACTTCGGTTGCAGAGAGTTGCCACATTGTTCTTGTCCTTATTTAATAAATCGTATCCATCAATATTTCAGATACTCTTGATAACGAATTTGATTTCTGTAGAGCTAAGTTAAATCCAGTGTTTGATGACGCTTGGTGTGCTCTGCAAGGGTAGGGGGTGTCCAGAGTGAATCAGTCTGATCTCTGCACTAGTGATGCTGGCAAGTTCTTAAATGAGTAAAAGCTGTTTCTCATATCTATTAAGGGGTTCGATTTTTGCGATATGTGTCTTTTCTAGCAATCAGCCCATTTTCAATTTCGAATAAATCAACACCACGAACTTCAGTCAAATTACCATCTTTATCGGTACCCGTAAAAGTCCATTCACTAACTCCTCGATGGCCACTCACCCAATGACATGCATCCAACCAGCGAGCATCGGGCCATTTTTGCCATGCAGCAGGAAATGTTTGCCGTAGTGCCATTTTTCCAACTGTTCGATGTCCATGAACATCGCTGCCAGATGCTGCTTCAAATATGCAATCATCAGTCACTAAATTTAGTAACCCTTCAACGTCATGTGCATTCCAAGCCGATGCAAAATTTTCAAGTAGTAACAAGGACATAAAAATTCCTTAGCGTAAATGGCGTGGTATCCAACCAGTCACATGGTCCATGCGCCACTGCCACCATCTGGGCACTGGCACAATTGCGCGCTGCACATAATATGGAACCATTGGGCTGAACCAATCCCATATTCTGCGC
>Ga0214921_10006326_pt1 | contig 16288 bp, 11 predicted proteins | sample LL1505_MetaG_FD_177992 | JGI IMG/M metagenome (GOLD analysis project Ga0214921, IMG submission 177992) | Freshwater microbial communities from Lake Lanier, Atlanta, Georgia, United States - LL-1505 | ecosystem: Environmental > Aquatic > Freshwater > Lake | place: USA: Georgia | collected...
CTGCCGAAGCAGTTGGTGAGAAAAGAATTTCATGCAAAGAAATTGCGAACCACTTGGCCAGGGAGAATCTTTAATTTTTAATGTTGGATTGGTTGTTTGCTGGCACGGAAGGGTGAGACATAGAATGCTTTTCGAAAGTACGAGCATGCGGAAGTGAGGGCGGGGTGGTAGAGTGTGGAGATGTTGCGATTAGGGATTTTGTGGTTGGCGATAGGGGTGGCGGGGGTTTGGGCGCAAGGTTCACCAATTTCTGAGCTGAAGTATGTATCGGTAGCAGATTTGAGGTCTCAACCTCCTCCGACGAGGCCTTGCTACGCAGAGGTGCAGGGATATTCATGGCCAGGAGATGGAGGTGGCGGATTCTTTTTTTGGGATGGCAAGTGCACGGAAGCCGATGAGGGTGGGGCGTATTTTAAGCCTGAGGGGGCCGATCAGGGCCGGTGGTTTCGGATTTTTGCGGGAAAGCGGGCGAATGTGCTGATGTGGGGAGCACGGGGGGACGGGAAGACGGACGACGCCCCAGCGATTCAGAGGGCTCTTGATTTTGTGAGTAAGGCAGGGTTTACCTTGTTGGAGTTTCCCCCTGCCATCTACGCGCTGGATCGGTGGATTGAGCCCGCAGGGAACGCGGCATGGAGATACACTCACTTAGCGCTGGGCAGGCAGGCGGGGCCGCCAGTGCAGCTAACGATGAGAGGGCCTGGGGCAACCTTACTGAGCGTGGCGAACGGACCTGAGGTAAATTCAGGCCGAAATACCATCCTGCAAATATACGAGAACGTAAAGGAGTTCAGGGCCGAAGGGCTTACCTTCGAACGAAGAATGGAGCCAGGTTCAAACGAATTTAGGCAAGGGGTGAATGTGACAGATAACACGGGGCAGGGGAATCTGCTGCAGGAGATTCCGACTCATCTAATCGGTTTCTATGATTGTACCTTTATCGATTGTCACAGGGCTCTGACAGTGGGGAGGGGACTTTTGCATCAGGGGATTGATCAGTTAGACGTGGTGGGATGCCGGTTTCTTTATCCACGAGCGTCGAACTCCACCAACAAAGATGGAGGGGGTCAGGTAGCTTTGGCGGGTTGCGACGTGGAAAATCTGAATTGTATCAACAGTTATGCAGAGGGGTGTGACGAGAGTGGGGTGAATTCTCCCAACGGGCTGCCGAAAGACGGTTTTTGGTTTGGAACAGGAAGACGGACGCTAATTGATGGTTGTACGCTGAAAAGATTCTGGGTGGAAGGGATTTACGTTTTAGACCCGGAACCAGGTCTTTATGTACAAAAAGTTTTAATCCCAGAAGTAGGGGAGGTGGTGGAGATCCCCATTGCAAAGGGGACGGCGCCCAAACTCGTGGAGTTGTACCCTGTGGGAACAAGCGTCTATCTAAGCAAAGGAAATGGATATTACACCGTTGAAAAAACAGGGAACTTTAGCCTTACCTTGCGAAGGAAGGATCAACCCTCACCGATGGTGCCAGGACCCAAAAGTGGGGAAGAAGCGAAAGGGAGTTTTTGCAAAAGAACGGGAACAACGGATGACATCTCTACTACAATTATAGGGTGTGCTTTTGAGGGGGGCACGATTCGCGGCATGTCCAGTGAAAGAGATGGTCTTGATCCGGCTCTACGAGTAGATGTAGGCGAGCTTATTCTTAACGGAAATACATTCTCAGATTCAGAGACAACGCTGATGTTCTTTTTGGATGAGGCGACTCCGAATAGTCAAAAAGCATCAGTTCTGTCGAACAATACATTTAAAGACTCTGGGAAAGCGCGTGTTGGGAAAAAACAGATATCCTTTATAGATATTTCAATTATCGGAGGGACAATTGCCGGGAACAACTTCATCATCAAAAAAGCAGATCAAGAGGCACTTTTTAAATGTCTCGAGGTTGGATTCGGTGCCGGGGGATCGACAGTTGTAAGAGGCAATACTTTTCGAGTTGAGGAAAGGGTTGGGGGAGCAAAGGTCCTCGCGATATGGAGAGACTTTAGGGAGGGAAAAATGGTGGCTGATGGGAATGTGTTTGATGGAGTAGACGCTGGAGCGGTGGATGATCTGCCTGCGAATTTTGAGGGGAAGAATATAAAACTCCCTTAGAGAGCAAGTGCCGAACACCGGGATGGCTGGGTTTAAATTTTAAATGCTTGCTGTAGCAAGGTGAGAAAGCATGAAGGTTGAATAAGAGAAGTTAGACTTACTGCTCCCTATGATTGTGATGGGCGTGGCGCAGGGGGGTAGGGCGTAAGAGCAGGAGCGAGGGGGAGATTCATTTTTAGGTTAGCACGGCGCAAATTATCGGCGCGGTAAAGAAGAGCTGTAACAGGACAAACTTGGATCAAGAAATTCGTGTAATCTCCACCAAGCAGATAGAAGGCTATTGTAAGAGTGAACAACAGCGCTGAGCACCATGTTTGGATTGGGGAAATTTGCATCGGCGGTGTGCTTCCAACGCTCCTCCACGTGGCGATCAGGATGGCAAAGCAAAAGGTGGCAAAGAAAAAAGTTCCAATAGATCCGGAAACAAGGAGAGCATGAACCAGCCCTTCGTGGGGTTGGCGCTGTTCAATAAAGCGCCTCACATCGGCATACTGGTCCCCGATCTCTGCCTGACGTGCAGCAATGGCAAGATACGCATCCTGATCTCTTTTGGCCAATTCTGAGCTGTAGTGATAGCCGAGGCCGAACCAAGGGGCCTTTTGAAAATACTCTTTATAAAATAGTGTTTTCATTTTTTCTCGCCATTCGCTTGAGGCATCTGCCTCCTTAACTGCTTTTGAGTTCCATTGACCAGGCAAGAAAGAGAGGCCACGCTGAAGTGCGAGTGGATAGTTAAAAACAGAGCCTTGGGTAAGAGCAATGAGGAATCCTGTGGCTACAGCTACGGGCAGCAGAAGAAATGCTTTAAAGCGGACCCTTGTAAAAAGTGCTGCAAAGAAAATACAAAAGTAACGGACAACAGTATTTCGAAAGCCACTGGCAGCACAAAGCACACCACCTAACATAATTACAGGTAGAGCCCACAAACGATTCAATTGGAGCCATGTTTTTGGAGGAAAATAGCAAAGAGTGACAAGCCCTATTGCAGTGCCCAACGAGGCCAACTGAGAAATACGGGTAACACCTGATTCTTGGCCAAAGTTACCCTGCAGAAGAGCGCCATATTCGTAAATGTTAACGCCGCTATAAAATCGGTAGATATAGGGGGCGGTTCCGGGGACAAGGGTTGAAATTGCTCCTGGGACAATATCAACAAAGTTGCCTAAGAAGTAGAGAAAGGGGACTTTTTGGAGGTCGGCCCACTTGATTCCGGGGAATGATGAGAGAAGAACCATTCCGAAGGAGGCGAGCATAACCGTGAAGTATTTCCGACCACCCCAGCCTGTGCCTCCGAGGAGCTTGATTCCGATATCTCGAGATTCGACCCAGTGGTAGACGATGATTGAGAGAAGGAGGACGAGGGGCAACCAGATTGATGCAGGGCCGAGTTTCCACAAGACGTTGAGTCCAAAGATCATCCTGTAGAGGAGGTACAGAAAAACTCCGATAATACTGAGCTCTTGGATAGAGAAGTTGAGCGGGAGAAAGTTGAGGTTGCCCTCAATGGGGAGGGTAAAAGGAATAATCATCCAGCAGCGGTCACGAATAACGAAGAGGATGATGAGGAGAAGGCCCACACCCAAAAAACTGAGAAGAGGTGTTGTGTTCCCATTAATGGTTTGGCCGGTCATCCACGGGGCGGAGATGAAAAAGCCGAGGGTGATGAGAGCGAGGCAAACCTTTTGAGTGGTGAGGTTTTGCACGTCGATAGTGTAAGGGGTGTAGGAATGTGTGAAAGTAGGAATGTTCGAATGTGACCCTCCGTCGCTCAGTCTCGGCAGGCTCGCTGGGCTTTGGAGGGTTAAAAGAATGTGCGAAGGTAGTTTTAAGCGTCGAAGTGCGAGAGCAGGCGTTCTCGGAAAGACCGCTCCCGCAGTTGCGGGACGCAGACGCGCCCTGGGGTGTGGGGTTAGGGTCCCCGCGCCCCGCAGTTGCGGGACACGCTTACGCGTGGATTTTGGATTAGGAAAAGCAAACAGGGCGGGGGTAGGATAGGAACGTGAAGGTCCTTTTTGATCATCCGAACCCTTTTCTATTGGCTCATGGAGGGTTCCAGACTCAAATTGAGCAAACAAAGCTAGCGCTGGAGGCTGTTAGGGTGGAGGTGGAGTGGCTTCGCTGGTGGGATGACAAGCAAAGAGGGGATTTGATCCACTACTTCGGGCGGGCTCATCCAGCCTACATCCGGCAAGCACAGATGAAGGGGATCAGAGTGGTGATGAGTGAACTCCTAACAGGCTTGGGCTCTAGGGGTGCAATGTCCCGAAAGCTTCAGAAGCTTTGCATGATTGTAACGAGTAAAGTTCTGCCGAAGGAATTTACAGCCCGCCTTTGTTGGGATGCTTACCAGTTGGCTGATGCAAGCATTGCCCTAACAAGCTGGGAAAAAAAGCTGATGGTGGAAATGTTTTCGGCAAAGCCAGGCCGGGTGCACGTGGTGCCCAACGGCGTGGAAGAAGTGTTCTTTTCACATTCAATCTCCAAAAGCCAAACCCCAAAATCCAAATACCTTGTTTGTACTGCAACGATCACGGAACGCAAGAGGGTGGTGGAGTTAGCCGAGGCAGCGATTATAGCGCAGGTGCCCGTTTGGATTATTGGCGAGCCTTATAGTAAAAAAGACCGCTATTACGAAAAGTTTTTGGCTGTTGTCCGCGACGCAGGGGGGATGGTCCGGTATGAAGGGGGAATTTCGAGCCGGGAAAAGATGGCTAGCATCTATCAGAATGCCTCCGGATTCGTTTTATTGAGCTCCATGGAAAGCTTGAGTCTCTCCGCGCTTGAGGCGGCTGCAGGAGGCTGTTCACTTCTTTTGGCAGACCTTCCCTGGGCGAGATTCGGTTTTGGCAGCCAGGCAACATACAGCCGCCTGGGCTCAAAAGAAGAGGAGGCGAGAAACTTAAAAAACTTTTATCATGGGATCGACGAAGCCCCCAAACCTCATGAGCCTTGCCGGTGGGAGGATGTGGGCAAACAGCTGTGTAGAATCTACGAAGGATTGCTAGCGGACAAAACTTCCCGATAAATCTCCAGATGTCTTGATGCGATTATTTTAGGGTGGTAGCGAGATTTCATGAGATTTTGCGTTTGAGGCGAAGATAAGCTCGGCCTTTTAATCCAAGTTGTAAGAGCCCGAGATAGCACGTCCCAATCTTCAGAGTCAAAAAGTTCTGCATCTGGAACTCCCAATGCGATGTCGGATATGCCTCCTATATTGGAAGCAAAAAGTTTAAGTCCTCGGGCAAGAGCCTCGGCAACGACCAATCCAAAAGATTCTTCCGAAGGGAAGTGAACCAGGGCTTGGGACTCATCCATACATTGAATCAATGATGATTCATCGAGAACACTGAGCCACGTGGCCCAATTAGCGTTTCCCTGCCTATTTAGCAACGAGAGGAACGCTTTTCCGTAGGAATCCTGACCGCAGGAACCAACAAATTTAACCTGAAAGCGTGTGTTCTGTTGACGTAGTTTAATGAACAGTTGGAGAAGCTCTAACTGTCTTTTGCGTGCACAGATAACACCAACCACCAGGAGGGTTGGAGTTTCAGCTGGCAGATTGTTTCGAATAATTGGGGTAAAGAAAGAGTCACGTACAGGGTTGGGAACAAGCCATGTTTTTTTAGATCGAGGAGCGACAAGGGATTGGGTGTAGTGCGAGTTGCAAAAAATGCCCGACGTGCGAGGAAGAGTAAAATTCTCAAGCTTTGCGGCCCACCAGTGAAAGCTGGCGAAGTGGGCATGGAAAATGCGAGCCAGTTCGGCCATGTTGCCATGGATGGTGATGATATTGGGGTAGCCTGAAAAAACTGCACTAAGGCCACAGTCACGCTCGGTTCCTTGGCCGTGAACAATGTCAGGGTGAATTTCTCTTAGCTTTTTTCGAACTGAGAAAATACAACCGGAGTAGCCCAAGCGGAGCCAACCAATTTTCGGAACACGAAGGGAGTGAAACCAGGTATTTTCAGAAAGTTTTGCTGGTGAGGACATTGGATGTTGCGTGCAGGAAAGGATGTGAACCTCGAGGTTAGTCAAGGCGGCAAAACCCTCGAGAAGGGCGGTCGGTGCCGTGCCGAAATACGGGGAAGGAACAGAGTAGTTGTGGTCGTGTTCGCGGTTGTCAGTTGTTAGAAAGGCGAGTTTTAGCATGAAAGTTTTTGAGCAAAGGCATCAAGCAGGCGATCGCCGTAATCCTGCCAACTGTTTTTAGTAGCACCTTTTTCAAATGCGGCTTGACCCATTTTGAGGTTAAGCTCGGAGTCCAAAGCAACCCGAATCATGGCTTCAGCAATATGGTGGGGATCTCTGCCGCGAACAATAAATCCCTCAATGCCATCACGAACCAGGGTAGTGGCACCGCTTTCATAAGAAGAAATAATAGGCAAACCTGCTCCCATGGCTTCTGAAATAACACGTGCGAAGCCTTCCTCTTGCGAGGGAAAGACGAAGGCAGTGCATTTTTGAAGTATGTTCGCAAGCGCAGTGTGATCTACATGCGGAATATGAGTAAACAAACCTTTCCATTTTGGCTTTTCCTTTGCGAAATCTCGCTTGTAGTCACCAACACAAATTAACTCCGCATTCGGAATGACTTTTTTTACAAGCTCGAAGGCACGTACGAGATATTGATATCCCTTGCGTACACAAATCGTGCCCACACATATAAACTTGGGGCTAGTTGGAATAAGGGAACGAGGTTTAAACAACTCGGAATCAACCCCAAACGGATTGACGAAACATTTTGCTTCGGGGATTCCATTCAAGATCATCGTGTCTTTCACGAAACTTGATGGGCAAAGAATTAAATCAGCCCTCTCAAGATCGCGATTCATCCTTGCAAACATCCATTGTGGTATTGGAACCATTTCTCCTGGGCACCACAGATCACACTCCCTTTGCCAATATCCGTAGTAGGACGTGGGATGACTGTTAGGGCAGTCGACGACCTTAAGGACACCGTCTCCGCATTTGTCGAACAATTCTGTTCCGTACCCCATGATGGCTTGAATCACATTATAAGAACGTGGGGACTGGGACTTCACCCACGACCTCCAAAGAGGTAAAAAGACATAAAACATCTTTTCTTGCCAGATTTGTGGGGCGAAATGATAAAAGGGTTTCATCGCTATATGAAATGGCCAGCACCGGCGGTAAAGATCCGATGACACTTTTGTGCTGTTTTTGGCCGAAATCCAAAAACCCGCCAAAGCATCACGATTTTCAAAAGCTTTTGCAGTGTGGGGCAACCACCAAGCACCGCAGGTGGCTAAAAGTACTTTTGGGGAAAGCTTCACAAAAAAGCCGGGACCGCTTCTTTAAAAAAAGCGCGGAGCCTAAGAGCCGTTGATGGGATTGAAAACTGGTCGAGCTCGGCAAAATACAATTGGCGCGGCTTGAGGGAAATCTGACGAATCATAAGATCAGCTAAAGCTTCGGGAGTTTCTTGGGGAAGGTAAAGGCAGGCTTTTTTAAGAATTGCTTCGACCTCGCTCGCCCTGCTTGAAATAATAAGAAGGCCCGCCGACAAGTAGGAAAAAAGCTTGGAAGGAAAAGTGACTTGGGAGATGGGATTGTCTGAGCGTTGAAGATTAAGTCCGACATGTGACTCAGCCAAAAGACAAGAGTGAGCCTTCGCATCCAGAACTGAGTGGAACACGACTTTTCGTGAGTAGCTGGGGTGGGTTGCAATGAGTCGAACACTGGATTCCAGAGGGCCTGATCCCGTAATGTCTAATCGCCAACCCGTTTCAGGCAAAAGAGGAATAGCATCAAGAAGGAGATCGACACCTCGAGGTGCATCGAGTGAACCGGCGTAAACAAAGCGCGTATCGTCTCCCGGACTGATTGGCGTTTGTTTATTTTGAGGGGGAATATAAAAGCCTGGAACCAGAATTTTGGGAATTCTCGGACTTAAGCGTTCGGAGAGGGAGGGATGAGCCAGGATGGCGCCCTGGATCAAACGCTTCCCAAAAAATTCAGCTGGACCGCTCAAAAATCTGGGCCATCCGTGATCCGTCAGGTGTTTGCCGTCCTCAAAATCCAGTAGAATCCGGTTGCCATGCAGAATGCGGCAGAGCCATGCGGCGAACACGTAAATGAGCTCGAAATTATCCAAGATGAGCACATCTCCGCCACGAGTGCGCGTGACTACATGAAGCGCGTAGAAGAGCCAGGAGCAGGGAATACGAATTTTCGGGGCGTCGAGATTTCGGCAAAAGAGTTGCGAAAATCCAGCAAAGGAGGTTGAGACCGGTGGTAGCCATTTTGGCGAGCGACGAGTCAGAGATTTTGGAGGAGAAGATAAGATAAGAAGATCTCGACCAGATGCTGAATGGAGAGATTGAAATAGATCCCGCCTTTTTGGGGAGCTTAGGCATGGAGGGATAACCTCCCCGCGTAAGGCGCCGTAATTCTGATCGTAGATATTTGACAGGATGATCAATCTAGGTTTGGAAAAATTCATATAGTTGGTAGGAGAGAGAAGCCGTAGGCATTGAAAATAGCCTTGGAAAAAAATCTATGGAGTGTATGTAAATCCATATGGTTTAGTAAATTAACAAGTGAGGTTAAATGCTCAAGCATCTTAAAAAAATATATCTATCGACGCCAATCATTCCAAGCATCTGGCGAGGATTAAAAAAAATAGTACAGAATGACCCTCTAGCCACCACTCTTTACACAAGGGTTTTTGAGAATGGCAAGCTGAGCTTGGATTGGGTTTGTCCTGAGACGTTGTGTTCACCCACTGATTCGATCCTGTTCCCTGTTCAGTACCCACTTCATGCAGGGGAGGATGCCCCACTTCCAGACATGCTTTTTCTTTTAAACTTAGCCAAGGGGCGGAAAGCGAGGCGGATTTTGGAAGTTGGGACCTATCGCGCCCGGACAACATATGCACTTTACTTGAATTGTCCTGAAGCGGAAATCACTAGTTACGACATCCAGAATCTTAACTCGGAGTATCGAGATAGGTTGATGCGAGAACCTCGAGTTTCCTTGCGACTTGAGTCCTTTCAGGAGGCTGAGGAAAAGTTAAAGGGGGAGAAGCAGTATGATTTTATATTTATCGACGGCTCACACAAAGTAGAGGATGTAGTTCGGGATTCATTATTGGCCTTCAAAATTGTCGCGAATGGCGGGGTTATTATTTGGCACGATTATCGAACAAACGGATATTTCGCACCATTATTGCGCGTGCCGGAGGGGCTCAAGCGCCTGCCTCCAAAATACAAAGTTTATGGGGTCCAAGGAACAACCTGTGCGATCTTTTTGAAAGAAGAGATAAATTAGTGAGTTATGGACTAGCTACGATGTAGCCCCATAAAAGCGCGTGCACTCTTTGAGAAAAAGTAAAACCACGGCAAGCTTGAAATCAATAGAATGATAAGCGCTACAGCAAGTTGAATTGAAAGAATATGAATTATTATCGAACCGCCAAAACAAATGGCCGAGGCTGTCACTAGATTGCATTGATTTCTGGAAAACTGAACATTGACGGTCTTGCTGACTGCGAGAAACAATGGCGCATACGCCAAAAGAAGGGGGGGAATTTGGCTAGCGAGCAAAGCAAGGGAAAAATAGAGTAGAGATGGAGTCACAAGGGATAGAATCAAAAAAAGGAGTAGCGAAAAAAACTCCAACGCTGGGCCCATGCGCATAACATTGCGAGTTTGCCAAACATTAGAAAAACAGGCCAAACCACGGAGCATAGAGGCCAAAATCAGCCAACAGAAAATCATCCACGTACAGGATGGGGGCAGGGTGACCTGATTATGTGTCCATATTGAGATAAAAAGGGGATTGAGAAGGATTGCGAAACCCGCAAAAAATGAGAGTAATGATATTGAGGATATAAAAAGATTTAAAAAAGAAGTGCAGCATCTTTGGGGGTCACCCCTTTCTCTTAATTCGGCGAGCCCCATGAAGGCAGTATTAAATACATTGCTTAAGAGCATATAAGCAAAAGAGGCCAACTTCGAGCCAACGTTCCATATTGCGACTGCCTCCAATCCAAGGAATCGACTCAAAAAAATGGACTGAAGAGTGGATCCAGCGACAGAAAAGCCCGACCAGCTAAAAAAATCGAGGGCTTCTTGGAAGAGATTGCTGACCCCCTTCCAATTCGAACTTTGACGCCACCAAAAGTGGGGCAGTAAATCAAGTTTTCTTACCATAACGAAAGTGACTGAACTGGAAATAGCCTGTTGAAAAAGAGAGACAAGAGGCAGGGTCCACAAACCAAAGCCCGTGCGAAAGCCCAACCAAATGAGTCCGAGGGAAAGAGCGGTAGCGAAGGAGCTAACGGCATTATTAATCTCGAAGCGCTGAGCTGCAAGAAGAAGGGAAGAAAAGGGGCGAACTAAAAAAAATATGCCGACAAGGAAAAACTGGGTAAATAGAACAGAACTGAATAGGATTAATTTACTTGGGCCGATACCCAGAAGAAGACCAATTGGATAGGCAAGCAAGCCGACTAGACAGCAGAGGGCTCCTTGTGATAGCGAGACTATGAAGGCGGTTTTAAAAACGGCACTAAGATCTGTCATCTCCTTGCGGGCGATGGGCCCCACAAAGCGGCGGATACAGGCAGAAGTGACGCCTGCATCTATCACGCTAAGATAGCCTGAGAACTGGACTATAAGAGTCCAAAGTCCTAGCTCTGAAACATTAGAAAAATGAAGAACAATCGGGACTAACCCAACTGAGTAGACGGCAGAAGCTGCGACATTAAGGTTAGAAGTCGTAAGCATTCTTACAAATCGACCTGTGCGATTTGAGGCTGAAAAAAGTGGGGACAATTTCATGAAAGAATGAAGTCGCAGGGATGATTTTTTGGAAGTGCTTGTAAGTTCAGCTCTAGTACCCCCTGCGAACAAGGCAAATGCATCCTGCTAAAGGATGCCGTGTTTTTTGAGGAAGAGGAGCTGAAAAAAGGTTAGCTATTATCGAGCCAGAACGTCCGTACATTGAGGGGGGCAAAGGAAAAGACGCTCCAAGCGGGCATAATTACTCCAAAGCGTCAGAATAAAAATGCCTTCCTGGGTCAAACAAGATACCTTTTACTTAAGTAGACACTTCTAAATTACAAGAACTACAAATGTGAGTGATTTCAGATCAAAGAACTTAATTATCGGCTCGGGTCCCGCTGCTGTCGGGGCGACCATGGTGCTGGATCATGTCCATGTGGTGGATGCTGGTGGAAGCCTCGGATCGGCAGCCGCAAATCGTGCAGCAAGCCTTGGTCGCAAGGCGTCTTCTATCTGGCCAAAGGATGATGTGGATTGGCTGAAAAGCACTCTTCAACCCAATACGAATGGGGTAGAAACCAAACTTAGCTTTGGATCAAACTACCCATACGAAATACCGAAGTCTGGGCCCGCATGGGATGTGCGTGGCGGATTAAAGCCATCTTTTGCCTTTGGAGGTTTAAGTACTGTCTGGGGCGCCTCGGTACTGCCGTATCGCCAAGAGGAGATCAAAAATTGGCCAATCACCGTCAAGGAGTTGGAGCCCCATTATCGTGCCGTACTAGCTGAAACGGGTCTGGCTGGGGTGCAGGACGACTTGGAGGAGATTTTTCCGAGCTACCATGATGCGCCTAGTTTTTTAGAGGCCTCGAGCCAAGCGGCGGCCGTACTAGGAAGGTGGCATAAAAACAGGAGGGAACTGATTGAGGGAGGGTTTCGTTGGGGAAAAAGTCGGTTGTTGGTTAGCGGGAAACACGTGGGTGCATCTGCCGGGAGATTGTCGTACCACAGGAGCAATGAACTTGCGGCGGAGAACGCCTGTGTGGAGTGCGGGATGTGTATGTATGGGTGCCCATACGATCTTATTTATTCATCCCGAAAATCCATACGAAAGTGGGAGGAAGTGGGGAAAATTAAATATGAGGCAGGCATTTTGGTAGAAGGGTTTCAAGAATTAGCGGATCGAGTGGAGGTGTGGGGTCGGAATCTAAGCACAGGAGCAGAATGGAGAGGGGAGACAGGGCGTCTGTTTTTAGGCGGAGGAGTTTTGTCTTCAACGGCGATGGCGATGCGATCACTAGGGATTGAATACCGATCCGTAGAGATACTGGATAGTCAGTACTTCACGGTACCCCTTTTAAACTTTAGGGGAACCTCTGGGGTAAGAGAGGACAGACTCCATACACTGGCGCAGATATTTCTGGAGATCTTGCCGGCAGAAGTCAGCAAACAGCTAATCCACCTACAGATTTACACCTATAACGACATGATCACCCGTGTGCTACAGCAAAAGGTTGGGCCTTTGGCCGGCCTGCTCGACCCTATGATACGGCAGATGGAAGGAAGGCTTTTCTTTCTCCAGGGCTATCTGCACTCAGATGAATCTGGACGATTGCAGATAACGATGAGGGCGGCCCAAGGCGGTCAAAAGAAGTTTTCGGTTGAGCCGATGGTGAATCCGAAAGTGGGTGGCACGGTGAAAAAAGTTTTGGCAAAGCTGAGCGCTCATTTTGGCGATCTTGGTTTTTGGCCGATTTTACCGATGGCCAGCTTGGGTGAGCCGGGAAGAAGTTTTCACAGCGGGGGTAGTATGCCGATGGGCGGGGACAGCCAAAAGCATCCGATTGTGACAGATCGCTTGGGGCGACCGAACGGATTGCAAAGGGTGCACGTAATTGATGCCAGCACATTTCCGAGTATTTCGGCGACGACAATAACCCTGACGGCGATGGCGAATGCGCGTCGGATCGCTTGTGAGGCAGCCGAGCTGGAATGAAAAAGCCGAAAGTTGTGATTACGGGGGCGCGGGGTTATTTGGGATCGATTTTAGCAAGGCAATTTCAGATTGCAGGATGGGAAACAACCCTGCTTGTGCGGGAGGTAAGGGAGAAAGGGGAAGTTGCTTTCCAGCTTGGAAAGAAAACTGCTCCAGAAGTGCTGAAAGAGCATCAGGCCTTTGTGCATTGTGCTTACGACTTCAAGCCATCTTCATGGGCAGAAATTTATCAGGCGAATATCTTAGGTTCTCGGTTTTGTTTTGAGGCGGCAATTCAGGCGGGGGTGGATCGGCAGGTTTTTGTTTCCTCGATGAGTGCGTATGAGGGGTGCTGCTCGATGTACGGGAAAGCAAAACTTGCAGTGGAGCAAGAGTTTTTACCACGAGGTGTCTTTTGCGTGCGACCTGGGTTGCTGTGGTCGGATGAATCTAGGGGAATGTTTGGCAAACTAACTCGTGCTGCGGGGACTCTCCCTATTCTTCCCCTTGTGGATGGGGGTGAGCAAAAGTTAGCGTTAAGTCAGGCTGAGGACTTGGCTGTTGGGGTGGTGGATTATTGTCAAAGTCGTGCTGAGTCGCCCCTCGAGGCGCAGATAACGGCTTATCCAGAGCTCCTGACCTTTCGGAAAATTCTCGAGCGGTTAGCGGAGCAAGCGGGCAGGAATCCGCGATTCTTTTCGGTTCCGGGATGGGCTCCGCTTGCAGGTTTACGGTGTGCAGAGTTTTTAAAAATTCCGCTACCCTTCAAGAGCGACAGCTTGGTGAGTTTGTTGCATCAGGATCCCAGCCCGATATTTTCTAGGATGATTCCTTTTAGGAAATGGGTCCCACGGATCAATCAACCGGCTTGTTAACGCCCAAGAAGCTTAAAAAGAAGCTACCAAAGATAATCTGGGCACCTAGTGCGACAAAAGTGATGGCCGGAATTACTCGGTGAAGACCGGCAACGGGATCCAAGGCGCCGAATCCTGTGTTGGCCCAGGCCCAAACAGCCAAGCTTAAGAAAGAAAGGCCTATCCCGATGAGGCCTAGGCCAAGAATTAGGCCCTTTTCCAAAGTGATAAAGCGGAGGAGGTGGCGAAGCTGGGGTTGATCTGGGAGAAAACCTTGCGTGAATCCGTAGATTCGCAAGAAAGAGGCAAAGTAAACCAACTGAAAGCCCAGAAGTATCAAGAGAGAGCTGACAAGGAGTGTGTTGGTATCAAGACGGAGATTTCCTAGGTACACTGGCCCGAACGAAAGTGGCGCGAAAAGAAGTACTCCTAGTGCTCCACAAAAAAGGCCAGGAATCAGAAAAAGCCAGCGCGGAGAAAAGAGCATCATAAAGCGAAGATGCCGCCAACCATCCCGCCAACTGCGGAGGTGTGGAGGGCGGGATCGTCCGTCGGGATGGAGGGTGATCGGAACTTCGGTGATCTTCATGTTTTGTAAAGTCGCCTTAATGACCATTTCGGAGGCGAGCTCCATCCCAGTTGTCCGAAGATCCATCTTGAGGTAAGCGGCCTTGGTGAAGCCACGCAAACCGCAGTGAAAATCGGTTACAGGACATTTAAAAAAAAGACGACCAATAAAACTTAAAACGGGGTTTCCGATCCATCGGTGCTTCCAAGGCATAGCTCCGGGAAGAACGGTGCCTCCTCCCCAAGGCATCCGGCATCCCATGACAAGATCGTGGCCAGCTTGTAATTTTTCGACAAAAGGACGCAGTTTGGAAAAGTCATAAGAATCGTCGGAATCGGCCATGATGATAAATTTGCCGGTGGCGGCTTCAATGCCGCCACGGAGGGCATGGCCGTACCCTTTTTGAACAATATCCACCACTCTGGCACCAAGGCTGCGGGCGAGTTCCTGCGATCCATCGGAACTGCCATTGTCTGCGATCAGAACCTCTCCTTGGATAGCGAGATCAGTGAGAGATTGTTGGGCCTTACGGATGCAAGAGGCGAGGGTCTCAGCCTCGTTCAGGCATGGCATGAGGATTGTCAAAACCAACGGAGGGGGCACGGAACAGAAGATGCAGATTTAAGGGGCGGGCAGCAATACCAGAACCCACCGTTCGGCACCACGGGAGACGGCAGGACGAAGGATAGTAGTGGCAACAATGGAGCCACGAAGATCTGTGGTCCACTGTTCGATTGTTTGAGACAGGTTTTCGCGCAGACCTCGTTCTCCAGCAAAGATGTAGCGCAGACCTCGGGCCTGAAGGGAGGCGAGATTATCCTTAGGAGTGACCTCTCGGACGATCAAGGAGCCGTAAGGTTTCCATAGGCTAGAGACGGGGTCATCCCGACCATTAAAAAAACCGACCTCGGAAACGTTGGGTGGGAGGAGTTGGCGCAGGGGTGAGAAGACATCGGAGCGGGATCCGTAGTTTGCATAAACGGAGAGAGAGCGGGTGCGGAGTTTTTCGATAAGCGGGGATGAGGTCGAGTGGGAGAGCAGGGTTTGAGCTGGCCAGAGGGGGCGAGATGGATCGATCACGATGGTAAGAATGGCGAGGAATAAGTTCAAAAGAACAGACAGGGTGAAAAGGCGGGAGCGATGGAGGCTAGACCAGTTGGAAGCAGCGAGAATAAAAGCTAGGGCAATTGGAAAATAGGGAAGGACGACGCGAGAGATGCCAGATAGGGATGTTTGGGTAAAAAACCAGGCAAGGGGAAGGGGGCCAGTAATCAGAAAAATGCGGATGGGCAGGTTGCATGTACGCCAGAAAAGAGGCCACTGATTTAAGCTCATGATTGAGGCAATGAGGAGGCAGAGGGAGACGCCAAATCCCAAACCGGAGGCCTCGGTGGGAAGTTCCCCTAGGCCGAAAGTGAAGCCACCTTCGAAGTTGGATCGGAGTGGTTCGTGTATGCGGATTGGAATAAGAGACTGAAGAGTGGAGTCTAGGGCACGGGCGTTCGGAAGAACTGGAGGGGAAAAGTTTTGGGCGAGAGTTTGACCGAAGTTACCGACTAGGCCGATCCATGGTGCGGAGACAAAGCGGGAAGGCTCGAGTCGCGTGCCGGTCCAATCGCCACAGAATTTCCAGTTTAAGTAGGCTGCAGGAATCAACGAGGCCAAAATGAGGGGAAGGATGATGGCAAGAAGGGGGCGCCAGGCGTGCAGGAGAGATTTCCAAGAAAAGATGAGGAGCAGAAAGACAGGCAGGAGAAGAGGGAGATTGCTGGCCTTGGCACCTGTGAGGAGGGCACAGGAGAGGAGGCAAAAAAGTAGATCACGGGTTTTGTAGTCGCGAGCGAACCGCAGGGCAAGGGTGGTGGCTGAAAGAGCGTAAACAGTGGCGAATGCATCGTTGCAGATACTGGCGGATTGGAGGAGGTATCCATAGCCGGTGGGTAAAACCCACATCCAAAGCCAAGCGGTACGAGCTTGCGCCCGGCATTCGCGAAGAAGGCAAAACAGGAGTCCTGGGAGCAAAAGAAAGGAGAAGTAG
>Ga0214921_10006328_pt1 | contig 16286 bp, 11 predicted proteins | sample LL1505_MetaG_FD_177992 | JGI IMG/M metagenome (GOLD analysis project Ga0214921, IMG submission 177992) | Freshwater microbial communities from Lake Lanier, Atlanta, Georgia, United States - LL-1505 | ecosystem: Environmental > Aquatic > Freshwater > Lake | place: USA: Georgia | collected...
CGGCCTATACCCTGCTCAGTGCCGGGTTGGGTGCCAACGTGAAAGCGTTTAAACGATCGAATTTTTTCAATATTTACCTCAGTGCGGAAAACCTTACCGATGTGGCCTATCAAAGCCATTTGAGCCGCCTTAAATATGCCCCTCAAAACCCCTATACGGGTCGAATAGGAATATACAACATGGGAAGAAACATTAGCCTTAAGCTCATCGTTAATCTTTGATATATGGAGGTTGGAGACGCTACGGTTGAATTGCGTATTACGCATCGGAGGGATGCAACAGGATGGTTCGAGGTTGAAAGCGATACGATCGTTGAAAAGTTTTTTCGATTACATTTGCAAGGCATATTAGCCTATCAAATATCCCTTGTCTCACATGGAAATAATTAACGACAACATCGCATGTATCATGCATCTTTTCAACCAGCAGGGTGGAGCTATGTACATCGGTGAACCGGTAACGAAATACGAACACATGGTGCAGAGCGGATGCATCGCGCAAGAATTGGGATACTCCGAAGAAATGGTCATCGCTGCGCTGTTGCACGACATAGGGCACATTTGCGAGGAACTTACGCCGGAAAATGACATGGGGGGATATGGAATTAAAGACCACGACCACGTGGGGGCGGCCTTACTGCGCCGTTTGGGTTTTTCCGAATTAGTGGTCTCGGCGGCAGAAAATCATGTAAATGCAAAACGGTACTTATGCACCACCAACGAAGATTACCGGGGTCGTTTATCCAAAGCCAGCGTGGAGACGTTGAAGTTTCAAGGCGGTTTGATGAACGAGGCAGAAGTGGCAGCCTTTGAAAAGCATCCTTTTTTTAAGGAAAATATTCAAATACGTGCCATTGATGAAATGGCCAAGGATCCCACCAAGGCTAAGGTACCCATCGAGCACTTTGAAGGCATCCTTCGAAACCACTTAGCCTCCGGAATCGAGTAGCATTTTATTGAATAGGTTGGGTCAACGTTTTTCGGATCTTCCGATGCTCAATCCCTTCTTGAAATAGTTTTTTGAACATACGCGTAACTTTCCTATTTATTCACTACATTTAACCAAGTTTTTGTTTTCACCCACTAATACCAGCGTCCCATGAGCAAAAAAACAGCACTTATTTTAGCTATCTTGGGTTTATTTCATGGCCTAACGGCCCAGAGCTACAATGCATTATGGATTCCAGATACCCTATCAGGAACCAATTTCAACCTGACCATCAAGGACACCTTTGCCCAGTTGGTTACCCCGGGAAATCAAACCCTTACTGGAGGCATCAATAACAAATTTTGGGGCCCCACCCTGTTCATCAACCAAGGGCAAACGGTGCACATGAACGTTACCAATAACCTTAATGATTCAACCACCATTCACTGGCACGGTATGCATTTACCCGCGGTTATGGACGGCGGTCCGCATCAGGTCATTCCGCCCGGGACCCTGTGGCAACCTTATTGGAATGTCACCAACAAAGCAGGCACCTATTGGTACCACCCCCACTTGCATGAAATGACCTTGGAGCACCTTACCAAAGGAATTGGAGGCTTCATCATTGTTCGCGATGCTGAAGAATCCGCGTTAAACCTGCCGCGAAAATACGGCGTGGATGATATTCCGATCGTACTCACCAGCAGAAGGTATGATGCCAACAACCAATTTGTAACGCAAGCCACTTCCTACGGCGATTACATGCTGACCAATGGAACCCCTAATGCCGCCGTAAGTCTCCCGAAACAATGGGTACGTTTACGCATACTCAATGCAGAAATTGAACGCGGATACAACCTTGGATTCAGCGATAACCGTACCTTCTACATTATTTCCAACGACGGTGGATTGTTGAATGCACCGGTAGCCGTAACCCGTGTAAAGTTATTGGTGGGTGAACGCATCGAAATCATGGTAAACCTAAGTAACGACGTGGTAGGATCTTCGCTGAACCTAAAAGCCTATAATTCTGGACAAACATTTGGTTTTCCCGGAGGAGAACCTGCCAGTTCTGGGCAATTCGGGAGTTTGTTAAACAATCTTGATTTTAATGTCCTTCATATCAACGTTGCCGCCGCGACAGCGAACCCGATTACTTCCCTTCCGGCAACCTTGGCCAATAATACCTACTGGACCGCGAACGATGCCACCGTTAGCCGTTCCATTACCATCACCAACGGGAATCCCGGCGGACCTGCTTTCAATTTCGACAACCTATCGTTTCAATTAAACAATATCAATAAAACCGTTAACCTGAACAGCATTGAGAAATGGACCGTTACCAATAACAATGTTTTTGGTCATACGTTCCACATTCACGACGTTCAATTCAAAATCGTTGACCGGAATGGAAATGCCAACGGCGTAGGAAATTACGAATCCGGTTGGAAGGATGTCATGTACGTTCCAAAAGGAGAATCTGTATCCTTTGTTGCCAAGTTTGATGACTATGCTGATGCCATTCATCCTTTTATGTACCACTGTCATTTCTCGAATCACGAAGACGATGGCATGATGGGGCAGTTCGTGGTAACCTCTGCGGCTGGGCTGGACAAAATCTCCACCAACGGATTGGATTTTGCCGTCTATCCAAACCCCGCCAAGGACCGAATCTTCTTCTCCTTCGCCAACGAAAATCCCGACGTTTATTATTTAAAAATTAAAAACCTGAACGGAAAAACCGTACTTATGATGCCTAAACCGTTGCTGGAAGCAGGCATTGAGGTATCGCGGTTGGAAAGCGGGGTTTATTTTGTAGAACTTACGGACAACGCTACAAAAACAACCACCGTTAAAAAATTCATCCTCGAATAATTAAGGAATTAATTGAATGGGAAGAAGGGAATTACGTTGCTTATGGGCTTTCGGTTATTCCTTCCTTTGCAGTACATCCTTCCTCCTTTATTCGCAGAAATTACCCCCCTTTCCTGGGTTTGAGGCCTCAAAGCAAAAGCACATAGTGCACCTGTTTGCCACGTGGTGTCAACCCTGTATGCGCGAGCTCCCGGTATTCGACACCCTTAGGAAACTGTATACTTCGCAAGAACTGGAACTCACCTTTATTTGCATGGATTTCAAAAACACCCGCAAGCTCGGTCGAATTCTTTCTCAAAAAAAATTACCTGGCAACGTGTATTATCTCGCCCCCAACGAAGCATCCCTTTCAAAGATTGGTATGCATTGGAGCGGAACCCTTCCCACATCCATCTACTTTCCAGAAAACATGGGTGCTGCCGAACTGCTGGAAGGCGTCAAAAACACCTCCTGCTACCTGGTGAAATTCAGCGAAGCTAAACCCGATTAACCCCATGAAGTGCTTGCTCGTATTGTTGTTCATTTTTCCTACAGTGCTTCAAGCGCAGGGCTTGGAAATCCAGAATTTCACCCTTAAAAGTACCGACGGGAAGTGGGTGTCACTTTCCGATTATCCGGATGCTAAAGGCTTTATTGTCGTCTTCACCTGCAATCACTGTCCTTTTGCTAAACTTTACCCAGAACGACTAAATGCTTTAACGACAAAATACCAAGCCCAAGGGATTCCTTTGCTGGCCATCAGCTCGATGGATACCATTAGCTATGAGGAGGACACCTATTTGAAAATGGTGCGCAGAGCAAAGAAGGAAGGCTATAATTTTCCTTACCTCTACGACCCTGATCAAGCGATTGCAAAACTTTTTGGTGCAGAAAAAACCCCCCAGGCGTTTGTCCTTTGGAAACAAAAGGATCACTTTGAAGTCAACTATACAGGAGCCATCGACGACAACGGCATGAACCCGAAATTGGTAGAAAAGCCCTACGTGCAATGGGCCGTAGATGCCTTATTGAAGCAACAAGAAGTAAGCATTACGAAAACAAGCGCCGTAGGCTGTCAAATCTACTTCCGGAATTAAGGGGGATTATCTTTCACCTGTTGATGAATCATCGCACCAAACCCTTTCCTTAACCTGGAATTGACATTCACTTCAAATGGAATCGTTTTATTTGCCTATGGCATCTAGGCTTCGGTTGGCTTTTTTGGGTTTTTTAGTATTATGGCTTTGTTCCTTTGCTGGGGCTCAAACTACCCCAAAAAGAAAAATACTCCTTTTAGGCATCGACGGCTGTAGGGTAGACGCGCTGCTCCAAGCCAACACGCCCACGATCGACTCCCTGCGTCAACATGGAATCTTTTGCAGCACCAGCTGGCACCTTGGCAAAACCAAATCAGGACCGGGTTGGTCGAGCATGCTCACCGGGGTATGGGACCACCAACACGGGGTGCACGATAACCGCTTTCGAGGCCATCATTTCAAGCAATTTCCCTTTTTTCCAGCTTACCTCAAGGCATCGAATGAGGACCTGAGCTCGGCGATTGTCGTGGGATGGAAAGCGTTGTACCGCATCGCTCCAAAGCACGGGTGGGACAAAAGTTATACGGCCAAAACCGACGAACAATGCATGCGAAAAGCCATCGAAGTGTTAGAACGAAGCAATCCCGATGTACTCATGCTGCATTTCGATCAAGTCGATTTCACAGGGCATACCTCGGGATTCGACCCGGAAAATGAAAAATACATTCGTGCCATCGAAAATGTGGACCAACTTATTTCCACCTTTTTAGCTTACCTTAGAAGTAGGCCGTCATACCCGAACGAAGACTGGTTGATCCTTTCCAGCACGGACCACGGGGGTATTGGTTTAACCCATTCCGGAAGTTCGGTGGAAGAACGCAAGATTTGGTGGCTCGCCTCTTCCCCTGCTCTTCCTACCCTCGAAATTTCCCTGGCCGATCCAGGGTCGCTCTTTTATCCTGAGCTGCCTTTCAATACATCACAACAACATCGCTATCCTTCCATCGTGGATATTGCTGCTACCGCGCTCGACTTCATGCTTCCTGATTCGGCTTTTACAGCCTTACCCATCGAGGGTCACTCGTGGTTGGATTTCAATACGGGCCGCATCGGTTCTGATTGGGGCGCAATGACCCAAAGCACCAAGGATCACTCCCGGATATTTACCTTTGAGCAAATACAAATTATCGAACCAATACCATCAACCACTTATGAAAAACATTAAAGCCGTTATATTCGACTGGGCCGGAACCTTGATCGATTTTGGCAGCATCGCTCCCGTTCAGGTTTTTATGGACGTACTTTCCTCGAAAGGCATCGAAGTCAGTGCACAAGAGGTGCGTATGCACATGGGCCTGGCTAAAAAGGATCATTTGCGTGCCTTGCTAGCTCAAGAGCGTATTTTAACCCTATGGAAAACCACCTATCACCAAGCACCTTCCGAAGAAGATATCGAGGCAATGTACGAGGCATTGACGCCCAAAATGATTGAGCTCGTGCAACATTACACGACACCCATCCCAGGAATTCCTGAACTATTAACAACCTTGAAAGCGCGCAATATCCGAATCGGTTCCACCACAGGCTACGTGCAAGAAATGATGGAAGTTATTGTTCCAAGTGCACAAAATCAAGGACTACACTTAGACTCTGTTGTAAACCCCTCCGACTGCAAGGAAGGACGACCGAGTCCCTTCATGATTTTTCGGAATATGGAAAATCTCGGAATTTACCACGTAGATGAAATCATCAAAGTCGGCGATACCGAAGCGGATATGATGGAAGGATTGAATGCGGGGGTTTGGACCGTGGGAATCACTTCCTCCGGCAATGAAATTGGGATGTCCTACGAGGCGTGGCGTGCACTTCCTGAAGACGAACAAATCGCACTACGGAACCGCGCAGCAGATCGCCTGATTGAGGCCGGTGCCCACTTTGTCATCCACGACCTGCGTAATCTCCCGGAAATTATTGAGGAAATCAACGCTATTTTAGACTATCCTCAAAAATAGGAAGGCATCGAATTTCAATCCTTCGTTAAGTCAATGTCAACAGAAGTTTAATCCTTTACTGGAACGCCTTTGGTTTATCAATCCTTTAGTAACTTCGTTAAAAATTATTGACATGCCACGAATACTACTACCCTTAATCTTGGTCTTGCTTGGATTTACTGCTTACAGCCAATGCCAACCATCTCCTACCATTACCAACATTTACCAACCTGTTGGAGCCATTCCTTTGCCCACAGATGGTACACTTAAACCCAGTAATTTCTTCGCATATCCTGGGCAAACTTTCAGCCAAGTGATTACAGCACTTCCTCCACAATCAACTACCGTGGCCAACCCCATCGGTTTTCCACCCACGATCACGGTGAACATTAATTGGATACGTGTTACGAACATCAACAATTTACCGGCCTGGGTATCTTACCAGTGCGGCGGACAGTTGGATCCTTTGGATCCGTGCAAAATGGCTTACCCGACATGGAGTTGTGTCAACGCTTACGCGAACACCGCCAACGGAAAAGTTCCACTAACGGAAACTCCGGGCACCATTTATAGTTTGGACGTCATTGTGGATGCCAACGTAACAATATTAGGAACACAATCCAATTATAATGGAGGGAGCATCAGTTTGTTCATTCTTGACAGCATGACCAACCACTTGTCCTTTGATGCTTGCAACGGAGGAACCTTATCGGCCAATGCTTCGGGAGGTTTCAACGATCCTGGTGCCTTCGTTTACACCTGGAGCAACGGTGCGAGTTCGGAAAACATCTCGAACCTGCAAAATGGTTGGTACAGCTGCACAGTGCTTGACCAAGTAACCGGATGGACCGCCACAGACAGCTTCTATGTAGCTACGGTCAATCCTCAGATTACCATCACCGATATAGCGGTGGTAGCGCCGAGCGGAGGGGCTAACGGATCCATTACCTCCTCTGCTACCGGAGGAACCGGAAACTTAACGTATTCTTGGAGCGGACCGGGGGGCTTCACGGCACAAGGGGCTTCCATCAATAATTTAGCAGGAGGAACCTATGTCCTTACGGTTACCGATGCAGCAGGTTGTACCAAAACAAAAACCTATAACCTAAGCGGTGCCGGAATCCAAAACTTGGCATGGGGTGAGGCCATTGTACTCTATCCGAACCCGGCAGGAAGACAGCTCCACATTAAAGGATTGGCGTTATCGTTGGAAAAAATGGACGTAAAAATCTACCAAAACAATGGGGCTTTGGTCTATGCGACAAGCCTTGATGCATCCGACGATATTTCGTTAACTTTACCGAAACTCGCGGCAGGAACCTACGATGTCCACCTATTCCAAGGAAAACACTTTACTACCAAGCTCCTTCAAATCACAGAGTAATTATGCTGAATTTCGAAAGGCTTCGTCGTTTTCCATCAATGCGAAACGTTGGCTGAACGACATGGCAGGAAGGAACCAAAGCGGGAAGGTAGATATTCACGCCGTAATGCAAACGTACTATGGTTGATGTAGCGATTATTGGAAGTGGTATCATGGGAACGTTCCATGCCTACCATGCAGCCTTGGCGGGAAAAAAAGTCATCGTATTCGAAAAAGACCAACAACCCCTAGAATCCACCGTTCGGAATTTTGGTCAAGTAGTTCCCTCGGGATTTGCCCCAGGTCGATGGCACCGTTACGGACGATATGCCACGGAACTTTACCAATCGCTGCAAACCCGATGCGACATAGGAATCCGAAATTTCGGGTCCATTTACCTCGCCAACACCGAAGACGAAGCGCTCCTTTTGGAAGAACTCCAGCAACAATTCGACGCAGTGGATTATCCTTCAGCACTTTTAACCGCGCAACAAATTCTAGAAAAATGGCCCTCGGTAAAACCCTCCTATGTGCGAAGCGGCCTTTTCTTTCATCAGGAAGTATCGTCAGAACCCAGGAAGATGATCCATGCCTTGCACCGTTACCTGGAGGAAACCCTGAACATCGAATTCCGCTACCTGAGCGCAGTTCATGAAATCAACGACCTCGGTTCAAGGGTTAAGATCAGCACTAGCCGAGGAGCACACGTTGAGGCAGCAACTTGCATTGTGTGCAACGGAAGAGATTTCAAGTACTTGTTTCCGGAGTTGTTTGAAAAAGCCGACATTGAAATGGTGAAATTGAGCATGATGGTTACCAAGCCCCTGCCTGAAATTTCATTACCTGGGAACATCCTCACGGGGCTCACCATCCGAAGGTATGAGAGTTTTAAGGCCTTGCCGAGTTATGCTAACTTAGATCCGAGCCGTGTAAATCCTTTGACCGTAACCCATGGAATTCATGTCCTTTTTAAGCAGCGCATCGACGGGAGCATTGTTATTGGCGACTCCCACCATTATGCGGATGCAGCCCAAAGCGATCAGCTGGGTTTCGATTATGCCACAGAAGTTGGAAACATCATTCTTCAGGAGGCACAGCAAATTTTGGAACTCCCTTCCTGGGAATTGGCAGCGCAGTGGAATGGATTTTACGCGCAAATGAAGCACGGAGAAGCTATTTTCGAAATGCAACCGGTGCCAAACATTTACATCACCACCGCCATCGGGGGAAAAGGAATGACCGCGGCGGCGGGGTACGCCAAAGAAAACATAGAAAAGATCCTTGGGGTCGCCTTGGCAGAAACACCCCAAATTCCATAATTGATGACAATGAAAATACTACACTACGCTTTGTTGTTACTCCTTATTACCAACCATGCAGTACTGGGGCAAAAAGCCACCTTAGAAGGGATTATTAAGGACGCCTCGGGACCCCTTCCTGGGGTGAAGGTCGTGTTGGAAAACACGGAATTCAAAGTGCTCACCGATTTAGAGGGTCGCTTCCTTTTCAGCAAAATTCCAGCGGGAACCTACACCCTGTCGGTGAACTCCGCTATTTATGATGAATACCAAAATTCCATTACCCTTACGGATTTGGAACATAAAATGCTTGAACCAATTCTTCTTAAAACGGGCACGACCAAAGAAGACGTAGTGATTTCCCGAACAGCAAAAACCTCGGAGCAAAAAGCGCTGAACATGATGAAAAATGCGCAGAACGTGGTCACGATTGTTTCTGCCGACATCATTGCCAAACTCCCCAATAAAAATGCCTCCGATGTGGTAGCAAGAGTCCCGGGCGCCTCCATTGTTCGAAGCAAGGGCGAAGGAAGTCATATTTCGTTGCGAGGAACGCCCCTCGATTGGACGGCAACCTTCTTAAACGGCGATCGACTCCCAGTAGCCGATGAAGAAAACCCCACGCGATCGTTTGAATTCGAAATTTTACCGGCCGACATGATCGAATATGTATTCGTTACCAAGTCCAGCACTCCGGACCTTGAATCAGACCAAATCGGGGGAAGCATCAACTTTATTCCGAGAACGGTGGTGCAGCAGAAAACCTTTAAACTGAATGTTGCGGGTGGATACAACACCTTGGCTCAAAAACCCATTGGAACCCTCAATTTTTTATACGGGAATACCAGCAAGAACAAAAAATTCAGTTACCTCCTCAACGGAACCTTTTACGGACGCTACTACAATGCTGATGCATTCAAAATGATCTACGGAAGCAATTTTAACCACAGTCTAAACCGTTACGAACTTCGTAAATACGAAGGAACCCGAATTAACACGTCTACCAGCGGCGCCGTGGAGTATAAATTCAGCGATCGTTGGAAAATAGGGTCGCATTTTGTGTATAGCTTCATGCAAGAAGACAAATACCAAAAAAAACAAAGCTATAATTGGTATGAAGGCTCCGGTCAGCGTATTCGCTTGCAAAACATCCACGGAAAATTGAATCGTCAGCTCTACGGAGGGGATATTTATACAGAGTTTCGACCCAATGTGCAAACGAAAATCAACCTGAAGTTAGCCACCTACGACAATCAATTTTGGTACGGAAACGTGCCTTATGCCAAAAAAGATCCGAGGAACGGATACTTCATCACCGAGTTCATCAGTCCTTTACTAGCGTTTACCGATCAATCCTATGTAAGTTTGTACGGACAAACCATCGACCCCAACGATCCTTCCGGTTTTCCGGGAAAATTAATCGGTCCGGACGACCCCTACGGGAAGGGTGACGATCCAAACAACATCCAACCCAAATTCGTAACCATTTTTGGTGGGCAAGCCTTGAAAGCCGAGGACTTTGAATACTACCAAAGCTACACGGAAAAAAACCAAACCCGAGAACGCGATGCGGTAGTGACCCAAATGGATATTGAAACCAAACCCAACAGCAAAATCACCTTAAAGTTCGGAACGAAGTTTCGGGATAAAATAGGCTATAGGCACATCAGCAAACACGAATGGTTCAAAGATTACTCGATACCCGGAAACAACAATCCTTTCATGCTCAAAGATTTCACCCATGAACCTTTTAACAGCAATCCTAACGGTTTTCTTGCTCCATTAGGCGCTCATTATGAAGGGCAGTTTTTTCCTTTTCTCGACCATGATATTCTGTCGTCTTTTTTGATCGATTCCGCTTATTTGTTGCGCGAAAAAGTGATGGATAAACTCAACCAAGAATACCAACAATGGGTGGGGTCCAATTACGATTACCATGAACTCCAATCAGGAACTTACGCCATGGCGGATCTTACCCTCGGTAAATTCAATGCGGTGGGAGGTGTGCGTTTCGAATACACCCGATTCACCGAATCCTCGGACACGCTTACCGATGCCTTGGCCTTTGATAGCCTCACTGGAAATCAGTACAATATACCCGAACGACGCACCGTGACTCGAAATTACCAGTTCCTGCTCCCTTCCTTGAACATTACCTACCGGCTTAACGAACAAAACAACCTGCGTATGGCTTTTTCAAAGGGCATGAAGCGGCCAAACTTCGAACAAACCAAACCGGGATTTGCGATGATAAAATACAACGATCTCGTGTATATTTTCGGTAATCCGAACCTAAAACCTACCTATGCCTACAACTATGATTTGGCGTACGAACATTTTTGGCCAGGCTTAGGCATGTTTTCGGTGGCAGCGTTTTACAAGGACGTTTACAACCACATTTTTACGGTCACCACAGCGGACATTGATCCTGCTTCGGGCATCATGGTCAAGAAATACGAAAATGCGGCGCGCTCCAAGGTTTACGGCGTAGAAATGACCCTCATCCGGCGCTTTGACTTCCTTCCGGGATTGCTTTCCGGGTTGGGCACCAACTCCAACCTAACGCTTTCCGATTCCCGCATGGAAATCCCGGGGAGACCAAACGCGCAAAAAATGACCGAACAAACCCCCTTAATCTACAACCTGGGGTTAACCTACGAATATAAAAAATGGAATGCCCGTATAGCACTGAACTATATTGGAAAACACCTAAAGGAAGTGAATTTATCCTCCATTGTAGGCATTGGTTTATTGCATTTAGACGATGATTTCGATACGTACGTCAATGAAATTTATAACTTGGATTTTCAATGCTCCTATGCGTTTAGCAAACACGGGAGCATCTACCTGGAAGGCATGAATTTGCTGAACTCACCCCAACGCTTATATATTGGTAAAACGTGGCGCAACTTGCGCACGGAGTACTACGGGATGCGGTTTCAACTCGGCATGCGAATCGAATTATGAGAAAATATTGGTGGATCGTTTTTTTGCTCAACCTGCCTCCGCTCTTTGCGCAACAAAAGGGTTCTATCCAAGGGGTGTTGCTTGACAGCTTAAAACCCTTATCCCAAGCGGAGGTTGTGTTGTTTCCTCAAGGGTATTCCGCCATTACAGATTCCAACGGAGTATATCATTTCACGGATATTCCTTTTGGAAAATACACCCTTTCGTTTCAGGTAGGAGGATATTCCCCGAGCACAGTTCCCATCGAATTACAACAAGAAAGCTTGATGATGGATCCAATTAAACTGCAGCTTAAATCCCGATGGAGTGAAATTCGGGTAAATCGTAAAATAAAACGCGAGGCCCTCGATGTTAAAAAAACCAAGGAAAGCCTCTCGCTCGTGGCGATAAAATCCAAGGAAAGTTTGGATAAGTTACCCAATAAAAGTGCGGCAGATTTGGCCTCCAGGATGCCCAGTGTTTTATTGTTTCGTTCGAAAGGTGAAGGAAATATGGTCTCCCTCAGGGGAACCCCCACCGAATGGACCTCGGTTTTAGTCGACGGTGATCGGTTGCCTGTGGCCTGCGAGGATAACACCACGCGATCCTTTGAATTTGAAGCCTTTCCCTCGGATTTTGTGGACGAGGTCGTAGAACACCGTTCCATTACCCCGGATTTTGAGTCGGACAACATTGGCGGAAGCTTGAATTTTTTAAGCTTGCAACCGGCGCACGAAAAAGTGGTTAAAATGGATGGGTCGCTCGGATATAATTTCAAAGGGAGTAAACCCTCTGGAGATGCCAATGTGATGTTCAGTAACCTAAGTAAAAACAAAGCTTGGCAATATCTCATCAACGCAACGTACTTTGGTAGAACCTACGCCAGTGAAGCCGTAAAAACCATTTATGGAAGCAATCTAAACCATGGGGTAAATCGCCTTGAACTTCGTAAGTACGACGGATTTCGTTCAACGGTAGGATTGCAGACGGCAGTCATTTATACACCCTCTGAAAAATGGCAATGGAAATTCAACGCTTTTTGGGGAAGAATGACGGATGATAAGCACATGAATAAAATTTCCTTCAATTGGTATGAAGACAACGGACAGCGGATTCGTCTTCAGAACTGCATTGGAAAGCTCATTCGGCAGATTGAAGGAAGCGCGATTACGCTAACGTTTCAACCCAGTACTAAAACGACCGGAACCTTTCGCTGGGCGGGTTATATGAATGAATTTAAAAACGGTCCGATTCCGTTTGCAAAAAATGACCCTAGAAACGGCTTTTTCATCACGGAATTTCAAAGTCCTGAAATCCAGTTTACGGATTTCTCGAAAGTATCTCAAAACGGAGAAAGCATCGACCCAAATTCGCAGGACTTTGCGCTCCTCAAGCTGATTGGCAAAGACAATCCTTATGGAAACGGCGATGATCCATTGCGGATTTATCCTCACTTCACCAACGACTTATCCACCTCGGATTTCGAATTCACGCAAAGTTATACAGAAATAAACAAAACCCGCGAATCAGACCCCATCGTCTTTCGCAACGATTGGGAACACTTCCTACGAAAAAACTGGAGCGTTCAGGCTGGAGTAAAATACCGGTTCAAAGTGGGTTCGCGCAGTTTATCCAAACACGAATGGTTCCAAGATTTTTCCTCGGGAAATTCCTCCCCTATTCGCTTAAGTGAATTTACGACCCAACCCTTTCAGCAGGCGTCTTCCATGTTTTTATCGCATGAAATGGGAAATACCTACAACGCTTTCACCTACGATTTTTTAACGACACAAAACCTCAACGACTTTCCGGGAAATCAAGCGTCAAAACTGCGTGAAGTTTACATGACTCCGTTGAACTATGAATATTATCAATGGGTTGGCTCAAGTTATACCTATCGAGAACACCAAAGTTCGGGCTACTTGATGACCGCCTTAACAAAAAATAAATTTGCCTTATTAACGGGAATCCGAGTAGAGCATACCTTTCTTCGGGAATCCTCCGATACCTTAACCGCTCAAATAGCCTTGGATACCGCGACTAACACCTATTACAACATTCCTGAAACGCGCACCATTCGAAGATCATATTTAGGAATTCTCCCCTCCCTCAACTTCAACTATTATGTTTCGGAAAAAAGCATCCTCCGCTTTGCGGCATCACGCACCATGCATCGCCCGAGTTTTGAGGAAACCAAACCGGGGCATGCGGTAATTCGTTACAACGAGATGGTGTATACTTTTGGAAACCCCAATTTAATGCCCGTTTTTTCCTACAATGTAGATGTAGCGTTTGAGCACTATCATGGTTCCTCCAACTTGTTTACCGTGGGAATTTATTATAAAAATATCCGCAACCACATATATACGCTTTCGGCTTTGAATACGGACCCTATTTCGGGAATCACCATTCGAAAATACGCGAACGCCTCCAATGCTTGGGTTGGTGGGATTGAATTGTTGTATAATCGAACCTTTGATTTCTTGCCAGGATTGTCTAAAAACCTGGGGATTCGATCCAACCTCACGCTTTCGATTTCGCACATGCAGATCGATGGAAGACCCTCAAACCAAGCCCTTACCAAAAACACCCCGTTAATGTATTCGTTCAACCTGTTTTATGAAGGAAAAAAATGGAGCGTAAATGCAGCCTTGCTATACACCAGTCGTTATGTAAGTGAACTGAACCTGAGTTATGCCAACGGCACCCTCTTGCATAAAAACAGCGACTACGATACCTATGCGAACCAAAACTACGCATTGGAGGGGTCTGTGGTTTATGCCTTTGCCAAACATTGGGAATTGGAAGCTCAGTGCTCCAACTTATTAAATTTCCCGGAACGGATGTCCTTAGGGGCAGCTTGGCGCTCCAGTTATGTGGAATATTACGGCGCACGAATACAGTTGGGAATTCATTACACACTTTGAGTCCTTTCTAAAGAAAAGTTTAAGATTAATTTAACCGTAGGCTAATCTAATTTGAAGGGTATATCAATAGGTTTGTGGTAAAAATTCAATTATGCGCTTTCTACTGATACTGATTCCTTTTTGCTTCGGCACCTTAATGTTTGCCCAAAACAATGTGGGTCCTGGTAATTGTCTTGACTTCGCCGCGAACATCAACAACGCAAACCATGTTAACCTTGGCGCTTTATCCTGGATTAATACCAACGACTTTACGGTAGAATGTTGGATGAAAGTGAATTCGGTATTCGATGATGAAGCGTTTTTCTGCAACAAAAACTGGGCGAACGGGAGCAATACCGGGTTGGTCTTCGATGTGCAAAACAATGGGGACAACATGAAGTTCAATTTCAAAGACCCCAACAACCCCAGGAAAGATTTAACGGTTGCCGTGAGTGTTCTAAAACGCGATTGGTTTCACTTTGCTGGAACCTACAAGCGAGGAGGTTATTTCGTGGTATACATCAACGGAGTGGCAAAAGACAGCTTAAATGTTTCCTCCATCACCGGTTCTTTCGCCAGTCAATACACCTATAAATTAGGACAAGATGGAACAGGAAATTATACCTATAACGGAGGTAACCCAAGGTACAATGGAAAGATCGATGATTTCAGAATTTGGTCCACCGTCCGCACGCCGCAGCAAATCCGCGACAACATGTGCCATTCATTAACTGGAACAGAACCGAATTTATATGCATATTACAATTGCAACGAAAGTTACAACGGATCACTGAACGATCTTACCGTAAACAATAACGACGGAACTTGGGTAAACGGGGTCAGTGCAAACCACAAACTATCGGGTGCGGCCTTGGGAGTAAATTCAGTGCAGAAATACGGTGCGAGTTTAACTACAGATTCACTGTCCTTGAGCTCCTCCTCGGGAACCTTCAAAATAAAAAATTTCAACGGAATTACCGGAATCCACCTTTATCAAGTCAACAGCGCCCCTACCTTGACCTCGGGGCTCAATAATTTACCTGGAAACACCAATTATTATGGCGTGTATGTGTGTGATACCTCCAGCAGCGTGAGCTACACTGGGCGATACGACTACGCAGGATATGCAGCAGCCATCAACGATGAAAATCAGTTAATCCTTTTCAACCGGAAGAAGAACGATGTACAGCCGTGGGCCAACTGTTTAGCTTCTCAGAATGTCATGACGCATCAACTCACGAAAAATACGATCAAAACGCGCCGGGAATTCCTCTTGGGAACCCTCACCGGATTGGCTTGCCAAACGACAGACTCCATCTATTTAATCAGTGCAACACCCACCTCATCGAACATCGGCTGGCAGACTGCCGGAAATCATTGGAATATTTTGTGGGGACCTCAGGGCTTTGCCTTGAATAGCGGAACATTGATTTCAAATACCGCCACCAACTCCCATAATTTCACCGGCTTAGCTTCGGGAGTGACCTATGAAATGTATGTTCAGGATACGTGCCAAGGAACCGGATCAGGTATTTGGATAGGCCCGTTCAGCTTTCAAGGAGAAGCCTGCGTAACCCCAACCCAATTAAGCGCTTCGAACATCACCGGAACCTCGGCCTCCCTTTCTTGGACCAACAATACGCCTTCGGCCAATGCGTTTGACATTGAGTGGGGTCTTCCCGGGTTTACGCAAGGAACCGGAATTCCAGCAAACGGCGTAACCCTACCCTATGTGTTAACAGGGCTCGGTCCGAATACAAGCTATTCCTATTACGTTCGCGCCGTTTGCGGTCAAAACAACACCAGCGGTTGGGCAGGTCCATTTACTTTTACAACGATAAACAATGCAGGTCTTTCCGAAAACAGCATGTTGTGGAAGGTATATCCCAACCCTTCCAATGGTACCGTTTACCTAAACTACGGAACCACCCAGCCAGAATCCATTCGATTTTTAACATTGACTG
>Ga0214921_10006330_pt1 | contig 16283 bp, 16 predicted proteins | sample LL1505_MetaG_FD_177992 | JGI IMG/M metagenome (GOLD analysis project Ga0214921, IMG submission 177992) | Freshwater microbial communities from Lake Lanier, Atlanta, Georgia, United States - LL-1505 | ecosystem: Environmental > Aquatic > Freshwater > Lake | place: USA: Georgia | collected...
TCGCCGCTGGCAGCGAAACTCATCGCCGACGGACATCGGCTCGTCTCGATGCGGGAGCAGGAGGTCAACCTGGAAACGGCATTCCTTGAACTGACAAAGGGCGCGATCGGTCGTCCGGGCCGGACTGCCGCTGTAGAATCGTGACAGTGTCGTGTCGTCTGGTGTCTCGTCGTCTGGTGTTTGGTGGGCAGAGCGAAGGAATGCTTCATGAACGAACGCTTGGGAACGGACAGCCTGTCACTCACCAGCCTGCTGCTGGCAGCCTGCGCCGCCGTATCAGTGGTCGGTCAAGCGGCCGCCGTCGAGCCGCTGCCGGCTGAACAGCCGGCGGCTGATCCGACTGCCAGGGCACCGGTGGGTGACGGCCTCGACTCGCCCGACGCAAGGCTCGGCTATGCGCTCGGCCTGCGGATCGGCAGCCGCATCGCCGCCGACATGAAGGGCCAGGAGCCCGCCGTGGATGCCGCAGCGCTCGCCCGCGGTCTGTCGGACGCCGTTCTCGAGGCGCGTCCCCGACTGAGCGAACAGCTGATTCGGCAGACGCTCGAGGCCTTCGACGCCCGCATGCAGGAACGGGAACGGGCCTTCGGCCAGCGGATGCGCGACGCCGCCAAAGTTAATCTGGCCAAGGCGGCGGAGTTTGCCGCGGCCAATGGGCGAAAGCCGGGGGTGACGACCCTCCCCAGCGGCCTGCAGTACGAGGTGATCCGAGCCGGCACCGGCGCGAGCCCCACGCTCGACGATACCGTTGCCGCGCACTACCGCGGTACTCATCTCGGTGGCAATGAGTTCGATGCCACCGACCCCAAGGGAGAGCCTGCGGCGTTTCCGCTCCGCGGGGTCGTGCCTGGCTGGCAGGAGGCGCTGCCGCTGATGAAGACGGGGGCGACCTGGCGGATCTTCGTGCCACCCCACTTGGGCTATGGCGAGGAAGGATCTCCCCCGGTGATCGAGCCGAACGAACTGCTGATTTTCGAAATTGAACTGGTCAACGTGCTGCCGTCCAAGTGAGGCGATTCTCCATGTGCAGGGCAAGGACGTCGGGAGCGTGGGCGTCGGTTCCCGCCGGCTGGCTGGCTGGTCTGCTGGTGACGGCACTGTTGGTCGCGTTTCCGGTCCAGGCGGCACCGCCGACAGCTGACCGGTTTGACGAGGCCCGCGAGCGAATGGTTCGGGATGATATTGCCGGGGGCGGCGTGACCGATCCGCGGGTGCTCGAGAGCATGCGGCTCGTCCCGCGTCATGAATTCGTGGCGGCCTCGCAGCGGCCCTATGCCTACTTTGACATGGCCCTGCCGATCGGCGCAGCGCAGACGATCTCCGGGCCATTCGTGGTGGCCTACATGACGGAGAAACTGGAACCGCAGCCGACCGATCGTGTGCTGGAGATCGGTACCGGCAGCGGCTATCAGGCAGCCGTACTGTCGCCACTGGTAGGAACGGTCTATTCCATTGAGATCAGCCGCATGCTCGGCGAGAAGGCTGCCCGCACCTTGGCACGGCTGGGCTACCGCAACGTTGTGACGAAGGTTGGCGATGGCTTCCAAGGCTGGGCGGAGCACGCGCCATTCGACAAGATCATCGTCACGTGTTCCCCGGAAAATATTCCGCAACCACTCGTCGACCAGCTTGCTGAAGGCGGACGGATGATCATCCCCGTCGGTGAACGGTACGAGCAGACGCTGGTGCTTCTTTCGAAGCGGAATGGCGTGATGGAGCGGGAGTCGCTCGTGCCGAGTCTGTTCGTGCCGATGACTGGCGCGGCGGAGCAGGGGAGGAGAGTCCAGCCCGACGGCACGAAGCCGTCCCTGCACAACAGCGGGTTCGAGGAGTTGCTGCCCAACTCCGACGTGCCGGCCGCCTGGTACTACGGCCGACAGTTCGGGGTCGTCGAGGGTGAAGATGCCCCGGAGGGCCGTCGGTATCTGCGGCTCGAAAACGCCCAGCCGGGCCGGCCCGCACAACTCTGGCAGGGATTTCCGGTTGATGGCCGGGCCGTTGGCCGGGTGACTTTCTCGCTGGACGTTCGCGGCGACGCCATCGGAGGCGGGCCGAGACCTGAGGATTTCCCCGGTATGGTGGTGCGTTTTTTCAACGACGAACGGAGCCGATCGGTGAATGGTCAGGTCGGTCCATGGAAGGAGAACGGCCCATGGCGACGGGTCGAAGGGACGGTGACCGTGCCGGTCTGGGCCCGCGAGGCGATTCTGCAGGTTGGCATGCTCGGTGCCACCGGTCGCCTCGATCTGGACAACGTCCAGGTTGTGGCAATACGCCGCTGATTTCAGCTGTTTTGGCGCCCAAAACAGGACCACCGAAACCGCTGCCCAGCGGTCAAACGCATCTGTAGCCCCAGCCGACGCAGGCGGCACATATTCCCCAGGCTTCTTGATTTACCAAATCGGCAAACTATCCTTGCCACGTGCCGGCAGTTTTGTGCGATTCAGTCGGGTGCGACTGAACAGCAGGCAATCCACACTTATCAAGGGAGCGTGATTCAGATGTTGGTCAATCGTCGGTGGTTGCGGGTGGCGGGGGTTGTCACGTTTGTCGCGGTCGCAGCGACGGCCTGCGATGCTGATGCTGGCTGGCATCATCGTTATCGCGGCTATGGTTCCTCGGCTGGCAGCTCCGGCGGCTCGTCCGGCGGCTCATCTGGTGGCTCGTCAGGCGGCTACTCTGGAGGCTCCTCTGGTGGCTCTTCAGGCGGCTATAGCTCGGCCGGATCGTCCGGCGGCAGCTCCGGTTCCTCGGGCGGCAGCTACGGATCGTCCGGCTCGGCTGGTTCGCACGGCAGCTGGGGCTCGCATCATGCCGCAAAGATGGCGCGACGTGCCTACCGGCATTCGAGCCACGGCTCATCCGGCGGTAGCTCCGGTGGCTCCTCGGGCGGTAGCTCGGGTGGTTCGTATTCCTACAGTGGGTCGTCGGGCGGCTCGTATGGCGGTGGTTCGTACGGAAGCGGCTCGTACGGCGGTTCGTACGGCGGCTCGTCAGTGCCGGCCGCCACGTACTCCAGCGGCTACAGCGAACGCGTCGAATCGTACCGCGTGATCAGCGAGGCTCCCTCGGTCACCGGTGGCGAGATCATCCAGACTCCGAGCGGCATCAACCCGATCTCGAACGACTCCACGACGAGCATCGTGCCGGCTGATGCAGCCCTGCTGTCGGTGGAAGTGCCCGCCGGTGCGACGATCCATGTCAACGGCTCGAAGACCTCTGCCACGGGCACCGTTCGGCAATTCGTGTCGCGCGGTCTTGTCGCTGGCAAGAAGTATGAGTTCACGGTGCGCATGACCGTCGACCGTGATGGCCAGAGCAGCGAGCAGACAAAGGTCGTGTCGCTGGTCGCTGGCGGTCGTTCGAACCTCTCCTTCACCGATGCCACCGCGGCCTCGGCACCGAAGACGAGCCTGACGCTGCATGTGCCCGCCGACGCAAAGGTCTGGCTGGCCGGCAGCATCACCGCTTCGGCTGGTGCCACTCGTCAGTTCCAGACCACGACCCTGGCCGCCGGCCAGGCGTGGAAGAACTACGAGATCCGCGTCGCGACCGTCGTTGACGGCCGCGAACAGGTCGTATCGAAGGTGATCGATCTGGCCGCTGGCCAGACGGTCGAACTGTCGCTCGACCCGGCCCAGCGGACGGCCGCGGCCGACGCTACAGCGTCGATTCGCTAGGGATCCGCGGGCACAGGCCCGAATGACCTATGAAGTCTATGACTCCCGCGCGGCCGCGTGCCGCGCGGGAGTTTTTCTTTTTTCCGAGGCTCCAGAGCAGCACGCCTTCCCGATCTTGCCCAGACTGTCATCTGTGCCGCGGATCGTTGAATCTGACCGCGACGGGTCGAAGAGAGCCTTATGACGTCGGACATTCCACGTTCCAGAGAGCTCTCCCGCTGGCCGCCGGCCATCCGCATGCTCGTTTCCCTGGGACTGCTGGGCTACTTCGCCGCGGTCATCGTGCCCCCACTGGCGGGGCCGCCGCCAGCAAGCGAACTGGCCGCGGCAGCGTTCCAGCCGTTGCGTCCGCTCGTCGGCGGACTGTTCCTGGGGCATGGGTATCGGTTCTTCGCCCCAGACCCCGGCCCCGGCCACTCGATCCAGTGGACGATGCAACTGGCCGACGGCTCGACTCTCAAAGGATCGATTCCGGATCGCGACGCCGACTGGCCACGACTGCTCTACCACCGTCGCTTCATGATCAGCGAGAAAATCGCCGCGGTCGTGCCGCCGCCAGACGCACCGGAGGAGGTGCGGCAGAGGAGCAGGGGGGACTGGCAGCCGCTCGTCAAGGATGTCGCCGGTCAACTCCTCGCCCGGCATGGCGGCAGCCAGGTGACACTGCAGATGACCGAGCATTATCTGCCCACGCCCGAAGAAGTGATCCGCGCGGAGCAGGGGGGGGATGTAGTGACGCCGCTGGGCACCTATGCAGTGGCGGGGGCGAGTAGCCCATGACCACGAGTGGCTCACGGCCGAGCAGCGAACTCCCGCGTGAGCGGAGTTGGCTTGGTGAATGGCTCGACGCATGGAACGGTTTCTGGTTCACCCCATCTGATCCACTGCCGCTGGCACTGGTGCGGATCTGCGCCGGGGCCCTGCTGGCATGGGCCAGCTTCGTTTGGTTGCTCGATGCCGAGGCCTTCTTCGGTAACGACGGCTGGCAGCGACCGGAGAACGTCTGGCGGATGAACGACCAGCCCTGGCAGTGGAGCTGGTACTTCCTCGCCGGCTCCGCGGGAACTGCACGGCTTCTCGCCGGGATCACGCTCACGGCGGCCATCATGCTCACGCTCGGCATCGCCACGCCGCTGGCGGCGGTCGTGTCGCTCGCCGGCTTCATCAGCGCCGTCAACCGTTCTCCGCTGAATGTCTTTGGATTTGACGACACGCTGGGCATGCTCTTGATCGCGGTGGCGGCCGGCCCAGCAGGGGCCGTTCTCTCGGTCGACCGGCTGCTGGCTCCGGATCATGCCGCGAACCGACCGTCGGTGCGGGCCACGCTGGCGATCCGCCTGATCCAGGTGCATCTCTGCGTGATCTATCTCTTCTCCGGCTGCGGAAAACTGCTCGGCGCCAGCTGGTGGGAAGGGACGGCCCTCTGGGGAGCGGCCGCCAACGTCCAGTACCGCACGCTCGATCTCACCTGGCTGGCCAGCCACCCGCTGCTCGTCAACGCGCTGACGCTCGGGACGCTCTGGTGGGAGATTTCCTATGCGGTGCTGGTCTGGCCCCGGCTCACCCGTCGGCTCGTCTTGGCGATGGCGTTGCCGGTGCATTTGGGAATCGGGCTCGCGATGGGCATGATGGAGTTTGGACTGGCGATGCTGGTGGCGAACATGGCGTTCGTGCCGGCCGTGGTCCTGCGGCGGCTCCTCCGGCCGCTCGTGCCTCATTCCGTGGAAACTGTGTCCTCTCGCGCATGACCGACATCCCTGGCACGACTGGCCTGATCGGTTCGCCTCGGACGATCCGTCTGACGCTCGTCTATGAGGGCACGCGGTATTCAGGCTGGCAGGTGCAGCCGGGCCGATCGACGGTGCAGGGGGCGCTCGCCGAAGCGATCCGCGGCGTGACGGGGGAAACGATCCTGCCGCGTGGCTCCAGCCGCACCGATGCGGGCGTTCACGCCCTGGGGCAGGTGGTGGGCTTTACGACCGCAAGCAGCCTCGAGCCGGCGGTCTGGGTGCGGGCGCTCAACGCGAAACTGCCTTCCGACATCACCGTGCTGGAGGGATTCGCCGCCCCGGATGGTTTCGATCCGGTGTGGGCCGCCGTCCGCAAACGCTACCGCTACAGGATCCACGATGCGGCGTGGCGTCCCGTGCTTCAACGGCATCTCGTCTGGCGATGGAAATCGCGACTCGACGTCGCTGCCATGCAGGCGGCCGCTGCCGAACTCGTTGGCGAGCACGACTTCACGAGCTTTGAAACGACCCCCTCCACAAGGCGGTCGAAAGTTCGCACAATCCACACGGCCCAGGTCTTTCGCCACACGGGCTACGATGATGCGGCCGAGGCCGAGGTCTGGATCGAGGTCGTCGGCAACGGTTTTCTCTACAACATGGTGCGGATCATCACGGGCTCGCTCGTGATGGTTGGCTCCGGCAAGCGGCAGCCGGAGTGGATCCGCGAGGTGATCGCGGCCCGCAGCCGACCGGTTGCTGGCCCGACGGCGCCCCCACAGGGGCTTGTTCTGGTGTCGATCGAACTTGACCATGGCTCCTCCACGAGTCACGCGGCTTCGGATCCCACGTCGTCATGTCAAAAATCCCCGAACACCTCGGAAGCCTGACCCTCAGCCGCCAGGTGGGCGTGGGCCGTCATTGCCAGGTCTGGGAGGCGGTCGACTCGGCCTCCGGACAGCGGGTGGCGGTGAAGGTCGTCGTGCCCGAGATGGCCGGCGACGCTGGACAACGGCGCCTGCTTCGGCACGAGCTCTTCGTGGCGGAGAGGCTCGATCATCCCGCCATCATCCGCATCGATCAGTTTTCGAAGGCTGGTGGAATACCGCATCTGATCATGGAACTCTATCCGCATGCCAACCTCAAGAAGCAGATCGCAGCGGGAGTCGACGAGATCGCGCCGCGTCTTCACCGCATCATCACACAGGTGGCCTGGGCGCTCGACCACATGCATGGCCGAGGCTGGGTGCATCGTGACGTGAAGCCCGACAACGTGCTGGCCTCGGCCAATGGCGAGGTGAAACTGATCGATCTGGCCATCGCGGCGAGAAAACCGGGGCTGATCAGCCGTTTCTTTGGCCGAAAGGGGCCGGCACAGGGCTCGCCGAGTTACATCGCGCCGGAGCAGATCCGCGGATTGCCGGTCGATCCACGGTCCGACATCTATTCGCTCGGCTGCACGCTTTTCGAACTGCTCGCCGGCCTGCCTCCCTACACAGCCTCCACCACGGAAGACCTGTTACAGAAGCATCTGTCGGCCAAGCCGCCCGCCGTTGAAGCCTTCAACGACAACGCCACCGCAAGTGTTTCGAAACTGATCCGGCAGATGCTTGCCAAGAAGCCGGCCGATCGTCCGCCGTCGATGAAGGCCCTCGTGCAGCAGATCGGGACGATGAAGTTCCTGAATCGGGTGGGTGGCTGAGGAAGGCCGTTCCGGACGGACTCCCCGAACACGCTGCGCTCGCGGACGGCTCGTCGGATACGTCCGCGATGATGGTTCGACATGGGCGCCGAGGCGTCCTAAGCTCGCTCCGGTGTTTGGGGAGCCCGTCCTCGTCAAGCGGGCTGCAAAGCAGCGGGAAACACAATTGACGCCGGGTTCGACCAGCGGGGAGAATCTTTTGAGTCGTCCCATCCCCGTTGAGGTTTTCTGATGTCGTCTGCCTTGCATCGCCTGCCACTCGAAAAGCCGATCTACGAGATTGAAGACAGGATCTCGCAACTGGAGGCCGCGCCGGTCGGTGCGCAGGAGCAGGAAGAACTGCGGCGGCTGAAGCGGGAACTGGTCGAGGTGCAGAAAAACGTCTTCGGCAGTCTCGATCCCTGGCAGACCGTCGAGGTGGCCCGCCATCCGAACCGCCCCAAGACGAGCGACTATCTGTCGCTCGTCTTCGATGAGTTTGTCGAACTCCACGGCGACAGGGCCTTCGGCGATGATCCTGCGATGCTCACCGGCTTCGCCAAACTTGAGCAGCACAAAGTGCTGGTCGTCGGCCATCAAAAAGGAAAGACCCTGGCCGAGCGGCAGGCCTGTCATTTCGGCTGTGCCCATCCAGAGGGCTACCGCAAGGCGATGGGCAAGATGCGGTTGGCGGCCAAATACGGCCTGCCGGTGATCTGCCTGATCGACACGCCCGGAGCCTATCCGGGGATCGGCGCCGAGGAACGCGGCCAGGCCCAGGTGATCGCCGAAAGCATGTTCCTGATGGCAACACTCCCGGTGCCGATCGTCTGTGCGGTGATTGGCGAGGGTGGCTCAGGCGGAGCGCTCGGGATCGGGGTTGGTGACCGGGTGGCGGTGTTGGAACATGCCTACTACAGCGTGATCAGCCCCGAGGGCTGTGCCGGCATTCTCTGGAAGAGCGTCGAGTTCAAGGCCGAAGCGGCCCGGGCGTTGCGGTTCCGCTCGCGGGACCTCAAGGAGTTTGGGGTGATCGACGCCGTCATCGAAGAGCCGGCTGGCGGCGCCCATCGGCATCCTCGGCAGATGGCGACCCGGCTGAAGACCTGGCTGGTGCGGTCATTGCGAAGCCTGGTCGACCAGCCGACCGAAACCCTCGTCGCCGAACGCTACGAGAAGTTCAGGCGGATGGGCGTCTTCCTGGAAGAAGCCGCGTCGTAGGACGGTTCGGGGCTGCCCATGGCCCGTCGCCGGACGTTCACTACGGCCATCCTGGCCTTCGCTCACTCGATGCTGACTGCGCTCCGGCATCCTGCCTACGCTTGTCAGCAACGCCGGCTCTCGGGACATGGGCAGCCCCTCACGGATTCCGCAAGGCACATGGCTCCACAGCGTCAGCCCCGGAGGTCCGGGTTAGCACCAGCCCATCCCATCACCAGGGAGGCGACGGGACGGCTGCAGCAGCGTCGGGAGGAGAAGCCGGGATCGGCGGATGCTCGACGAGCGTTGGAGCTTTCCCCGAACAGGCACCGAACTGCCAAGCGAGGCTGAAGGGAAAGATCCCCGCGAGGAGACATCTGTCGATCCCGGCGCATTGGGCAGATTGATCAAAGCAGCCGTCCCGGAGCCGGCGCGCACCCCTACCCCCAACGTCCGATAATGTCTCTTATGTCCGGTTTCGACCTTGTTCGTATCTGCCTTGTTTTCCAGTGCGAAACCGCCCTGCTCCCCTGCTGAGAACAACGGCGGCGACGATGCACCGGGCCACCGCATGAGCAGCCCCGCTCATCGCGGCGGCAAGGGTGATTGGGCACCGACCGGATAGCGTTGCTGGGGCATGGGCTGCTGCGCGAACGGCTGGGCCGGCATCGGTGCCGCGGCCGGCGGTGGGGCAAAGCGTTGAGGCGAGGCGAAACCCCCGGCCGGTTGGGCGGCCGCGGCGGGAGTCGCATACCGCGTCGGTGCGACCGCCTGCGATGGATCTGAGCCAGCGGCCCGCGGCACAAACCAGGCACTGCCCGCCGGCAGCACGCCGCCAGCCTGGGTAGCCCCCTGCCCCGTACCGCCCCCCTGCTCTGTTCCAGCCCATGCCGCCGCGGACGTCACGCCGTCCCACATAGCCTTGAGCGGAGATGGCTGCCCGGCGATCGCCGGTGACTGACCCGCTGCGGCCGCTGGCATGCCTCCCGGCTGATCGAACTGCTTCTCAAACTGCTTCACGAACGGGTCGATCGTCTCGTGAATCTCTTTGGGAAGGTAGGTGTCGGCGCGAACGATCAGTTCGGCCACGAGCCGTCCGCTCCGGCTGGCCACAATCTGCTGTCGGTAGTCGGGGGCGAGCGTCACGCTGAAGAACGTGACGACAACACAGAGCAACGCTCCCTTGGCCAGCCCCAACAGGAGCCCCAGTTGGTGATCGAACGCAGACAAGTGCACCGCATTGATCGCCTTTGAAATCACGCGAAAGACGAGCCAGACGCAGATCGATGTGCCGGCATAGGCGGCCAGCATGGCGGCGAACCGGTTCCATGGAGCCTGGCTGCCGAAGTACGGCGCCAGCACCGAACCGAAGCGGAAGGCGACGTAACTGCTGGCCACGATGCCGGCGATCCACGCCAGCTGCCAGACCATGCCCTTGAAATAGCCGAGCAGAGCTGCCGCGGCCAGAATGCCGAGCATGACAAGATCATAACCTTCGAGAGCCACTCGTTCCTCCGGTGATCAGATACCACGTCTTGAATGAATGCTGTCGGGATGCCGCGGAGCTGTCGCGATGACGCGACAGCCAGGGCTCGGAGTGTAGGGCCACAACCGATCCGAGGCGTAGCCCAAACTGCACTGGCACAACGACCGCAGAAAAGACAGGCTATTTACCCCAGACACCCCATGCTTCTAATCCGAAATCCAAACCCAAAAACTACAAACAACCCAATCCAACCAAACTCGCCAAGCATCCGACTTATCGCTCTCAACCCAGACATCTCAGAGCGACTTTGTTATGCAAAGCTGTTCCGAGTGGGTGAGCTATTCCAAAGGGCAGTGCAGGGGGCCTATCGACCGCGCAGCCACCGCTGAATCTCCAAACGTGCCGCTGCTCTCGATGTCGATAAGCCTCCTGTGTCTGTTCAGACCACCTTGGTGGGTGGTCGCGCAGGCACACCGTGCGTTGTGAGGTCGCTCCCACACGCCGGCAGGCTGGACTTTGGCGGGGGATCGCAGTGCCCGGATTTCAGGCGCACATCACCGGTTCGTCTATCGTAGGCGTTGGCTATGCAGCCGCCGCTTGGTACGTCGGTGGCATGACCCCGGTCACCTGTCTCCTCGGAGGCACCGTCTGTGCTGTGGCGGGCATGCTGCCCGATCTCGACAGCGGCCCCGACAACCCCACGCGGGAAAGTGTCGCTTTTGCCGCAGCCATCGTGCCAATGCTGATGCTGCCACGCCTCCAGCAGACGGGCATGCCGATGGAGGCGATCATTCTGGTGGGCGCGGTCGTCTATGCAGCGATCCGGTATGGGGCGACCTGGCTGCTCGAGCACTATTCCACACACCGCGGCATGTTTCACAGCCTGCCAGCAGCAGCGATTGCCGGCCAGGTCACCTTTCTGGCCTTCAGTCACGACGACCCGATGCGAAGGTATTTCATCTCAGGTGCCGTGGTGCTGGGCTTTCTCACCCATCTGGTGATGGACGAAATCTGGAGCGTGCGCCTCGGGCAATTCGGTGCCAAAGCCAAAAAGGCGTTTGGTACAGCGATGAAATTCCACGGGCCGGTGCTCTGGTCAAACGTCGTGACCTACGTGCTCGTCATTGCGCTGGGCCTGATCGCTGCCACCGAGGCCGCCCGGACGGAGCGGATGTCGCTGGTGCGGCAACAGATGGAACAGGCGGCACGGCCGTACCAGACCGTGCCCGCCCCCTGGAATTACCGCCGGTAGCGGGCCGTGCATCCAGCGACGCATCGATCGATGTGATCCGCCTCGACTGGCAGACTTCTGCTCTCCAGCGGGTGGCGAATCGCGTGCCGCTTGCCCTACGGGCCACGCCGCATGATCATGGATGGTTTCCCCGTTTCAACCCATCCGCTCCGCATCCCCTCCGGCCATGACAGCCTCCAGCCACCTGCCATTCCTGACGCTCATCGTGCAGTTGGCGGTGGTTGCTGCCGCGGCCTATGCCGGCGGTTCGTCGCTGTCATTCCTCTCCATGGGACATCGCCGGATGCAGGTGCTGCTTTCGCTCACCGGGGGCGTGCTGCTCGGGGTCGGTCTGCTCCACCTCCTGCCGCATGCATTCCTGCAACTTGACCGGCAGATCGACACCACGATGCAGTGGGTGCTGGTGGGTTTCTTTTTGATGTTCCTGCTGGAGAGGGCATTTCATGGTCACTCGCACCACACCGCCGATGGCGATGATGCCGGACACGGCTGCGGGCATGACCATGCTGGGCACATCCATGACCACGGACCGGCTCAGAACGGCCCACCATCGGTCGCCGGCAGCGGTCGCTGGGCCTGGTGCGGTGCTTTTGCAGGACTGGCGCTCCACAGTCTTGCCGACGGCGCGGCACTGGCCGCGTCGGTGCGGGCCGATGCCGACCACGGCGCCGGCTGGCTAGCCGGCTTCGCCACCTTCCTCGCCGTACTGCTGCACAAGCCATTCGACGCTGCCATCATCGGGACGCTGATGCTCAACGCCGGCGTGTCGGCCCGCGGTCGCGGCCTCATCAACGCCCTCTACGCCCTCGTCGTGCCGCTGGGCGCGGTGGCATTTCTCGGCAGTCTTCGCGTCTTCGGTGGCCAGCAGCAGGCCATCCTGGGCGTGGCGATGGCGATCGCAGCGGGGGCCTTCCTCTGCATCGCGGCCGCCGACCTCCTGCCGGAGGTGCAGTTTCACAGTCACGACCGCGTGCTGCTGACCGCGAGCCTGGCGCTCGGCCTGGCGATCGCCTGGGGCATCACGGTGATGGAGCGGTCGACTCACGCCCATGCCCAGACGCATGCGCATCACGCAGACGGACATGGCGGGCATTAGCCCTCGACGTCGAGTCCTCGGCTGCGGCGCGACTCGCGGACGTCTGCCATCACATCCTCGATCAGTTCCTGCTGCCGACGGATCTGCGGCAACTGGGCCTGGAAGCACCAGGCAATTGCCGCCGCCAGACCGAGGCCGCCGAGGAGATGGGGCGTGACCCACTGCTGCGTGCCGGGGCGACCCGAGGCCGGATCGGCCGCGCCGCCGAGCGCCACGATCGTCACCACCGCCAGCATGCCCAACAGGGCGAACGGGAAAGCGGCCCGCTTGAGTCGGCGACTTCGTTCGATGTAGCTGCCGGCGAGCCCATACGTCTCGACCACTTCGCGACACCACCTGCCGGTGCCGATGAAGTAGGTGACGGCCATGCTGTTGACGAGCACCACCATCAGTGCCGCCAGCACCCCCGAGAGACGGTGCACGGTGCCCCAACGGAGTACCGCAGGGGCGGTCTGGCCATGCAAATCCCCCAGCCACAGGCCCAGACCCGCCGTTGCCGCCATCAGCGCCACCGCAAAGAGTGCCGCCCTTGAAAAGACGCGATCCATGGTTGAGCCTGCTCGCCTGACAGTGCTGGAAACGGATGCCGGACACCGCGATGCCAGATCGCGACGGAGCTTCATGGTAGGCTCACCGAGGTGTTCCAGCCATACGCTGCCCGAACTGACCGCACGAGCGTGCCGATGCCAGCTGTCGAAAAGCCGGTTCTCCTGCTGACGTGTGGCGACCCGGCCGGGATTGGGCCTGAGGTGGTCGTGAAGGCATGGGATGCCACTCCAGCCCATGCCCGCGCACGGCTGCGGGTCGTGGCCGACGCCGGCATGCTGGCCGAAGCACTGACCACACGGGCCGGGCTGCCTCAGCCACGGATCGAGTCGATCGCGCCCGACGATCCGCGTGAGTCAACTCCCGACAGACTGCTCGTCATCGAGCCGGGGAGTGGTCGGCAGGATGTGGCCGCCGGAGATGTCGCCATTCCGCCACGGGTCGCGGCCGGCCTGGTCAGTGCCGCCGGCGGGGCGAGCGCCGCAACGGCGGTCGAAACTGCAGCCCGGCTGGTCCGCGAGGGGCTCGCCCGCGGCATCGTCACCGGTCCCCTGCACAAGGCGGCTCTCCATGCAGCTGGCATCGAGGTACCCGGCCACACCGAGATGCTCGCGCGGGCCTGTGGGCTCCCCGACTCCGCCGTGTCGATGATGCTCTGGCTCCCTCTGCCGGCTGAGACGGCCGGCCGACGGGCCGGCATGGGCGTCGTGCATGTCACGCTCCATGAGTCGCTCTCCTGCGCCGTGGCCCGGCTGAACACGGAGGGAATCGTGCAGGCCGGCATGCGGCTGGCCGGATTGCTCGCGCCACTCCTCGGCCGTCGCCCTCGGATTGCCGTCGCGGCGCTCAATCCGCATGCTGGGGAGTCGGGCCTGTTTGGCGACGAGGAGTCGCGGCTGATCGCCCCCGCCGTGCGTCGTCTGACGGCAGCGGGGATCGATGCCACCGGCCCGCTGCCGGCCGACACGCTTTTTCTACGGGCCAGTCGCGGCGAGTTTGATGGCGTGGTTGCGCAGTATCACGATCAGGGGCACATTCCCATTAAATTGCTGGGCATGCATCGGGCCGTGAACATCACGCTCGGACTGCCGCTGGTGCGGACAAGCGTCGCCCACGGCACGGCCTTCGACATCGTCGGCACCGGCTTGGCCGACCCAACGAGCATGCTGGCGGCGATCGATGCGGCCGTCGTCTTGATCGAGGCCGGCTGGCCCGAGCAATCGCGTGCTACGGCCGCAGTGGCGTCAGAAACTTGACGCGGGTGTCGGTGAGATCGACGAGCCCATCGATGGCCGGCTTGTAGACGAAGGCGGCCGCGTCGACCGGCTCACCCAGCCGCACCTCGTAGAGTTCGAGCACGGCGACTGGTTCGGGCTCACGATTGGCCACGGGGCGTCGGCCTGGAATCGCCAGCCACTCGATGCGAAATGGAAACAGGTCGCGCTTGCCGATCGAGAGCCGCACGTTCCACGGCATGCCGTCGGGAAGGGCCGCTGCGGTGATGCCTCCTTCCTGGAGGGCGGCTTCTTTCTGCGCCGGCAGCAGGGATGCCAGCATCTGCGGATTCCAGCGGCCCTCGATCCGCCAAACCGGCAGGTCGTCGATCGCAGTCGACTCGACCGACACGAACCGAAACCAGTCTCGCAGCAGCGACAGCGTCCGCTGCACGCCGCCCAGATAGGGCGAGACCGGCGCATCGTTGCCGGGTGTGAGCTGCAGGAGCCGCTCACGGATCCGGCGGACGTCGAGCCGTTCGAGCTGCGGCGGCTGGGGGCCGATGCGCCGGTAGGACCAGGCAAACAGTCCGTCGCACACTTCCAGCAGATCAAACGTCTCCGTGTCTGACTTCATCGACGACTCGTAGCGATACCGCTGATCCTCGCCCAGTCCCGACTGCACGTAGCGACCGGCCCCCACGAGCACGCGGTCATCGACACGGACGCGCTGACGAACGCGGGCTGAGATCGACTCGGCCCGACCCAGTGCCGTGAGCGCCGCCGCCACGATCCGCTCGGCCTGGTCCGCCTGATCGGCTACAGGCGCGGTGGCCGCATTTTTTCGATAGACACTCTCGGCCAGCCCCCCCTGCCCCGGGGCGTCTGGAACCGCGGTCGCCACCGGCTGCGCCAGAACCGAACCGGTGGCCAGCAGGCACATGGCCACCACCCCATAGGCCAGCCAGGAGAGCACCCTGGCCCCGTGGTCACGGGCTGCCGCGAACCGTGGGCGCAAGACTGGCAAGCTAGGAAATGGGTGGATGGTCACGATCAGATCGACTTTGAGGATTTTGCCAAAGAAACGGGCGACAGAACGTCGAAGAACGATGGGTGGCTCAAGGATTCAAGGCTTGAACCGACCGATCCCTCCGGCTCGTCAAGAGTGTACGGGATCGGTGTTCAACCGGCCCATGCCGGAAGGCCCTGCATTTACGAGTCGGCAACACGATCCTGGTCCGGAGGTGATTCGATGCTCAACCGACGCCTGCAAGGTTTTGTCGGATTCTCTTTGGCGGCCACGCTCACGGGGTGCCACATCCCTGCGAATTCGCCGCTGACGGGCCTGGCTCAGATCCGGCCCGTGGCTCCACAACACTCCAACGTGCTGCCACCAGCCGCGATGCTCCAGCATCCCGGCCCTGGCGTCGACGGCCCAGGCCCCGGCGTGATTGCCGCCACCTCCTATGAGGCCGCACTGGCAGCTTCCTACGCCGAAGGTGAAGGGTTTGGCGGCGGTGGCCCTGACGGCAGTGGCTCCGACGGCAGTGGCATGGCCGCGAGCGGCATGGGCGGTGCCTGCGCCGTGGGCGGTGGTGCTGGCGGCATGGGAGGCATGGGCGGTGCCGGCGGCATGGGAGGCATGATGGCCCCCACCTCGCAGGTCGGCTTCATCGGCCCCGACGGCATGCAGGTGCGCTGGGATGTCTCGATGGCGGGAGGATTTGATTCCACCCCGCTCGTGACCCCAGGCCGCTACGACTTCCCGCAGGGCGCCATCTATCGGCTCAAGATCACCGACATCCCCGGTCGGGAAGGGCTCGAACTCTACCCAACGCTGGAGGTGGCCCCTGTCTCGCCGCGGACGGCAGCCTTCCTCGCCCACAACGCCGTTCCGTTCCAACTCACCGAAGAGGATCTCGATCAGGTGACGACGGGTAACTTCGTCACCAAGGTCGTCTACCTGCCAGACCCCTGTTACCAGGAGTTGGCCGTCGCCGGCGTGGAAACGCTCGTCAGCACGCGGCTCGATCCAGGCATCGATCCAGTCGTGGAAGCAGACCGCCGCGGCTCAATCCTCGCCATCATCCGGATCGGCAACAAGGATCTCGAATCATCTGGTGGCGCCGGCGGCATCGCCGGAGCCAACGGCGGCATCGCCTCATCCGCGGGCGGCGGCACTCCGGTGGGCATGGCCGCACCTCTGGGCATGCCCTGCGGTGGAGATCCATCGAAGCTTCCCCCCGCCTTCATCACCGGCATGAACGCGCCGCAGTACGGCATGCCGATCACGGGTACGCCGATCGGTCTTCCTGGTCCGGCCCACATCCCACTCGGGATTCCGGCGGGACTGCAGAAGCACACGATCACCAACCACACGAAGATGCACATCCCGCCGCCG
>Ga0214921_10006331_pt1 | contig 16283 bp, 15 predicted proteins | sample LL1505_MetaG_FD_177992 | JGI IMG/M metagenome (GOLD analysis project Ga0214921, IMG submission 177992) | Freshwater microbial communities from Lake Lanier, Atlanta, Georgia, United States - LL-1505 | ecosystem: Environmental > Aquatic > Freshwater > Lake | place: USA: Georgia | collected...
ATTGCACAAAAAAACTACCAAAAGGTGTAAATAATTCAATATTATAGAGAGAATAATACAAAAATACACTTTTTTCTGGATTTTCTCTCTTAATAATTGAAAGTGTTTTATCCACTTCAGAAAGATTCACCAATGAATATTTCAAAATAATATGAAAATATTCATGATAATTATTAAGTTTTTCAATAGTTTTTGACATTATTATTTCGTTTTTAATATAAAAATCCAAAACCCTTATTTTTGTAAATTGTTTCTTTATTGGCTCTTTAACTTCTTTTTTAATATCTTTTTTCAAATAACAGGAAAAAACATTTGATAAAATCATAATTTATTATATGTAAAATATGATTAAAATTTAAACCCTTTTTCTTGAACAAATTTTATTATTTGAAATATCTTTTTCATTTTTCGCTTTATTTGCTTTTCGCTTTTTCGCTTTTTCGCTTTTTCGCTTAATGCTTTATACACAAGAAATATCTATTTTTATATGTTTTCTTTATTTTTTCCCTTATTTCATGTGAATCCTTGAAGCCAAGTTGTAGCATGTATTTTATCTCTGTTTTCAATAATTCTATATTATTTTCACAGAAATCATTGAACCCAATGGATGGTTTTAATTTATGCTCCTTAATATGGTGGTCCATTGCATCCAATAAATCCTTCTGTGAGCATAAATAAGGTCGCCTGTCTAACGGTGCCTTTTTTTCAGTTCCTTTTTTTCGGTAATAATAACGCGCACTTATAAACATTTTTTCTTCAATGTTTCCCTTATAATCCAAGTTGGTAAGTCGTTGAATTTCTTCGCTTACCAAATTGGTGTTGGTTTCAATCCATTGTGTCCAAGCTTCTTTGAAACTATGACGGTCATCGTATTGGTGTACCTTGGAGAACTGAAAGAGTGCATCCATAAATTCCTGCGTAAATTTGAAGCGGTAAGTGGGATTCATATTCAAAATGTTATTTCTATGTAAGGTTTCAGAATCCTTCTCCATTGATTGGGTATCCTGATAATATCGTCCCACTGAATTATCATTTGCTCTATTATCATGAAACTTATTATCATCGTTATTATCATATGATTCACCCATAAAACATACATTTTCAATTGACATGATTGTATTATAAATAGCCCTTGTGATTATTGTACAACAATTTGATTAACTTATTTTTATTTCAATTTTTTAATTAAATGATATTTGAAAATGATTATATAAAAGATAATCTAAAAAATTGATTTAATATTATATTATTATAATTCAATTATAATATTAAATGAATTCTCTTAGTGTTACTAGCTCTGGTCATGTTTCAATAAATAACTCAGAAGAAGAAGACATTTTGAAATCTTATATTTCTCAATTAAGCGAGAAAGAAAAGATTGCCTATGAAATTGCAAAAAATCATCTTGGAACTTCCTTTAGTTTAAAAAAAAGCATTGGATATAAAGAATGGCTTAAAAAACAGAAATAATTAGGAATTTTATTAACAAATCTATCCTTTAGATTTTATTTTCCTTTTCCCTTCCTTCAAAATATCTAATAATTTAAGTAATCTTTTTTTTCCACCACCTATTTGGACTATTGGTGCTGGAGCTGGCGCTACTGCTGGCGCTACTGCTGCTACTGGTGCTACTGGTGCTACTGCTGCTACTGCTGCTACTGGTGCGGCTGCTACCGGTGATGTCCTTTGTTGTATGCTATTTACAATATTTTTTGTGTCTTGTTGAACCTTTAAAAGGTCTCTATCTTTTAATTGTCTAACTGCATTAACGAATATTTCATTCAATCCTGTACCTGTCTCTAAAAAAGATTGTAAAGTTGATTGAAAATATTTTACTATATCATCAAATAAAAAAACGAAAGTCATAACATTACCAGCCACTGGCATCATTGAGATAACATCTTTGGTAGCCTCTACCACCCCTTCTCCAGTTTCTTCAAATATTTGAGTCAGTATTTCTACAAATAAATCAATATACTTTGCCATAAGTGGTCTAACTACCTCAGCAAATAATAATCCTTTGTCTACAATATTTTTTAAGAATTCTAGAAACTCCCTTTTTACCTCTGGATTTTGAAGAACAGCATTTACCTCTTTATATAATTCCAATGATGATTCTCCTGGTTTTGAAGCAATGTTCAATTTTGATAAAATGAGGTTCTTTATAAAATTCACTACATATTGAAGCGCACTTATTGAATATTGTGTAAAGAATTTCAAAAATCCAGGTGCCTTATAATCTTTAGTTTCATCAACAACACCACCACCACGCTGCAATATTGATTCTTCTTTATTGATTTTCTTTTTCCTACTTATTTTATTATTTCTTATTTCTCTTATTTTTCTAGTTGGAAGCATATTAATATAACTCTATTTTTTATTTTACAAATTGAGATGCATTCTTTTAAATTCAGCAAATGATGTTGCATATTTTTTATCTACATCCTTCCTATTTACCTTCTTTAAAAAACTAAAATTTATAATTTTACCTTCACAAGAATATCTATTTGCCTTTTCCTTTAAAATCATATTTTCTTCATCCTTTTCTGTAGGTTTTTTAGATGTTGAATATTTTTGCTCTCCTAAAACACCTGCTACTTTCAAACCTGTATCTTTATTATATACCTTCAATTTTGCAAAAACATCTCTCTTTAATGGTATAGATTGTTTTAATTCTTTCATCCTCATATTTTCCTCCTCTTCTTCTGTACGTTTTCTCTTTTTTTCTTCTATTTTATTCTTGGCATTTGTTAATTCTTCATCCATATCTACAAAAATACATCTGCAATTATGCATTATAACATATTTTCGTGCTACTGTCTCTAAAAATCTATATGGAATATTATTATCTGTATAATATGTAAAACCTTCGCGATTATTATCATAAAACATTATCACATTGCCAAGAGGTGTTCTTTCCATTATTATTGAATTCTTCAAACCTTCTACTCTTTCCTTTGATAACTCAATAGTTTCTAATAATTCAAACTTATCCTTGTATTTATCTTCATACTTTATTTCCTTTATTTCCTTTTTTTCCTTTATTTCCTTTTTTTCATCAGTTGTTATTTCCTCTTCCTCATTAGAAGTTTTATTATCAATATTATTTGTTGAATCAAAAATATTACTCATTAAAATATTATATATAATTGACAAAAAACAACAAATATTAATAATATTAAAAATAAATCTTATATCTTCTGATATATCATGTGGAAGATTATCTTTATATTCATAAGTATAATCCATAATCCATAAACTATTGATTTATATTTAAATACTTTTATTTATTAGCTATTTATTATAATTATTCTAAGAGGAATATAACCCTTTTTCATTATTTATTATTTCTTGCTATTTCTTCTCTTCTCATTGAAAACAAGTCTTCTAGTTCCTTTGAAAAATCCTTTGAAAAATTAGAAAAGACTATATATAATTAATAAAAAACAACTGATAGCAGTAATATTAATTATAAATTTTATATCTTCTGATAAATCATCTATATTATTATCATAATTTTCATAAATATTATCCATAATTCATAAATTATTATTTATTATTTAAATAGTTTTATTTATTGTAATTATTCTAAGGAATATAACCTTTATTTATTATTTGTTGCTATTTCTTCTCTTCTCATTGAAAACAAGTCTTCTACTTCCTTTGATAAATCAGCACACTTAATCAAATCATATGTATTTCTCTTGTTATTCGGATGTAGTCTCACAAGATAAAGTTCATTTACTATCTTACCATACTTTGTCTGCAATATCTTCTTATAAGTATTCAACTGCAGAGAGTAATGCCAAAAATTACTGTCTGGTAAATGATTAATGCATTCAGTAGACGCAGTTGCTCCCCAATTATTCACCTTTGATATTTCTTTAGACCGCTTCCAGTCAAATATAGTAAGTACTCCTGTAGATGGATTCTCATAAACCATATCAATAGACCCTGCAAGTTTTAATTCCTCATCATAAATCATCCATTCTGTTCTATATGGCTTAAGGTCTGGGAATGATTTAATGAAATTAATAAAGTAAGACCATTCAACACTTTCATTAATATAATCTGGTGGTTGACTTTCAAAGTATTCAAGTAGTGTTTCATGAGTAGCATTAGGCACTGGCTGATTCATGAAGCACTCAATGTCATAGTGTAGGTCAGTACCTGCACCACTAACAGCCTTTCCATTATCTGACCATTGCTGCTTGATTTGCTCAGCTGTCAACCCCCAATATTTATTTTCAGGATTCCAATTTTTACCTTTCATCATCTTTTTAATGACACCATCCGCATCAAATTTTGGGAATTGATTATGATTGAAAGTTGTGACAGACATATAAGTACTTTCAGCATCGGTAATAATTGTATATTTATGGGTTGGCTCATCAAAGAGAAGATTAGCATCTCTTTCATGACCATTAACATTTCTCAAGGTAGGCAAAAGGACTGATTTCATTTCTATTATTCTTTTTGGAAGTTGTGCTTCTTATTTATTAAAAAGTTTTTAAATCAATTTTTTTATTATTTTTTCATCATAAAATAATTTATAAATGTTATTCAGTTTTCACTTATTTCAACATTGTTATAAAACAAACGATATGAACTCATAGAATTACCAGTTGTTGGCTGAACACATATTGCATTATTTCTATTATTAAAAACATTTAATATACGAGTTCCAGCAAAATCAAAATTTTCAAATGCTACGATTCCATAACCAGGCATAATAATAACAAAATCCATATCGTCATTAAAATCTACAGTATTCAGAGTACCAGCAACTGTAAAGTTTGTATCTTGAGCGACTAAAGTGTAACCATTAGTACGATACAAGTTACCACAATTAGAACAACTTCTCAATAAGGGAATAACTCCACGATAATCACTAGAATCTCCCACGCTACCAACAGCATTAATTGCCCATACTCCAGGTGTACTTTGTGAATACATCCAACCAGTCAACCTACTAGTTCCAATTACATCCAATGGAATAGTTGGAGTAGTTGTTCCAATACCTACATTTCCTCCAGTACCTAATATTGTGTTACCACCAACATTCAAGGCACCTCCTATTCCTACACCTCCTGAAACGGTTAAAGCACCAGTTCCTGTTGTAGTAGAACCAGTAGTATTTGTTAATCTTGTTATACCACCAATATAAGTATCTTGTGAAATACCAACTCCTCCAGTAACAACTAGAGCACCACTAATAGTATTAGTAGAATTAGGACCATATATATTTGTTGATGAAGTAGTATTTTTACGCCCTAATGTTGTATTAGTAATTACATTTAAGGAACCCCAAATTAGTAAATTTGAGGTTGTGCTATTTGTTACACCAATTACAGCATTATTATTCACATTTAAATCAAATTTTATCCGTGTTGAACCATTTATACTCAATAAATTTGTACTTGGACTTGTAGTTGTTCCTATTGTTACACTTCCATCTACTAATAAATTATTATTTGTATGTATTATACCAGCCACATCTAATTTATATGCCGAAGGATTTATTCCAATACCAACATTATTTGTACTTACATATAAATTATTATTGATGTTAATAGGATTTGCTGTTATTGAGTTTAGAATAACTCCGTCTACAAATAAATTATTACTACTATGTATTGCACCAGCTACATCTAATTTATATAATGAGTCAGGAGATTTTAGACCAATTCCAACAGTACCATTACCTGAACCAATATTATCTGGGTCATAATAAATATTGTTTGATTCTGGAACACTTACCCATAAAAAATTAAAATCTATTAGTGAACCATCTTGATATAATAAACCTTCAAAATTAATATCTCCATTTACATTTAACCTCATATTTGTTATAGATGGATATGCAGGAGGATTATTAATTTTTAAAATTCCACTTGATGTCAAACTAAGATAAGAACTACCTAATCCAGATGTTGTCCAATTTATTGCACCATTTTGACTATTTATTATATTCATATTGCTTGTACCATCTGTAGATAATGATGCATATTGACCTGCAGGATTTCCTAAATAAATAGAACCAAGAGAACTAGAATTACCAGTTGCAACTCTGAGTCCTGAACTACCTAATACATCCAAATTATAAGAAGGATTTGGATTTCCAATTCCAACAAGTCCTGATGAAGTAATTGTCATCCATGTAGAAGTATTATTTATATTGGTGAAATACAAATTGGATAAACTTTGAATATAAGAATTTGTGTCATAATACAATTTCAGACCACTAATAGCAGATGTATTATTAATATTTAGTGGACCATTTATAAAAGTTTGAGTTGAATTTCCTGATAATCCTAATCTTGTTACACCATCTACTTGTAATGTTGAATTCATGGTTGTAGCCCCAGTTATTTTTGCAGTTCCATTTATTGTTGCTGCACCATTTATTGTTGCTGCACCATTTACTGTTGCATTTCCTGTATTTGTTGTTCCCAATGTTGAAACACCACTTACATTCAATGTTGATGTAATGCCCACACTTCCATTTACATATAAATTATATGGAGATGATGAAGGGTCTCCACCAATTCCTACTGTACCATTGCTATAATATATATTATCCGGATTCACTGTAGATATTAACCAAACATTATTAATTTCTAATTCACTACCATTAACTAGATATTTTCCTGAGATATTAATGTCTCCATTTACATTTAATGGATATATTCCTGATATTGCGCTGTTTACAGATAAATATCCAATAAGACCCATATCAGTTTGCGTTGCAATAGATGTTATATTTCCAAAATTATTAACTGTAACTGCATATGGAGCCTCATATGAACCTGCAGGACTAGGATTGAGAGGTTGGAGAGGACCAGCAGTGTTAATAAATGTTCCATCAATAAAATAAAGAGTACCAAGATTCAAAACAGAATTTCCACTGAAATCAAGATGGCTTTGACTGACAATTTTTGAGTTAGGTTGTCCAAGTAAATCCGAAATAGTTGGATTATCACTATTTGAATAATGACTTCTAACAATATTATTTGTTGCTGCTTTATCTAAACCACCATATTTTCTAAAAGACATGTATATATTTATATGTTGAATATTAATATTTATATTTCAATTTTCAAAATTCAATAATTTCCTTGAATATTCATTAAATTATTTGAATATTCAATATTAATTAATTTGTTAACTAGTATTATTTTTACCACATTTTTATAGTGCAATACATAAAAATCTGATTCTTATTCTTATTATGAAATTGTAAAAGAGAAAATCTTTAGTTATATCAATGGGATATAATATTGAAGTTGCCATTGATGTTAGTAAGCATCCAAATCTTTCAGATAGTAAAAAAATTGTTACTGATATGGCATTAGAAATGAATTGTGACCATTATTATTATATTTTTGATTATCAAGGTAATTGCAAACAAGTGCGTAATCATTGTATTATAGTAATCAATTATGATGACCAATATTTATTTGATTGTTCAAAATTAATAAAGAAATTAAAGAAAATACCAGATTTACATATTGAATGTATATATGAAGATAGTATTGTATGTAAATTAATTTATGCATCCAAATATTATTTATCAACAATGGAAAGAGAGAATGTGATTAAATATAATAAGTTCAAGAGAGAACGAGGATTTTCTGATAATGAAAATATCTTATTGAATCAATTATAAGATTTCTTTTTGTTGGATTTCCTCTTATTAGACTTTCTCTTATTAGAAATCCTTTTGTTGGACTTCCTCTTATTAGACTTCCTCTTGTTGTATTTATTTGATTTCTTTGATTTCTTGGTTTTCCTTTGCAAACTGCCACCATACCACTGATTAGGATCCTCATCTGGTGATGGTTCTGAACCTGATGGCTTTTCAAGACCATACATTTCCCAACGATCCTCATCTGGTGATGGTTCTGAACCTCGTGAATCAGATGGGGTTTCAAGGCTCATAGATAAAGCCAATTTCAACTCTGGGGGTATTACTGGATGACAAAGACTCACTATTGTTTTTCTGCATATGGGACATATTGGTGTAGGTAGTTTGTTGCGATCAATTATAGCCTTCGCACACTTACAATGAAAAATATGTCCACACTTTATTGGATTTAATTCATTTGAAAATTCAGGTTTGGCTCCCTCGCCATTATTAATTGCTACTATATTATTTGGTTTAGAAAGGTCAAAATCTTCATAACAGATAGGACATATATCTGCAATTTGTTCCATGAAAAGATTTGGATTTACATATGCTTTTGAGATAATAGGAATATTTTTATATTGTAATGCACCTCCAAAACATGAATCATCCATAACTGGTCTCATTATTGCACCTCCACCAGAACTACTTTGGGACATGTATTGAGGTTGAATGGTACTGGCTCCACGATTTCTATTTACAAGATTCAATCTTGCTTGTTCAAAATACCACCTACTAGTCATTCCAGGATAGAGTCTATTTAGATCAGCAATTTCATGCATTATGGCTACTTCGCTTGGATTATTGTTTAAGTCTCTCTGCATTATTAAGATATAAATATATTAAAATTTATTTATATTTTAGCCCATTATCTTTTATTTTTATTTATATTACATTATTCCCAGTTTTTTTACTAAACCTAAAACACTATTTGATTTTCCTTTTGCTTTTGACCTTGATTTTCTTGAACCCTTATTAGTTGTTAAATGAACGCGATATGTTTTTGGTGCAGGTGTTTTATAAGCATTTTTGTTTTTGTCTTTTTTTGCTTTTTGTTTGCTTTTTTTCGTTTTTGCTTTTGATTTTGTTTTTGTTTTTGCTGTAGAAGCACGAATTTTACCTTGAAATGGAAATGTTGAACTAGATAACATTAGGCTTTCAGGTGTTAGACTAGATAAAACATTTGGAAGCTGAATATGAGTAGGTTCTTTTAATTGAATAGGTGGAGCACTTAAATCAAAGGCTGGGTCAAATAACATTTCTGACAATGTTAATGTTTCTGGTTTTGGATTTTGTTTTGGTTTTGGTTTCATAGAACTTTGAGAACTTGAAGTAATTTCTTTATGTCTATATTTGGGTCTAGGTTTAGGTTTATTGTATGATTCAGGTATTTTATCTTGTAATTCAGGTATTTTAACACGAAATAAATATGGTTGAGGTTTATATGATGGTTTTATTGACTGTATATGTAGTAATTTACTAATATCATCTTCTAATTGTTGAGTTTGTTGATTATTTTCTAATTCCATAATGGATTCCGATTCTGATTCGGAATCGGAATCGGAATCCATAATAGTATCCATGTTACTAAGAAAATCAGTTTTAAGTCGTTGTTCAAGAGGAATTGGTATTGAGCGAACTCCTAAAATATTTGCTAAATCATCATTATTCAACTCAATTCGTAGTTTGTTTTTTTTACAATTTTTTGATAAGTCAACATCAATATTTGCTTTTTCTCCATCATAATTTGCATTCCATTTAATTTCATTTTCATCTTTATTACCATTATGGTTGATGATGGTTTTAGTAATTCCTTGGTTTTGAATAATTGGTTGCATCTTATAATAAAAACATATTATAATTTTAGTAAAAGGTGTAAAATAATAATATGTTTTTATCATATTATCATATGAATTTAAATATTAGTGAACTTGAAGAAAAAATGATTGTTGGAGTACAACCAAAACCACAACCAAAAGCATATCAACAACCAGCATTAAGAAAACAATTAATAACCACACCTGCAAAAAGTGAAAAAAAGAAAGTGAGTTATGATGATATATTATCATCTTTGAAAATGAAAGTAATTGATGGAAAATTACAATTTATTAGAACAGATAATGAAGCAATAGAATCAATAAATATGAAAAAGGAAGAACATATTCATAATAAAGGTAATAAAAAAATAGTTTCTTTTCATGAACAACCGCCTAATTTTTATGTATCTCCACCTCCTCAAATCAAAATGGCTCCCAAAACATTGAAAACTAGACATTTGCCTATTCCACAAGAATACCAAGAAGATGTTATACAAAGACCTTTGACAAGACAAGAAGCAATCATCAAATTATTACAAGCCAGAGAAGAGGCAGCAAGAATTAGGCAAATAAAATCAACAAAACTTCAATTCCCAACACAAAATATCAATGTTCACCCCACAATTGCACCTCAAATGAGTAATATGTTTTTCAAATTTATGCAATAAACATAGTCTTGAATTCCTCTGCAGTCATAATTGTTATTCCTTTTTCCTTTGCCTTCACAACCTTTGAACTAGTATCATCTTTTGATTTTACAAGTAATATAAATGTATCCGAAGTTATATTGTCTTGTAATATTCCACCGACTTCTTTTAAATATTCAATAATATCCTTATCTCTAATTTTTGTCATAACAACCTTTTTCTTATACAAAGGATTTGAAGTATCATGAGTTTCTTCTTGTCCTTGTGTTGATTTTTTTGATTTCACTTGTAAATTCATTTTATCATCTAGTCCACATTCATGCAAGAAATTCATAAATACAGGAATGTTTTTAATAAATGTTCGTGCGTTTACTTCACCAATACCCTTTATTTTTACAAGTTTCTCATATTTCTGCTCAGGAGAGTCATTGGAAACAAGAATAGTTGGTTCATGTTCCATTATTTGTTCAATTGTCTTACCACTTATTCCACGACCTAATTTATTTGAAGCATTCATAATGTCTATGAGAGAAGCCTCTTGCAATTTATCATGTATATTTTTCTCAAATTTTTGCGCCAAACTTTTGAATCCTGCTTTCTCAAAATCTGATTGAGTTGCTTTTATAATTTTCGGAATACTATTATAACCAGCATCTATCAATCTCTTAATATTCCCCTTTGCTAGACCTTCTATTCCGAGACTTACAAAGAATGCAGTAATATTTTTGAGTGCAACATCTGGATCCGACTCAATATCTGCTAACAAAACATCCACATGTTTATCACTCCAAACATAAGCTTGTTCAGGCATCTTCGCAGTTTCTGCAGACATTGTAACTTCTTTGATATGTGGTATTACATCTCCACTTCGTATAATTTGCACAACAGCACCTATTCCGATTTTGTTATCCTCTATGAATTTTCCGTTGAAACCTGTTGCATATTCTATTTTAACTCCTCCTAGTTGTATGGGTTCAATTCTAATGCGCGGTTTTAAATAACCATCCTTTGAAGCCTGCCATAAAACATCTACTACCTTTGCTTCAGCAACTTGATCAGATAAAACCATCTTGAATGCAAATGCATGGTCTGGATTACCAGTTGTGCGTTCATATACATTATTATCTGCAACAATAATACCATCTATTTCGTATTCATATTTTGTGCGCCATTCAACAAGTAGAGAAGAAAGATTATCATTTGTTAAAGTACTTTCACTCATTACTTCATATTTAACGACTTCAAATCCACTTTCTTGGATTTTTTCCAATTGTTCGCTTGGTTTCATTAATGGCACAACCAATTCATAAACGACGAAATGTAGGTCGTTCACATTTTCATCATAAGTCTGCTTATTAATTAGACCAGAAACCATATTACGAGGATTTGCAAAAGAACCCTTATATTTTTCTTCAAAAACTTTTTTAGGAATGATGAATTCACCTCTTACAACAATACCTTTTGCTTTTGGAAGTTTTAAAAATGGAATTAAATGACTAATATCTTGTCCGACTTTTCCATCACCACGAGTATATAATTTTGGCTGTTTTTTGCTGCAATCATAGAGACCACTGACACCGTCTAATTTGCATGATACTACATAAGGTCCGCCATATTTTGCCTTCCAAGTTGTTAGCGCATTTGTGTCAGGCTTTATTTTATCCATAGACCACATTTCATATGGAAGTTTGACTTTGTTTCTTGTAATAGTGGCACCAATTGCATGAACAACTTCATTTTTCGGATATTTTTCTTGGATGTATTCTGCTAAGATATCATATAAATTATCGGAAAGAAGAGAAGTATTGCTGTTGTAATATGCATCTTTGGATTCTAAAATCATTTTATTGAGGGTTTGTTCATCTAATGATTCTAATACTTTTATTCCATGTGTTTTAAATGCTTCTATTTGTTCCATTACTGGTATTTCTTCAATTGCCTTTAGATTCTTTTTTGTAATTTTTTGTTTTTTCTTAGGACTTGGTTCCTTTGCACTTGGTTCCTTTGCACTTGGTTCCTTTGCACTTGGTTCCTTTGCACTTGGTTCCTTTACACTTGGTTCATTTACACTTGGTTCCTTTGCACTTGGTTCCTTTGCACTTGGTTCCTTTACACTTGGTTCCTTTACACTTGGTTCCTTTGGTGTTTTCTCTCTTTGTTCCTCTAATAAAACCAATTTATCCTTCTTCTTTCTTGAAACCTTTGCTTTTTTTACTTTTATTTGTAGAGGTTCAGGACTTGGTTTAGGAGGACTTGGATTAAGAGGTCTTTTGGTTTTCTCTCTTTGTTCCTCTAATAAAACCAATTTATCCTTTCTCTTTCTTGAAACCTTTGCTTTTGGTGATTTTTTTGGTGATTTTTTTGGTGATGTTTGAGACATAGAACTATCATTAATCAATACTACTTTCTTTTTCTTTTTTGTCAATTTCTTCTTGTGTGTTTTTGAAATTTTATTAACAATGCTTTGTAAAAGTTCGCTTGTTCTTTCAATTCCGAAATTCATAATATAAATATATCAATATATTTTTCTTTTATAAATATATATGAGTGTTAGTTTTCAACAAAATAACCAATCTACAACGCGTAGTGGACAACCATATGGCATAAATAATAATGTTTATCGTGCTGCATCTGCATCTGAATATCCTAGAAGTGGAGGTATTGTCAGTGGTGATTTAAATGGGTATCAATCAATGGGTTTTGATAATGGTTCAGGCCAAGGATGGCAAACTTGGGGAAATACACAATATAATAAATATAAAGGTAGATTTGGCTATGGTGGAAGAAAAAATACAAGAAAAAATACAAAAAAAATTCAAAAAAAAAGAATCCAAAAAAAGTCAAGAAGATATTATAAAAAATAAATTACTGTATACTATATACTATATACTATATACTATATACTATATACTATATACTATATACTATATACTATATACTGTTTACACCATTTCGCGTTTACACTTTTGCAATTTATCAGTTGCGAAAGTGTAAAAAAATTGAATTTAAATTCTTATATTTATTTAATGCACAATATCAACTGCATCATGGCATCTACAAGATATAACGAATTATTTATTCAGGTCCTTGGTCAAATGGCTCAGCAAACTGCTGCTAAGGGTGAGCATTTCAAGGTCAAGGCCTATAAGAAGGCTCAGGAAACCATTATGAAATTTAGCGGAAATATTACCAAGTTAGAAGATATTAAGGATTTACCAGGAATTGGAAAGTCTATTTTGGAGAGGCTAGGACAGTCTATGTTGTCTGATTCAAATGTCAGTGAAAAGGTTGCAGAAGACCCTCACAATATTTTGGCAGGTGTGTATGGAATCGGTCCCAAGAAGGCAGCTGAATTAGTGGAAAGTGGCATAACAACTATTAAAAAGTTGAGAGAAGTACAACATGAGGTTTTGAATGATAAGCAGATTATTGGTCTCAAATATTATGAAGATGTATTGAAGCGCATTCCAAGGGCCGAGATTGATGAATATAATGAGATTTTAGGGAAGACAATGTTGGAAATAATAAATGTGTATGGATTTGAAGAAAAGGATGCATCCCTAGAAATCGTTGGAAGTTATAGGCGTGGTGCTGAAGATTCCGGTGATATTGATGTCATTATTACAACCAAGTGTCCTCAAATATTTATACTTTGGATTGATAAACTTATCAAGAGCAAAGTTATTTTGGAAGTGCTTTCGCGTGGTCCTTCTAAGTGCCTTGTAATGGCACAAATTCCTGGTGTTAAATGTGTGCGTCGTGTGGATTTCTTATATTCACCACCAGACGAATATGCATTCTCTATCTTGTATTTCACAGGGTCAAAGGAATTCAATACAGCAATGAGAATGAGGGCACTAGAATATGGGCTTACTTTGAATGAGCATGGTTTTCATCACATGGTTCAAGGAACTAATGGAAGGAAGGTAAAAGGTCCAAAGCTAACAAAGGAGTTCAATGATGAAAAGACAATCTTTGAACACTTGGAAATGGTTTGGAAGGAACCTCATGAGAGAAAGGATGGGTATTGTGTTATTGGATTATAAAGCTCTACTTGTAATATTATCATGTATGATATCAAGGGTGTGACATTTATATTTTATATATAAATATAAATATATATAAAATGGCAACTTTAGAAGAACAACTTTTGAAAATATCAAAAGGTAAATCACATACTTTAACTCAAGAAGATATAAATAAAAATTTTTTTCTTGTTAGAAGAAATACTAAATATACAGGAAAAATAATAAGTCTTCTACCTAGAAACTTCGCTAAAGTGTATACCATAGAGAATAAGACTACCAACACTATAAATACTGATCCAGTAGATGGGTATAAAGTTTATCCTATTGAAGAACCTTATAAATCGTTCATAACTCGTTTTTTGGAAAAAGAGAAAGCAAAAGCACAGGAATATGAAGAAATAAGACAAGCAGCACAAGAACTAGGAGGACTAAGAGAACTAAGAGAAGGAGGACTATCTGCAGCAGCAGGAGGAGGTTCAAAAATGCCAAGTTTAAGTGATACTTTGGCTCAAAGGTTACGAAATGATCCAAGAGTACTAAAAGAACTTGAAGCACATAGACCTGCATTTGAAGCAAGAAGGGCTATGATAAAACAATATGAAGAGGCCAAACTGAAAGAAAAAGATGAAATAGGAGAACTTTCATTACCTTATAAAAAATATGAAACAAAAATGCTTGATTGGAATAAGTTATACATTGTTTCTAGATTTGCAGATTTTCAGGAAGAATGTGAATATTTTATTTATGAACCCAAAAGGGGTATTTTATATTATAATATTCAATTAGTTGATTTAAATTTAGATGATGAAGTCCCAAATTTAATATTAAAAAATATTCAAGGAGGTCCTGAAATTCCATTTCCAATTGGAAAAAAACAATATTTGTTTTTAAGAACAAGAAGAAATAAGGTATGTGCACTCCCAGAGTGTAATGCAACTAAATATGATGAGGGTGTTGAGCTTAAGAAGTGTCAAAAATGCATGAGTATTTTTTATTGTAGTAAAGAGCATCAGAAAGGGGATTGGTCCAGACATCATCCTGAGTGTAAAGTTGAAAGAAGAATGAACAAAAAACTAGAAGAATTATTAATTATTATATCTAATGATAAATTGTTTGTTTTGAAAATGTTATCCTTATGCAGAAATGCTACTAGAGATTGTTTGGTTAATTTTCAAAGATTTATACAATTATATAATGAAGATAATGTTGGGGGGATGCTAGGGGACTTAAAAAGTTTAAAAAATTTAAAAAAAAGTGCAACGAAAAATGAAGTAATTAAAGTGAAAGAATTGATACAAAAAGTTGATGAGTCAAGAAAAAATTTGGACCCTCTTCTAGAAGAGGTGCACGAAAATAGAACATTTATTGAACATGTTACGGAGAAAGCGCAATCGTTTGCTAAAGAAATATGCGTAACAGAAATGTCCGAAGAAATCGCAGAAAGATTGTGTAATGATGAAACTATTATTACAACAATGTACAATAGTTTAAGTGAACTTATAACCACTAACAATATAGTTAAATTTAAAGAAGATAATCCTCATTTATCTTTTGAAGAAAGTAATATTTATGGTTCCTTATTGTGTGATTATGCTAATAAGAATGTATCCTACGCATATGAAGTTTTTAGGGATTTTTTTGATGCGTTTGCTCCTGAAAATGATATTCAAAACTTAAATGATTTAGTAGAAAACATAGAAATTGTACCTACACAAATTAGTAATTTGATGTGGATTTGTGACCCTCTACTGGATAAGGAGAATTTTACTACTAATAATGAAGAGGATGCAAGGCCTTTGATAGATGTTAGTGATGTTGGTAGTGCTAGTGCTAGTGCTAGTGCTAGTGCTAGTGCTAGTGCTAGTGCTAGTGATGTTGGTGGTGGTATTTATGACGAAGAACTAGGTGGTGGAAGAAGAAGGAAATCCAAGAGAAAATCTATGAAGAAATCCAAGAGGAAATATATGAGGAAATCCAAGAAAAACTATTTAAAGAGAAAAACTATTTAAAGAGAAAAACTATTTAAGAGAAAAACTATTTAAAGAGAAAAACTATTTAAAGAGAAAAACTATTTAAGAGAAAAACTATTTAAAGAAAAAAACTA
>Ga0214921_10006335_pt1 | contig 16275 bp, 12 predicted proteins | sample LL1505_MetaG_FD_177992 | JGI IMG/M metagenome (GOLD analysis project Ga0214921, IMG submission 177992) | Freshwater microbial communities from Lake Lanier, Atlanta, Georgia, United States - LL-1505 | ecosystem: Environmental > Aquatic > Freshwater > Lake | place: USA: Georgia | collected...
AACTTTGAAAATATGCCAGAGTTAACAAGCCGATTTGGTTACTTTGCAATCCTAGGCGTGATGGCAGCACTAACAACTTTCTTAGTCTATAAATTCAAAAAAGCCCACTGGTTATAGGTAATTACCGTTGGCTGATAGGGTCAGCCAGTAATAAAACGCCGGGTTGTTAGCTCAGTTGGTAGAGCAGGTGACTCTTAATCACCGGGTCGGGGGTTCGAGTCCCTCACAACCCACATTTGGCTTTAACTTGTGGAATGTTCTCCGAAAGTCGGAGGTGTATCCGCTTAATTGAAAAAGGATACGCAGCCCGAATTGGGTTGTAACCAGTTCAAAGAGTTTTGAAAAAGTCCTTGAGTTGTAATCCCAACATCCGACAAAACACATCCGTAAAATGTACATGATCACGATAAACTAAGGAATTCGCGATAAATGGCGGGCAAGTACCATTCATACACAAAAATTGAGTGAGATCAAGAAAAGTTCCACCAACTTTTTCAACTTGAATTTTCTGAGTATCCCTGAGATTCTTATCATTTACGGATTTTCCATAACAATCAGAACTTAACTGCAACTTCCTGTTGACACAATCTTGAAAAGATTTAGAAACTCCAACTGGACGCGATATAACTACAATTTTCATAGTTCCTCCTAGGGCGTAGCTAGCAAGAGTTTTTGCAAAACCCTTTTCCCATGTTTGAAGTGTGGTATTGCCAGAATTTGGGATAATCGGATTCAACGGATCTTCGATAAGCACCAAGATATTAGGTTTAAAGTCATTGATTGCCTTGATTCTATCTGCTCTCGCCTGAGTGCATTTTTCCAATTGTTCGCGTGAATGGTAACTCACTTTTGTTTCGGCAATTTGGCAGGAAGATCTAAATACTATCCTCAAATTCCAATTCATCGTTTTTTGCAAACTTAAAAATGCCGGACCTATTGCTGCTGCCAATGAATCACCCATAAGCAATACCTTTTCACCATCCCCATTCTGAATCGGAGTCCCGTCAGAGGAAGGAAAACGACCTTCATCGGTTGTCCAGTTGATTTCTCTGAGGAACGGGATACTAGACCAGCCGGCAGCGGTCTCGACTGGATCTACAAGATTCTTTGGTACGTCGGTCAAAGTTGTAGAGGCGAAGACACTTTTTTGCCAATCTGATAAGTCCACTTTTTTAACAGTGAATTTCTTTCCGGACTTCTCGCATAAGAAATACTCAGATTTAACTTTAAGAAAATTACCATGAGATTTACATAGAGATTGAGGGCTACTTGCAAAACTTGAAGTTGGAGTCAAAATAAGACACGTTAATGCGGATACAAGCACTAACCTAAAAATCAATATCCTAAACAAGTGTGCATTCGAAGCTAGCTTCATTGATTATCTCCAACTACTCGGATGTATAACACTTCGTAGATACTAGTCCCAAATCCTGTAGTATACGTACAACCCGAGCGTTAGTCAACTGCAAACCAGAATGTTAAACGCCCAAGGTGTACAGTAACTACCATCTCAGAAAATCACACGCCAGTGCCAGAAGTTGAATTTGCTGATTTAAGTCTAACTGGAGGCTTTAATTCAGCAATCAAGTGGACTGGAAGATTCTTTTCATTTCTGATCCATTAAGCAAGTTTTGTTCGACAAATTCTGCGTCTTTTGCAGTTAAAAAGTCATGCTTTTCAATTAGTGACCAGCCAAACTTGGTATGAACTTGAATTCTGTTTGCAGAAGCTTCACTATTTGAAATACCTATTTTCAAAGTCGAAAGACTTGGTGAGTATGATTCAGTCAGGCTATATCAAATATCAGGCCAAGAACTCTCAACGTTTAAATACTAAACAAACTACTTATACTCGCTTCAACAGAATATTGAGCTACAAATCCGATTGTCTTATTGATCAATGTAACATCAGCGCATAAGAATGCAGGATCACCTGAACGGCGCTCAACTTCGATCGCGTTCACATCATTGAGTGCAGCAGCGTCGCAGACTAGCTTGATAACTTCACGCACCGAAGCACCACGGCCAGTGCCAACATTCATTACTGCAGGTAATGCTGCGGAATCCGCAGCTGCAAGGTGCGCCCTTGCCACATCACGAACATCGACATAATCCCTGATACATGTTCCGTCTGGGGTTGGGTAATCGGTTCCAAAGATTACTGGTGCCTGTCCTGCCTTCAGCTTGTTGAGCACAATGGGGACAAGGTTTTCTACTGAGTTGTCCATTAATTCAGGTGCTGCAGCACCTATAACGTTAAAGAAGCGAAGTGATGTTCCTTGATTGCCTGGAATTGATAGGAACTTATTCACTTCACCTTCCGCAGCAAGTTTTGAGGCACCATAAGGTGATATCGGGTTTTTCGAGTCATCCTCTTTAATCGGGTTTGAATGTGTTGGTGATCCATAGACTGCTGCTGAAGAGGAAAAAATAAATTTATGAATATTGTGTTTTTTTACCAGCTCAAGCATCTTTGAGGTTGCATGAAAGTTAACATCGAAATACTCATCGGATTTCTTTATTGACTCTCCAACTGCTTTAAGTGCTGCTGCGTGGATGACTCCATGTGGCTTATAAGTGGTTATAACTTCTTCAAATTTAAGTGTGTCGCGGATGTCAGCACCTATCAATGGAACCTCAGTTTTGTACTTTTCTCGTAGGTATTCGACCCGAGACTCCAAGCCTTGATGCAAGGAGTCATATAGGACAATCATTTTGTTGTTAGCTAAAAACAGATCAGCAATATGGGAGCCAACGTAGCCAGAACCACCGGCAATGAGCCATATTTGTGGTGTCATAGTTTAAGTATAGATGTAATGAAGGTACGTGTGTTAATTTCACTGAAAATGCTACGCTCTGATTTCTTCTTAACTCTTGTACTCAATTTTCTCACAACATACCCGCATATATTTCAAAACTGTAAAATTTTTACAACACTAAAGAGAATCATAATCTTGCCTTTGTCGGGTAGTTAGCTCAGTTGGTGGGCAGGTAACTATTAATCAGCGCGTCGAGGGTTCGAGTCCCTCACAACCCACTTAGGTAGGTAAGCCAGATTAAGGGCACAAATAGAGAGGTGAGTATTCCTAAATTCTGTTTAGGTAAGTTTTGTTTTTCAATGCGATTTTAGTCAAATAATACTTTTTTGTCTTGGCGCTTTGCTTTTTTTACTGTATATTCATCTGGTTGAAATCAACTTTTGTCGGACGCACAGTTGTTATTCATTTTAGACATATTTCTATTAGAAGGGATATCTATGAAGTTTGATAAGAGTATTAGATTTTTTTGGATCGTACTTCTTTGTTTATTGGTATACAACTTATCAGTTTTTGTATATAACAATTTCTAGCTAATTCTTTAAACAGAAGCTCCGATGCTTTGTAAGTAACTTTTTATAATTGGTCCGATTTTAGTGGAGAATGTTTCGGTAAGATGCGCATTGTCGAAAATTACTGGTGAATTTGAAATTATCGGTGGGCACAAATAGGTGCTGCATACCCATCTTGACGAATCTACAAAATTAATTTCGAACTCTTTTGCCATTTCGCTCGCAATTCTCCGCAAGCTAGATCCATTTTCCTTTTTTCCGACACAAAAATCTGATATTTGCAGTTTGGCATCCACGCAATCCGTTATTGACCGATCGCGTATAGGCCATTGCCCGACGTAGACAATCTTTGATTTGATACTAGATTCCGCCAATTTCTTAAACGTATCCCTGAGCCCTGCTGCCCAGAGGGGTGTGCGCTCTCCCTCTGAAACCCGCGCTCCAGACTTAGATATTGGAAATGTTGCATTCTCGGCCATAATTAGCATTTCTGGATTAATTTGGGTGATTCTATTGAGCGCCCAATCCCGATTAATCTTGCAATCAATAAAGGGCTTTCCAAGCAGCCAAGGTGTGACATCAGCAATCGTACACTCGTTGAGGGTTAAGCCTATAATTTCTACTCCGCTAGAACCATATGCGGCGCGAATAGCGGGAATAAGAGAGACAGCAAACGAATCTCCAAAAACTACAACTTTTCGAGGAGAACTTGCAGAACCGAACGTGCAGTCTGTGTTTTTGTTGATAAACAAACATTTATTCCACGCCGATCCGCGCTCATCTAAAATTTTCGAAAATGGTGGATTTAACGTGGGAGGTATAGATTTAACCTTAAGCCCATCATTAATACTTATGGACCATGCTGCTAGAACTTTTTCATAACTGTCCGAAGCTATTGATGCCTCTCCAGTTATGAATTCAGTAGTCGAATCACCGTTCGGAACAGTTGTCAAAAGGTCACTCGAGAATTCATTTATGGGAATCAATATGGTTTGTGACGGTACATTTGTTACAGTAAAGAGTGCGATACCGGGCATTGAAAAAATTGCAAGCAAGCCTATCCAGGCCTTGATCTTTATCTCCCAAAAATTGAAACGTGGTAAATTCTTGAAAATAGTCATTTCGGAAAATTTCAGGTCGTGTCTGGGCTTAATCTTCAGGAATGGCATCTCAATGTATTTCCTAGAAAAAGTTGCTACACCTATAGATAGAGAAACAAATACCACGTCGAGAAGCAATGGGCTTTCGATCCAATTCTGAGCAAAAATTCTAATTGGCCAATGCCAAAGGTAAAGAGAATATGAAATTGTCCCCATGAAGATAAGTAGCTTATTGTCTAGCAAGAACCTACCCGGGAATTTTGGATCGGAAAAAAGAAAAATGCTAGTAGCTCCGAATATTGAGGATGCGACAATTACAGAAAACGATACCTGATTACTTCCACCGAAAATAACCCAAGAGAATGTTAAAACAAGAAATATCAGACTAATCATTTGACTCAACCTATTTTGTCTAAAAACAAATCTAGTTTGGAAAACGTAGGTTAAACCGCCTAGTAACAACTGCCATGCTCTTGCAGGAGTAGAAAAGTAAAATGCGGTTGCATTATCAGCAAAGAGCTTCAGCGCGAAGAGAAAACTTGCAATTGAAAAAATAATTAAAATAAGATTAATCCGCCCGCGCCAACCTATGGAGAATTTTCCAACTTTAAAACCATGCAGACTCGCCACAAAAACAAACAAGGCTGGGAAAAAGACATAGAACTGTTCTTCGATAGAGAGAGACCAAAAATGTTGAAACGGGGACGGTATCGTTTGTCTTGAAAAATAATCAATGCCAGTTTGCATGAAGTGATAATTTGCAAGCAACAGTGTTGACCAGATTGCATCGCTTATGATCAACTTAGCTCGAACCGAATTGAATAGAATAACTGTCAAAATTACTGTAACTAGAGTCACAGCAGTAGCCGCGGGGGCTAAACGAAGAGTTCTGCGGATATAGAAACTCGCTACACTGAGCTTAGCATTTTCTCTATCATTAATAACTGATTGTTCGTATGCCTTAATCATACCTCCAATGATTAAGTATCCGGATAGTACGAAAAATAAATCTACTCCAGCATATCCATTTTGCAAGTTTTTTGAAGCCAGGTGATTAAGAACCACCAAAATTATCGCTATTCCACGTAACCCTGCAATGTCATTTCTAAAATTAGGATTATTCATAATTGTGCTCTATCTCGATCTTGAAGAATTTGGCTCAATATCTTCTCAAGCTGCTCACCTTGACTCGGTAAATATTCTTTATTTTTTACTTCACTAAACTCCGCTGGCAATGACTTTAAGGCTTTTACAAGAGAAATGGGATCACCAGGTTCAAAAACTGAGTAAGAGCAATCATTGTATTTTGCGATTTCAACTAATGTGGGTAGGTTTGAAATTACGACGGGCACTCCTGCGTGTTTAGCTTCTAGAATAACCCTCGGTGCCGGATCGTTCCAAACTGAGGGAACGATAAGTACTTCAACTAATGAATAAAAATCCACAGAATTGCACCAACCCAGAAACACAATATTTGGTGAACCATCTATCTTCTGCAAAAACTCTTTGTTTGGTTTCCCTGCAATGACAAAGGATTTATCAGGTAAATTCTTTGCTGCGGATATAAAGACGTCTATTCCCTTAACTTCATTAAGGCCACCAAGAAAACCAAAATTATAAGTAACATGATCGCGGCTCTTTGGAATGAAACTGGCAGAACCGTGGGCTACGCCAAACGTCGTATTTTTTGGAAATCGCATATATTTTTGATGTCTATTTAAAATAAACTCAGAAACTCCTACGAAGGCTTGAGGTTTCGGAGAAGAATTACTTAAACTCTTTCGAAGTTTGCATTGAAAACAAATAGAAGTGCAATTTTTTGATTCTCTCCGCATTGTCGTATTTGGGCACAAGAGGTTGTAATCATGTAGTAGATGCAGAACTGGTATTCCTAATAACTTAGCCACAAACCATGGGCTCATCGAGAATCCAGTTAGATTGTGAGTCATAATTACGTCGGGCCGATTTCTTACTAATTGTACGAAGATGCGCAAAAATAATTGTAAATTTATTAGATCAATGACATGCCAAATCACTCTGCTAAAAAATTGTCTTTCTTTCTTCGGAAAAGGCCAATATCGAAACTTCAGCGAGAAACGGACGACCTGAACTTTCGCAAGAAATTCTCTATCTTGGACAGTGTGATCCGATTTATCTCGCAACGTTAGAACCGTGACCGAATTCCCTGCACTAAGAAATTTTGCAATTTCTTCCACCGAACGTTCAGCTCCACCAATTTGGTACGGAGCATACAACGTATTAACTATAGTTATTCTCAAGAATCAACCGGACCCTTCCTATACTTTCCCGTTAAGATCTCTTACTATGAATCAACAGAATTCCGAAAAGCGGATCACGCCACTGGTCTCTGTCTATCTTGCCCGGGCCATACTTGCGCTTCTACCGCTCATTAGTTTACCCCTATTTCTTGAAATTTTGGGCCCAATCAAATGGACTCAACTTGTACTTTTCCAAACTATCGGAGCTGTCCTATCTTTGCTAGTCGATCTTGCATGGAGTATCGACGGTCATGGAAAAATTGAAATGGATGGCAACTTAATCAGAGATGTTCAAATTCAAAAAAATGCTATTTTTCTCGCGATAGTTGCAATAGTGATACCTATCGCCATCTGGATGGAAGAGTCAGTGAGCATGGTTTCTTGGCTTGGAATGATATCTGTATGCTCGATGGGTCTCTCAAATTGGTGGCATTCGCTTGCAATTGGGAAAGTGCGAAGTTATATTTTGGTGGAGTTGCTCCCAAGAACCATCCCAAGCCTCCTTTTGTTATTCGTAATAAAGTATGAGAAACAAATATCCGATTATTTTGCACTAATGATAATTTTAAACTTGATATTCTGTTGGAGAAAAACAGATTGGCCCAACAAGTTCTCAACCTATATTATAATTCTCAGTAAAATTTTACCCCGCTTACAACTCGTTTTATGGCGCGTTCTGCAATCAAGCTACTTTCTTTTTGCGCTTCCGATTTTATCAATCTTCAATCCTGCCGCATGTTTTAGTTATGCCCTCGTTGAGAGAGTCTACCGTTTTAGTATGACAGCAACATTACCTATGCAAGATTTCTTGATACTCCACCCTCCAAAAGGAAAAGGATTTATGTCCACTTGGAAAAGCATGGCTATTTTCCAGCCTATAACTGCTGTGGCGATTTTTTTATCATTCAGCAATCCATTAGTCTTTAAGGCATTAACTGGCGTGGATAACCCCAGCATAGTGTTAACGCTATGGTTTACAATTTTAGTGGCTCTAGTTTCACTAAATCGAGTTCTGATTATCCGGTTTACAAAGTTTCAACTTGAAACTAAAAGTCTAAAAAAAATGTATTTAGTTTCCTCTTTGGTATTTCTAGTATCTATTTACCCATTAACTACTAACTTGGGAAATTATGGGATGGTACTTTGTTCAATAGCCGCTGAGTCTATATTTCTTTTTTATCTGTTCAGATCTAAAACTATTCAAGAGCATCGATAATTCTCCTAGCGACTTGTTCCCAAGTGTGTTTTCTCGCCTCTAATCTTTGAATTTCAATTTCATTAAGATTTTTTGGAGAAATAAGTGCACTTGTCAAATAACTAATCCAAGTTCTTGAGTTCAACGGAAAGACGCGCGATGCACCCACGCAGATGTCTCTAGAGATTCCTACTTCGTTTGAAACAAAGGGGGTTCCTAAATTCATACTCTCTAGTAAAGGTAAGCCGAATCCCTCACCAATCGAGGGTTGTAGCGTGAACTTAGCATTCAAATAGTAGCCAGCCAATTCGTCATCAGTTGGGTCCAAGACGTTGCTAAACCAAATTAAATTTTGTGAACCTGAATAACCTTTAGTCGCAAGAGTTCTATCTTGGGAAAATCTTGAGGTCGCTACTAATTTGCATCCGGTGACTCTGAATACTTCGTCCCATATTTGTAGCAAAAATTTCAGATTCTTACGGCGAATGTGAGCACCAACAACCAAGCAAAAATTTGCATCTTTTGAAAATTGCATATCCAAGGCCACTGGCGTTGGCGTTATCCCCCCACCTACAACAAGTATTTTGCCATTAGCCTCAGGGTAGGCCTGAACTATTTGGTTTCGTACTTGTTCTGATACGGTGAACAAGAAGTTCACTCGTCCTATAAGAATCCGATATATGGTTCGTAAGGCCACTCCATAAATCCTTGAGAAGTCTTGCTTACTCTGTAAGGGAAGCAGGTCATGAATTACGAGTGCCTGATTTTTGCAGAAAATTGATCCGAGATTGGAAGGACTAAACAATATTTCACCTTTGCGCAGCTTGATTGGCAATAAAAACTGCTCCCATAGATAGGCGCTTATACCCTTTCCAAAGAAAGAATAACGGGGTGCGATTGCTCTAACTTCGCATTGTTGATTACTCTGAAGTTGCCTCAGAACTTCCTTTGACCAGCGAGCGGTTCCTCCCGAACCATAAATCATATTTCTCGAATTGAAAACAACTTTCGTAACCATGAGGTAACCTTACCCAAATTGAGGTGAATCAATGAATTTATTATTAGTTCTAGCGGCTGGTGCCGCACTTACACCATTCTTAATCATCTATTCCCGATTACTTTTTCCACTTTTTTTGCTTGCCCCATTCTATTCATTACCTTTACTTTTGATTCTTAGAACTAACGACATCGGTATTATTGCAGTTGGATTTCAATTTCTATCTATAGTCACCGGTTTAGTACTACTGTTCAGAAAGCCTCTTAGTATTACTTTGAATCCAAGTACAATCGCATTATTGCTTTTGACAGTGCTATGCATCTACGGGTTCTTTATCCCACAAACAAACTCCACGCCTTTTATCGTTAAAGTTATAGCATCCAAGTCGATATTGCTTCCCGCAACTTTATCCATGGTTGCATATACCATCAATGATAGACGTTACATTTGTAACATAATAAAAATGATATTTACAATTTCTATTGCAAATTCTATAGCGGGAATATTTCAACTTCGCTTAGGAACAGAAAAGCTTATCGCGCTTGGACTTCCTTACGGTACACAAGTCCGCGAATTTAAAACTGGTAGACTGCGAGCACTGGGGCTTTCTTTATCAAACTTTGAATTCGCATTATTTTCTGGACTAACGGCAATTCTATGCTATGCAATAATTTCCAAAATTATTCTTGCAGGCGAAGTATCGCGCATCTTTGCTTTAATAACGTTTGTATTTTCTGTTGTCAGTATGTACACAAGCATCACAAGGCAGGGAATATTATTGCCATTAATTGGAATAATATTTTTGGAGTTTACACGTCCTCGCAATGCGGTAAGGATCTATACACAGTCATACTTTTTTTTCATCTTGCTTATATTTCTTTCGCTTGCCAATAATTTGTTTCTAAGATCAGAAAGTTTTTATGGGCGCATCCAACTTTGGCAGACTCTTCTCGCCGAAAATGGGCTTTTTATTGGAAACGGTATTGGCTTTTGTGGTGGTGCAACCACGAGTTCATTTGCACGTAATATTTCCCAAATATTCGTAGACAATTTCTATATATCTATTTTCTTGCAAGCTGGGCTTATCGGTTTGCTCTTGTACTTAATTTCTTTGTTAAGCTTTTTTTATGAAACTAACTTATTTGGAAAATCTGTTTTGATATCCATAATTTTCACATCTCTAGTCACAGAGCTTTGGGACTACTCTTCGGTTGCCAGCTTGGCCCTCATTCTAATTATAATTCTTGGTAGAAAAAATAATGAAATAATTTCTAATCAGAAAAAATTATAGATACTACCTAACTTTTCCGTCTCAGATTTTGGTAAATTATTTTCTACCGTTCTTTGTTGGTCCCGAGCAATTAAACTTAAATCTCCATTGGAATGAATTTCAATAATTCTTTTAGACAAATCTTCTGGAGTGCTGCCATCGCCTAACCCATAGCAAGCAAATGCGTCAATAGATCTACAAACTACAGGAACTCCGGTCGATAAGGCTTCGAATAGGGTGATCGGTCCTGACTCCCATTTTGAAGTGAATACTGCAACACATCCCATTTGAGAAATCTGATTAAATATTGTTTTGGATTCTAACCATCCACTCTTGGTAATTTGCATATCATTAAGTTTTTTCAACGAAAAATGGCTCCCGTCTCCATACCAAAAAGCTTCGACTGTAAGTTTAACTTTCAGATTAGCCACAATTTTAAGGAAGAATTCGGGATCTTTCTGTGGCGCTAATCTACCTATTGATGCAACCTTCAGTGAAACATTTGGGTCTTTCTGGTTACTTATATTGCCAGATTTATGTGGTTTTCCAAAGAACTTTTCAATCATCACGGGCGCATAAACAGTTACCGCCTTGGGCGCTAATTTTTTAAACAAGGTTACTTCTATCGGCCAGAATGCTACATTGAACATCGTTCTATACTGCAAAATTTGTTCAATTTTAAATAGAATAGCACGAAGCAAGAAAGGAATGTCTAGTTTTTGAAAAGCAAATGCATGCGGTGAATAAAGTGAAAAATTTTTTGACTGCGGGATTAAACGTCCTATTATTCCGGCCAATGTAGAATGAAGATGAACTAAGTCTGGTTTCTCACTCTTTATAATCGCTCGCAATTGAAAATATTTTTTTAAGTAAGATTTTTCCCATTCGATCATTCTAACTTGCTGCATAAAGAATTTATTTCTGTCACTTATTGGATCCCAAGAATGGCTGCGATATAAAATTAAATAATCATGCTCAGGGAATTTCCGTACTAATTCAAGAATAACTTCGAAGACACCACCATTAAAAGCATCCGTGACATGAATAACCTTTGACATTTATTTTTCTTTAAGATTGCGAATCTTGCGAATGATTTTTGAAAATTGTTCCGAAATTTCAATTTTTGGAGGAATTTGATCTTGCGGCGCATAGGCAAGCATCTCTTTCTTGCCTCCATAACCATAAGCTTGACCGTAATTGTAACCGTAGTCGTACCCATATTTGGAAGAATTCGAATACTCTCCAGCGTAACCATACTTATATCCGTAGTCCTGGGCACGACGAGAATCTGCTGGAATCATATTCAACATCACACCGAGAGCTTTTGAATTTACATTTTGTAACGCATCAATAGCTCCACGATATTGTGTTTTCTTTGTTTGTCCGGCATGAATTACAAGCAAAACTCCATCGACGTGTGTTGCGATTAATGAGGCATCAGAGACCGGGAGAATTGGTGGTGAGTCGATAATCACATAGTCGTAATTCTTTGAACAATTTTTTATTAGTGATTCAAAACGATAAGAGTTCAGCAGTTCTGAGGGATTTGGGGGGATTTGTCCTGAGGGAATAAAATCCAGTTTTAGTTTTGTCTTGGGATTTGGTGAGTAGCTTCGCACATATTGATTAAAATTTATTGAAGATCTTGACGTAATTAGTTCGGTAATTCCTTTGTCCGATTTTGCAATTCCAAGATAAGTTGAAACTCTAGGTCGACGAAGATCGCATTCCAGTAAAAGTACCTTAAAGCCTGCTAACACAAGTGATATTGAAATATTTATTGCTGTTGTGGTTTTACCTTCGCCCGGTAGTGCCGACGCGATAGAAATTACCTTCGGCGGCCTCTCTGGTGATAAGAATTGTAAATTAGTTCTCAAAAGTCTAAATGCTTCCACTCGTATCGAATACTTATCCACCTGCGTGATCAGTGGAGATTTAACTGCATTCTTGTCAAAAGGAACAGCAGTTAGGAGGGGTAAATCGTTCAGGTCTACTTCATTCTTAACTGTTGAATCAAGCAGTCGACGCAAAAGAGATAAGCCAATACCTAACCCGAAACCAAATATCGCCCCCGCGGCTAAATTTGCGGCTTTGTTAGGCGAACTTGGATTACTACTAGGAGTTGCGAACTTAACCATAGTTACTTTCACTGGTGAGGCGACACCATCGCTTGCGAATTCTAAGGTCCCAGCAGTGATTGCAAATTGGGCCCCAATCGCATTAGCAATGTTACTTGCCAAATTGGCGTCAGAATTTTCGACCGTAATGTCGATCAGAACTGTACCCACAGGTGCATCTGCGTTAACCATAGACGCTAACTGAGCAACTGAATAATTCAAATTCAACTTCTTTATGACTGGCGTCAGAGTTAATGGTCCGTCAACAATTTTTGCATAAGATTTTACTCGACTTTCGGCAAAACTTGAGCCAACAGCGAGAGATGAAATATCTAGTGATGAGCCTGGAATTGAAACAAAGAGTCGCACATTTGAGGAATAAACAGGAGCTGCTGCAAAAGTTAAAATAGAAGCACCCAGAAAAACTATAATCACACTACTAACTATCAAGGGAAGGTTTACTTTAATAACTCTGATTAAGTCTCGAAAATCCATAATTAGTTTATTGCCCCTTGCGCAAACCTTGGATTAGAATCACCTATTAATATTACACGATCGGCAAACCAGGCACCTAGAATTGAAATGGCGGATATCCGAACACTTGAATCTAGATTAGGTAAAATCAAGCTTACTAAAGCGTTCTTGGGTTTCAATCGATTTATTTCCTGCAACTCTTGGAAGATTTCACTATAAGTCCAAGGTACTTCAAATTGAACACCAAGAAATATTCCTTTTGAATTATTAGAGAACTGCGCATTGATCTGCGGCGAAATCTCGCTAATGCTATTAATAATCCTGGTCTCTAAACCAACATGACTAAAGAGATCATCCATAGGAGCATAGAAATCTAAACTAATTATAAAGTGTTTATGTGATTCAGAGCTATCCCTAAGTATTTGGTTTACCAACTCTGTGGAATCGGACTCTTTCATCGGTAGATAGGCACGTATATTGTTTTTAGGTAGAATTTTGAATTGCCGTAGCGTTTGGACTGATTTTAAAGCTGCTTTGTAAACTTCAAGCCGTGTATCATCTTTTGGTAGACCAACGGGATCAAGCGCGCAAAGAAAATTTTCATCCCCTGAAGCCAATACCAATTTAGTTACTGTCTCAGCTTTTAAACTTACCCGTAATTCGTCAAATACACTCTCATCCAGGCAAAGTACCAATTTGGACTTGGATAGGAGAGGTTCTACATCTTGAGGGTGTTTACTGTGAAATTCTGTGGCGTGCCGCCATTGGTCATGAAATCCTAACTCAGCAATCAAATCTATGACTGTCTCACTTGGGCGCGATCCCAGCCTGACATTACTACCGAAAGAAAATAATTTTTCTCGAGTGAATTGAGATAAAACTGCTACCACAAAAGGAGATCGCATTCTGTTTTGTCTACAAGAATACCAATTAACATTCCATCTCTCTTTTCACTTCGATAAATCGTAATTCAAGCTTAATTCCGTAAGTGAATTCTATTTACGTAATTGCTGTCAAAAATAAATTTGAACATTAATACGAACCTTTCCCAGACATCACTGCTTTAAAAGTTTTTGCAACCAAAACCAAGTCCAACGCTAATGACCATTCTTGGACATACTTAACATCGAAAGCCATGCGTTCTTCCCAAGTAGTATCTTTGCGTCCAGATACTTGCCAGATTCCGGTCAATCCAGGTTTTGCAATTTGACGTCTAAAGTGAAATTCTTCAAGTTGCTCTTCTTCTTCTGGCAAAATCGGACGAGGACCGACGATTGACATTGTGCCGATAAAAACGCACCAGAGTTGAGGCAACTCATCTAAAGAAAATCTGCGCAGGCATCTTCCAACTTTAGTAACTCTTGGGTCATTCTTATAGCGCGCTGCCATATTCTCATCAGGACGTCCAAGTACCTCAAGTCGTATTTCATCAGATCCAGGCTTCATCGTGCGAAACTTTGGAAAGATAAAAAGCTTTCCATCTTTGCCAATCCGCTTTTGGGTGTAAAGGATTCTTCCATGGGAGTTAAGAAATATGGCGATAACAATTGCGATAAAAACAGGAGAGAGCAGAATTAGCGACGGTATTGCTAGTGACAAATCAAAAATTCTTTTTATTACCCGCTGAGAGTCATTAATTCGTGGAGTTAGAATTCTTAGCCAGTTATAATCATCAATATGCTTGAATTGATTTTGTGAAGTTACAAATCCTAATTTATCATGTATTACAAACTCCATATTTAATTGCTGTACCCCCCACATTAACTCATTAAGTTGGCTATTTGTTAGCCCAATAGGTGAGGTTAAGATCAAATTGCTAAATGAGTTACTGAGTAATAGCCCGTTTAGATCAGTCAGCCAAGATTTAAACTCGGTTTGATTGTTAAACGCTTCAAAGTATTCAATCTTGGCCTCATACTGATCTGCCAACTTTGCTGCCGCAGCATTAACCTGCCCATTAAGGGAAACAATTAACCAGGTATCTTGATTGTTCTTGATCTTTACTCGTTTATCGGCAACTCTTAGAAATATCCAGCGCAGGATTAGGTGCAGGATTGTTCCGCCAATCAGACTAAATAAGATCACAAACCGTGATATTTGGATCTTGAAAATGTAACTAGCTGATGAAAATGTCAGAAAGGTGATCCAACTTGCCTTTAGTAGCCTCCGATAGCCATCAAAGTGGTTATCTAAAATATCTATATCCCAGGCACCAAAGAGTGATAAGAAGCACAGCCACATAATTGGAAATGCTAAAATCAGTACAAATACTCGCAGATCTATTGTAGGAGATATGTCCTCACCAATCTGTCTAACCTGAATAGCTAATACGGTTAATAAGAGAATTAAGGTTGATTCAAAGGCAATTAGATAGTTAAGTAGTCTTCGTCTAAACATAAAAGGTTGTGAAACTCTTAAATCAGTTAACACTATGCCAACTCCACAGTTCCATATGGGTGCCGTTGCTAATAGGCAACGGTATCACATTTAATCTTTTTTGATCACCCTAATAGTAACCCTTAATCACCCCACTGATAACCAAAGGATTATTTTAAAGATCCTACCTCAAAAGATTGGCTTTGAGCGCAATTCTATAGAGCAAATATGCAAAGAGTGCACCCAAGCAGTTAAGTACTAGATCCTGTAATGAGCTAACTCGCCCCGGTATAAATCTCTGCAAAAACTCAACTGTCGCAGAAAGTGCCAAACAGATAGGAAGTACGGCCAGTGCATTTAATCTGCCAAACAGATACATCAAGGAGGTAAAAACTAAAATCAACAAGATGAAGTTCGCAAAAGGCTCTAGGCTGCCACCGTAGTAGAGAATCTGATGAAAAATCTGCTTAAGGAAATTGGTTGTATCTAAATCTTCTTTGGGTAATCTTCTTGGAATCACCATCGCGGTGGCGTAGAGGAGTATGGAGAGGGTTGCGCCGATCTGCCCAAGCCTTCTGCGATTCATACTTAAACTTTACACTAATTCTCACTGCCTACCCTAAGTGCTGCTGATTAGAGTTTGATCTGAACCCCCCAATCCCCCTGCCCTTAGTAACCCTAAAAATACAGATAAAAATTACATTTTTATTCTAAATAATTAATCGCCAGTAAACCTGATTACCTGCATATGTATTAACTAGAGCAGGTAAAAGTAAACCAACCACAATTGTTTCTGATCAACATAGATTTTTACTCTTTATTTATTGGCCACTTCAAAGCAAATTACTTCACACAACTCCAACATGTACTACTGGCCCAGCAGGTGGTGTTGCTACAAAACGCGAGCGACCAATTTTAAATGCCTATTTGATCTAGATCCCCGTAAAAATGAGGTGCTATCACTACTTTTTCAAGAGATTTTGGCAAACTCCAATACCCTTTCCAATCATGAGCACCAATAAAAGTGTGAAGATTAATGATAAATGTAATTAAGGGTTCACGCACTAAGAAAGTGACAACACTTTCACTAATTGCTATCTCATTGACTCTTACCTTTGTGCAAAATCCATTAACACCAGC
>Ga0214921_10006338_pt1 | contig 16270 bp, 24 predicted proteins | sample LL1505_MetaG_FD_177992 | JGI IMG/M metagenome (GOLD analysis project Ga0214921, IMG submission 177992) | Freshwater microbial communities from Lake Lanier, Atlanta, Georgia, United States - LL-1505 | ecosystem: Environmental > Aquatic > Freshwater > Lake | place: USA: Georgia | collected...
TGTTGCTGACGCAGGCCGCGCCAAGTGCCAAACCAAGCGCAGCCCTCGCCGTTTCACGTGAAGCAACGCTCGCGGCCCTCGGACCGGGCTATCAGGCGGCAATGGCTTTAAGCTATCTGGCGGATAACACGGATGAGGATGACCCGGAAATTCAGGCGCTCAGAGAACGCACCGGCCCGGGCCCCGGCGCGGAATGGTTGGCGCAGGAATCCAAGCCTTCCCCTTTTGCCAGCCTTGATCTGTCGGTCAAGAGCCCCTTTGCCGAGCCGGTAGCGCGGATGGCGGACGGTGGAGTTGTACACAGGGCTGACGGATCGCCGCCCGAGGGTGAAGTACCGCAGAAGGACAACACCGCTTCGGCCAAGGCCGCTGCCATGTTGCGTGGTTTTGGTGACTCGGCGTACAGCATTGCGGGTGCGCCCGTGGACCTTGCAACGATGGGAATGCGTTTGGCCGGGTACAAGGCGGAGAAGCCCATCCTTGGTAGCGATTGGATCAAGCAGAAGGCGGAGGAGTACGGCATCCGCCCCGCAAATGAAACCGATCCCCAGTTAAATCGCTTGCGCCAAGGTTCAGAGTTTGTGAGCAGCTTTATTAATCCGGCGGTCCCGGTCCGCGCAGCGGCAGCGGCGACAACCAAGTCGGCGGAGATGCTGAAGGGGCTTTCCAAAGCCGAACCAGCGCTCAATCTTGCTCAAAGGGAAACTCCTGCTCTTACGTCGCTTTCATCCATGGCTGTCAACAAGGGGGCAACGGTCACCCCGTTTTACAGCAAGTTGGATGAGCAAGCTCAGACGTTGACGGGGCCTATTGCACCAGCAGAGTTCATAAAGCAGCTACAGAACAAGGGCTTTCGGGGCTATGAGATAGAACGGGCGAAGGAGGCCATGAAGTCGCTGGGAGACCAACGGGTCGAACCTGCTCAAATTTTGGGGGCGTTGGATAAAACATACCACCCAGAAAGTTACATCACCCATATATCAGAGCCGGGGACAGTGGGACATACATACCCCGACGTAGACAATGTTCTTCGCGGGTTGTGGGATAAGCAACCCCAAGGAGTGGTAAGCCTGCACTTGCCTGTTACAGAAGAAATGGGCAACACAAAGAAACTATATGACCATTTGGAAGACATGCGGGTATTAGCACCCAAAGTAGATAGCACGGCAATTAAATCAACAAATATTATGGATACCATAAACACCGCGTATAAGTTGATTGAAAAAGAACATGGGGCAGATAGTCCAATAACAAAGAAAGCAGCAACCACCCTTTTATATGCCAATAGAATGGCTAGGGAAAATGCACCTTTTATGGGGCTTATTCCTGAGTACACAAAACTAAAAAATGAGTTTATGTACCCAATGCAGGAAGGTAATGCTGCGGTATTTTCTCAATTAGTAGATAAAAAAGTAAAAGATATTAGAACAAAAATATCCGCCATTAAAGATAATAAACCAGACATGGATTTTGTTGATGCATTAAATCAGTTAGGTTTGGCAGAAGGAAACAATGTCAATAATGTGTATGGTTGGGCCACGCAGCAGGTAGTTCATGACCTTAGAACAGAGACAGGAAAAAAACTTGTTCCTATTCTTAGGCAGATGGGATTTAAAGGAAAAAATGAGCTTGATTTTTTTAAGAACCCAATTAATGCAAATGAAAAAAGTTGGCAATCGGGTAGAACATTGATGGAATTGGAGTTTTCTACTAAAGAAGACGTACTTAATAGCGATCTTAATAAATTCCAAGATAGTGTTAAGCACGGCTTGAGGTGGTTTCAAACAAATCTTCCAAGAAGGTTGATGCCTGAAACAAGGCATGCAGAACTTTTTGCAGATGCTAATATGAAGCCGCGCCCCAATACAAACCCCGTAGCATTCAGCCGTTTCACAGACACCAGTACCCAGTTGAATGGGCAAAAATTAAACGGGATGTTTGTACCGGAGCTACAGTCCGATTTGTTGCGTAGTGTGCGGGAAAGAGGCCAAGTAGGAAAAGGCTTGTCCGATGACCTTCCTAAAATGAGAAAAATATCAGAAGAGATGCTTGCTGTAAAAAAACAGATGGATCAGATTGAGCATCTGCCATCTTTACGGGGGCCAAACGGAGAAGACCTTGGGAAAGTTTATGTAGAATTAACAGACAAACGGGATGCATTGGAGTCCAAACTGCGGGCGATGGGAAACAGGACGTACGATGTAACGCCTGCGTTTGCTGGCATGGAAGACTCTCCGCAGGTGGTTCAGCAACTCATGGCAAAGAATGTCGTGCTTTCCGGCATCAAGCGGAACAAAAACTTTGTTGCGTTCCCCGGAGCGGAGTCAGATCAAGCCCAAATTTATGAGAAGCTGCCCAGAAACTTGGAGCAAGTTGTAAAAGACCTTGGCCCCGGGTTTGAATTGCAGATGGTGGAAGTTCCCTTGCCAGCAGGGGTACACCACACAAAACTTTACAAAATGGAAAAAGCTGGGACGCTTAAATTTCCAACGGATGCAAATGGCATAGTTATCAAAGATGCACCCCCGGTCATGATGTCCCCCGCTATAGTGTGGGGCCCCGAGGCCGCTGCTCGGATCATGAAGCAAGGGGTTAGGTTCAATGAAGGCGGCATGGTCGAGCGCCAACCGGACGATAATCGCCGCTACCTATAAGGACACAATATGGACAACAAGGCATGGGCTGCGCTAACTCCAGAACTACGAGAGGCACTTAGTGGGGACATGAGCCGTTCCGGGCTGCTTGCTTTACAGCCCATACCCAAAGATTTGCCAACAGTCCCATACACACAAGCAGGGGCATCCCAGCTTCAAGGTCAGTACTTTGACCCCAATATGAGTGCGGATAGGGGAGGGGTAACCTATCACGATGAGGCGGGAAATTCCTTTGTGATGCTTAACCCAAACGAGACTTCGCGTAACAAACAAATAACACACGCACATGAGATGGAGCATGTCCTTGCAAACCAAGGACTAGGGGCAGGCTCCATGATAAATAAGAAATATGATGAGTTGTCACGTGATGCCGGTGGAGCAGCGTATAGAAGTGAAATTGTTAAACGTCTTGTGGAACACGCGCCGTACTTACAGGAAAAATGGGGACTTGATCCTCAAGACGTAAAAGAAGGGTACTTTTCCCCAAGCGTGTTAAAAAACCGGTATAGCCCCAATTTTTTTGCAGAGCAAACAGCCACACTATCCGCACTAGAACAAGCAAAAAACAAGCGTTTGACTGACGACCCATATGTACGGGACAACATATTTAAGACCCGAGGTGAACGTGCAGTTTTTAATGCTTTAACAGGATTACGGCAGTCTCGTTTGGACGCTAAAGACCTTCCTCCGTATACACCACAGCCGGATAAAAATGACCCATCTACTATGCAAAAATTAAAAAAGCTATTGGGTTTTGCCAAAGGCGGTTCGGTGGAACGCCAACCGGACGATAATCGCCGCTACCTATAAGGATCAGACATGTCAGTTGAAAAATTGCTACGCGCCGAAGACCTGCCCAAGGGCAGCGTGGATGTGGAAATTGAGGACCTTCCGGAGCCGGACATCAGCATCACCTTTGACAACCAGACCGGAGAAGTGGTGGTTGACATTGGCGAAGAAGACGATGCCGATGTCCCGTTTGACAGCAATCTGGCCGAGGTAGTGGAGCCCGGTGTTCTGGAGAACATTGGGCAGGAACTGATGGACATGTTCGATGCGGACAAGTCCTCGCGCAAGGATTGGGAAGACCAGTACAGCAAGGGCCTGAAGCTGCTTGGATTTAACATTGAAGAGCGTACCCGACCATTCAAGGGCGCGTGCGGCGTGAGCCATCCTTTGTTGACAGAGAGCATCGTCCAATTCCAGTCGCAAGCGCTGAAGGAACTGCTGCCCGCCGAAGGCCCGGTCCGCACGCAAGTGCTGGGCAAAGAGACTCGCGAAAAGATCATGCAAGCGGACCGCGTTCGGGACTTCATGAACTACCAAATCACCAACGTGATGGAAGAGTACACGCCCGAGTTTGACCAGCTTTTGTTCTACACCGGCTACGGCGGATCTACCTTCAAGAAGGTCTATTACGACGAGAACAAGGACCGCATGGTGAGCGCCTTGGTGCTGGCCGATGACCTGTACATCCCGTACCACGGTTCGTCAGTTATGAGTGAATGCGAACGCATCACGCACCGCGTTTCGATGTCCAGCAATGCCTACCGCAAAGCCGTGGTGCGCGGTCAGTACTTGGATACGGCAGAGCCCGCATCCATGTCCAACAACAACCCCAGCATCATCCAGAAGGCTGTGGACAAGACCACGGGTATCCAGCCCACTCCGGACCAAGAAGAAGTCATGCTGCTTGAGTTCCAAGTGGACTACGACCTGCCCGGGTTTGAGGATAAGGATGAAAACGGAGAGCCCACCGGCATCCAGTTGCCATACATCATCACGATGGATGAGGTTTCCAACAGCGTGGTGGGTATCCGCCGCAATTGGAAAGAAGGCGACAAGACGCACCAGCGTTGCCAGTACTACGTGCATTACATCTTGGTCCAAGGCCCGGGTGCATACGGCCTTGGCTTCTTGCACTTGGTTGGTGGTCTATCCAAGACGGCCACATCCGCGTTGCAGCAACTGGTAGACGCAGGCACGTTTGCTAACTTGCCAGCGGGCTTCAAGGCCAAAGGCGCACGGATCATGAACGATGACGTGCCACTGCAACCGGGCGAGTTCCGTGATATGGACGCAGGCGGCGCGGAATTGACATCGTCACTGCTACCTCTGCCCTACAAGGAGCCGAGCCAGACCCTGTACCAACTGCTTGGTTTCTGCGTGGACGCTGGTCGCCGTTTGGCATCCATCACCGACATGCAGGTTGGCGACAGCAATCAGAACGCGGCGGTGGGAACCACAATTGCTCTGCTGGAAAAGGGCAGCGCGGTCATGTCTTCCATCCATAAGCGCTTGCACTACAGCCAGAAGCTGGAGTTTCAGTTGTTGGCAAAAGGCTTTGCTGAGTATTTGCCGGATGAGTACCCGTACGATGTGCCCGGTGAGTCGCGCAGCATCAAGCGCTCGGACTTTGATGACCGTGTTGACGTGCTGCCCGTATCGGACCCGAACATCTTTTCGGTGGCCCAACGTATTACCATGGCGCAAACGCAGCTACAACTGGCTCAGAGCGCCCCGCAGATGCACAACATGTACGAGTCGTACCGCCGCATGTACCAAGCTATTGGCGTGCGGGATATTGATGCACTGTTGAACAGCCAGAACGTGGACAAACCCAAGGACCCGGCCAGCGAAAACGCGCAGGCATTGGATGGTTCGCCGCTTAAAGCGTTTGCTGGACAGCAGCACGATGCCCACATCATGATGCATCTGATGTTTGGCATGTCCCCCATCTTGCAAAGCATGCCCAATGTAGCGGTCAATCTTCAGAAACACATCTTTGATCACATCACGGTTAAGGCCGAAGAGGATGTTGAAGCGGAAATATTCCGTCTGTATGGCACTGACCCAGACAAGATGGTGTCTCCGTTGCAACGGGAAGGCATGATTGCGGTGAAAACCATGGAATACTTCCAAGAAGTGAAGAAACAACAAGAGGGATTGACTGGGCCACAATCTGACCCGTTGGTTGACTTGAAGAAACAAGAGCTTCAGCAGAATGCTGCGAGCGATCAGGCAAAGCAACAGGTGGATCAGGCCAAAGTTCAACTTGCGCAGCAAAAGGCACAGTCAGACCAGCAGTTTGCCCAAGCCAATTTATCCTTGAAAAAACAGCAACTAGGAGCTAAAAATGCAAGCCAAACCCAAGCCCCCGCCAAAATCCGCTAAAGTGCCTAAAAAAGAGGCAAAAATACCATCTGGTAAGCCAGAAGTACGGTATGTATATCGAAAAGATGCCTTTAACAAGGTAAAACTAGCGTAATTTGATATATAGTACGCACGAACCCTTCGGACAGGGGCCAAACTGTCTGCTTTCATAGGAGAAATCCATGCTGGAATTTGCAGAAGCCGTTTTTAATCAGATCCGAAGACTCCAACGCGAGTCAAACGACATGATTTTGAGTGGCCGGATACAAAATATGGAGCAGTACAAGTTCATGATGGGCCGGTTGGAGGGGTTTAAGTTTGTTGAGGATGCTGTGCAAGAGCTTCTAGACAAAAACCCTAACCTTTAAGGACTTGTAGATGATTGAAACTCCATTGGAAATTAAATGGGCAAAGGAATTTGCTGAAAAAGCAGAAGCCGAAGCCAAAGAAGCAGCCGCAAGGGCTGTTGCTGAACTTGCTGCTAAAAAAGAACATCAAGAACAGGTCGGGGCCATCAAAGATCACCTGCCCAAGCCTACTGGCTGGCGCATTGTGGTTCTTCCTTATCGCGGAGTCGGAGAAACCAAGGGCGGCATTCTGTTGCCCGGACAAACTTTGGATCGGCAGCAACTGACAACCACTTGCGCGTACGTTTTGGCTGTTGGTCCGCTGGCATATGCCGATACTGGGAAATTCCCGTACGGCCCGTGGTGCAAAGAAGGCGACTGGATCATCTTTGGTCGCTATGCCGGGGCTCGGATGAACATTGAAGGGGGAGAAATTCGCATTTTGAACGATGACGAAATTTTGGCGACCATCAATGACCCCAACGACATTCTTCACATGTAAGGAATCGCTATGACACGCCAATTTATGAATGACAATCAACTGGAATTTGATCTGGGCGAAAATGAAGTAGCCACAGACATTTCTGTTGAAGATCCACCAGAAGAAAACTCTTCTTTGGCTCCCATTGAGCCCTTACAGGAGCAAAAAAACGAACTGGATGAGGTGAGTGATAACGTCCAGAAGCGGATATCTAAACTCACCGCCCGGATGCGCGAGGCAGAGCGCCGGGAGCAGGCCGCAATTGAGTTTGCCCGGGGCTTGCAGACCGAGAAGCACAGTTTGCAACAGAGCCTTGTTAATACTGACTACAGCCGCCTGAGCGAAGCCAAGAACCGCTTGGATACTCAGCAAGCCACGCTGAAAGCAATCATCCGCAAGGCCCGCGAAGAGGGTGACGTGGATACTGAGACCGAAGCGGTCCAGCGCCTGACAGATTTGACCATGGAGCAGCGCCAAGTTGCCGGATGGTTGCAATCCCAAGGCGAGCAAATACAGCAGATGCAGCGGCAGCCTGTCCAACAGTATGCTCCGCAGGAAGCGCCACCCCAAAAACCCCTGCCTAGCCCCAAAGCGGAAGAATGGGCCACCCGTAACCCTTGGTTTGGGCAGGATAGAATGTTGACATACGGAGCTTGGGGTATTCACCAGACCCTTGTGGAACAAGAGGGTGTTGACCCTAATTCTGATGAGTACTATACTGAGCTTGACCGGAGACTTCGAGATGAATTTCCTCGACGTTTCCAAGACCAAATCAGACAACAGCGTTCCGCGCCTGCTGTTGCACCTGCTTCCCGTAGTTCGGGATTAAATACTAGTGCGCGCCGTACTGTCCGGCTTTCGCCGAGTCAGGTTGCTATTGCTAAGAAGCTGGGTGTTCCTCTTGAGGAATACGCCAAATACGTAAAGGAATGACCATGAGCAAAGATGAAATCATTATCGATAGAGCCCCTCGCGCAACCCGCGAAAAGGAAACTCGTCGCAAGCCTTGGACCGCTCCTTCACGCTTGGATACCCCACCGCCCCCTGAAGGATACGGATACCGTTGGATTCGCGCAGAAGTCAATGGATTCGTCGATAAGCAAAACGTGTACAGCAGCATTCGCGAGGGTTATGAGCTTGTGCGAATTGAAGAACTGCCGGAAGACTACCAAGGTATGTTGCCCACCATTGAAGATGGAAAACATGCCGGAGTGGTTTCTACGGGAGGTCTTTTGCTGGCAAAAATTCCAAAGGAAACTGCGGAAGAACGGAATGCTTATTTCCGCCAGAAGGCCCGGGACCAGTTGTCGGCAGTGGACAATGAGATGATGCGAGAAAACGCTCACTCTACAATGCGTATCCAGTCCCCCGAAAGAAGTTCTAAGACAACTTTTGGGAACCGTTAATTCGGACCTTTAATCTTCTAGGAGCTACAAATGGCAAATGTGAATAAGCCTTTTGGTCTGCGTCCCCTCGGTAATCTTTCAGCTACTGGCGCTCAAAAGCAATATGGCTATCTGATTGCAAGCGGGTACGGTACGGCCATTTATCAAGGCGACCTCGTAGTCGTTTACGACGGCTACATCATCAAGTATGACGCTTCTACACACGCCGCCCCTACAGGCGTGTTCAACGGTGTTCAATACAACGACCCCACCCGCACCGACAAACCGACTTGGAAGAACTACTACCCCGGTAGTATCACCCCCAATATCGGCAGCATCGTTTGCGAAGTTTTGGATGACCCCAACCAACTGTTCCTTATCCAAGCAGATGGCTCGGTTACCCAAGCAAACATCGGCAAGAACGCTGATCCAACCGCCTCCACCACTGGTAGTACCTATTCAGGTATCTCCAACGGTAGTCTCGGTTCGTCCTCCATTGCTAAGACTGCTGCATTGACGTTTAAAATCGTGGGTCTCGCTGATACCCCGTCAAACGCATTTGGCTCTTATGCACAGGTGATCGTGAAACTTAATCAACATCAATACGGTAGTGTTGGCGTTGCATCTGACGGAGCATAATCATGGCAATTACACGTTCACAACTCGTAAAAGAACTCGAGCCCGGTCTCAATGCCTTGTTTGGCATGGAGTACAACCGCTACGAAAACGAACACACAGAGATTTTTGAGATTGAAAGCTCTGACCGTGCGTTTGAAGAAGAGGTGATGCTGACCGGCTTTGGTTCTGCCCCCACTAAGGTTGAGGGTGCTGGTGTGCAATATGACACCGCGAACGAATCGTTCACGGCTCGTTATACGCACGAAACCATTGCAATGGCGTTTGCATTGACCGAAGAAGCTGTCGAAGATAACCTCTATGACCGCCTCTCTGGCCGCTACACCAAGGCTTTGGCTCGTTCGATGTCCCACACCAAGCAGGTCAAGGCCGCTTCTGTGCTGAACAACGCATTTACCGGCGGCAACTATGTCGGCGGCGACGGCGTTTCTCTGTGCAACTTGAACCACCCGACTGCATTGGCGCAAAACTTTGCCAATACACCGACAACTCAAGCGGACTTGAACGAAACCTCTTTGGAGCAGGGTCTGATTGACATTGCCAGCTTCATCGATGAGCGCGGTCTGAAGATCGCAATCATGGGCACGAAGATGATTGTTCCAAAAGAACTTCAATTCACTGCCGAGCGCCTGATGAAGTCCACTCTGCGCACTGCTACAGCCGACAACGACATCAACGCCATCAAATCGATGGGCTTGATTCCTGAAGGCTATGCCGTGAACCACTATCTGACCGACACCAACGCATGGTTCATCATGACCGATGCGCCCAACGGTCTGAAAATGTTCCAGCGTTCACCCATCAAGACCGCTTTTGAAGGCGACTTTGATACTGGCAACGTGCGCTACAAGGCACGTGAGCGTTACAGCTTCGGCTGGAGCGATCCTCGCGGCATTTATGGCTCGTCTGGTTCGACCTGATCTAGGAAAAATCCTAGCTTAAAGGGCCCCTTCGGGGGCCCTTTTTATGTCTAAAAACTGTCACAGATGCCATGGTAGGATGGCTTGCAGCGCGGTGCTGCAACAATTTTTTGGAGTTTAAAAATGCTGTTTACTGTATCTGTTGACCTCGCCGATGGCGGCTACTTTGAGTTCTCTACCGAGTCCATCCTGAAGTTTTTGCAGACCGCTCAGATGTTGGGTAACACCGACATTGAGGAAGTGGAAGATGAGGACGAGGAGTTTGAGGAGTTTGTTGATTGCTTTGCTGAAGACGAAGAGTACGTCTATGACGAAGAGGCTGAGTGCTACTGCTGGTACGATGAGGAGTACGAGGCATGGTACTGGTTGGATGAAGAGACCAATGAGTGGATTTTGGTTGAAGACGAAGCTGAGGACGAAGCTGAAGAGGCTTAAGCTGGCGTATCTGCCATGTTTAAAGGGGGCTTAGGCCCCCTTTTTCGTTCGTGTTCGTCGTAATGGTGTATGCGGTGGCAGTTGGCGCACAATGCTACACACTGCTTTATTTCTTCGTAAGCCGTCTTGAATCTGCCATTGCCTATGAGTTCATTGACACTGTATTTTTTAGGCCCAACATGATGAAAGTCAATCACTGCGGGGTGGGAGAACCCACATTTGGTACAGGACAATCCCCGTTTAAATTCTAGCCATTCCTGCTTTTTCTGCTTTCGGGTTTTTTTTGACCTAATTTTTACCTCATCCTTGTTTTTTTGGTAATGGCTAGCCGACCACTCCTTATGCTTGGCTTTACTGACTTTTGGGTCTTTGTAAGGCATGGTCTTGACGCATCACAAAAATGGTGTATATTGCAGCTATCCGGGCTTTCCGGTGCATTGGACTGTCCCGGCAGACGACATACCGACCAGTGTACTTAACTTGTATGTAAGGAAAAAACATGGCACGTACTACGTTCTCTGGCCCCCTTCGCTCGATGGGCGGCATGTATCAACAAGGCCCCGGCGCTGCTCTCACTATCAGCGCCAACACTACACTGGACCCAGTTACCCACGGTGGCCGTCTGCTGCTTGTCGGCGGGTCTTTGGCATCTGCCTTGACCATCACCTTGCCTACCATCAATACCACCGCTGATGGCGCAACCTCCGGCCCGGGCCGCGACTACAACACCCAGAACAACTTGGGCGTGTTGTATTCCATTTGGGTTCCCACTACCATCAGCACTAGCTCTTTGAAGATTGGCACTGACGGCACGGACAAGTACATTGGCTCGTTGCTATCGGTTGACACCGATACCTCGGGCGCAATGGTTGGTTTTACCGCCGCAGCGAGCAATGACTTCATCAACTTGAATGGAACGACCACTGGTGGCGTTGCAGGCACTTGGATTGAAATTCGCGCAATTGCTGCACTGAAGTACTGCGTCACTGGTGTGATCTTGGGCACGGGCACTGTTGCTACACCGTTTGCCGATTCCTAATAGGAGGCCGATATGGGCTTTCAATTTGACGTAAAACAGGCGCATATAAACGTCAGTGGCTTCCTTGTCACTGGTCGAACTCGTGTTAAAGCTATTTCATTTACCGGCAGTGCAACTGCCGGATACGTGAGCTTGTTTGACACCTCTACTGCGCCTGTTACCACTGCCACTTATGGTAGGTCGGGCACTACAGTAACAATTAGTTCCACGGGACACGGTTTGTCCACAGGGGATGCGATTGGCGTTGATTTTGGTGCTGGCACAGGCGGCACGGCTACCAACGGGAACTATGTAGTGACTGTCACAAATGCCAATACATTTACCATCACGGACATCAATTCTGGCAGCATCACTGCGGGCGCATCAATGGTGTATGCAGGTCGCTGGCTCATGACTTTTGATGTAGCAGCCGGGGACAATTTTAACAACGTCAGCCTTATCCCCGGGGACGGCGTAGTCGCGTACAACGGGGTCTATGCCCAGTTATCAAACTTGGCCGCAACAAACATTTTCTACGGATAAGGAGTCCATCATGGGACGTGCAGCAAAAATGGCAGATGATCAGTACCAAGGCGAAGTTCAACCCGGTGCGCAGAAGCAGGACATGGGCAAGGGCGGGCCGAAACAAACGCCTAGGAAGCCCGGAAAAGGGCCTACAAGCTCGGTTTCCCCACGTGGTGTAGGCATGGCTCGTAATAAGCCTTGCAAGATGTACTAAAGGTTGGCTATGAAGCCCGGTTTGTATGCCAATATCAATGCAAAACAGGCTCGGATAAAAGCGGGCTCTGGAGAAAAGATGCGGAAACCCGGGAGCAAAGGCGCTCCCACTGCCGCCGCTTTTAAGCAATCCCTAAAGACTGCAAAGAAACCTAAGAAATGAAAACCGCTGCATGGACGCGCAAAGAAGGCAAGAACCCAAATGGCGGCTTGAACGCCAAAGGGCGAGCCTCAGCCAAAAAGCAAGGGATGAATTTAAAACCTCCCCAGCCGGAAGGCGGAAGCAGGCGCGACTCCTTTTGCGCAAGAATGACAGGCATGAAGAAGAAACTCACCAGCGAGAAGACCGCGAAAGACCCAAATTCCCGTATCAATAAAAGTCTTAAGGCATGGAAGTGCTGAGGTAATTATGGCTAAAAAACTATCTGCCTTTGAAGAAGCTTTTGCCGAAGCACGTGCTAAAGGAAAAAAGACGTTTACCTTTAACAATAAATCATACGGCACAGTCACTGCGGATGAAGAACAAAAACGGATTGACAAAATTCCAAGCATGAGTCAGCAATCTGGCCCGGTTAGGATAACCCAAGGTGCTACGTATCCGAAGGAAGAGGCTCCTAGGCCAAGGGCACGTTCTTTAGTGGATCAGGGACGGGATGTTGACATCTACAAAGACGTGGACAAAGAAGCCGTTCTCAATGCAGGGCTAGGATTGGCCTCACTGTACCCCGGCACTATTGCAGCAAGGACTGCTTATGGAGTGGCGCGGCCTTTGGTTGGGGCGGCAGCTAAGTACCTATCCAAAAAAGATAGTTCAACCGCATCAAAAGCTAGAGATGAAGACCCTCCATTATTTACGTCAAAAGAAAAACCTGAAAGTAGCCCTTTTGATGAGATGGCCCCCCGCGAATTTAAAAAAGGTGGGTCGGTCAAGCTTTCTGAAGCAGCAAGGCGCGGTGATGGCATAGCCATACGGGGCAGGACAAAAGGAAGGTTGTGCTAAATGGAAAATTTGAATACGATATGGTCTGCAAGCCTAACAATGGCTACAACGGTGATTGGCTTTTTGCTCAAGGAAAAATTTGCAGAGTTGAACCGGATAAGCATTTTGCTCAACAAGACGCGAGAGGAAATTGCCCGTGATTATGTTACTCAAACAGAAATTCAGCGAATTACTGACCACATTGACCAACGCTTCAACAAGCTGGAAGCAAAAATTGACCAGCTTATTCAAACGAGGCAATGATGCCAAGCAAAAGTAAGAAACAACACAACTTCATGGAGGCGATTGCGCATAACAGCGCTTTTGCCAAGAAGGTAGGCGTTCCGCAATCCGTGGGGCAGGATTTTTCAAAGGCCGACAAAGGCCGCAAATTTCAAAAAGGTGGTGATATGAAAGCAAAAATGACGGCCAAGATGATGAAGTTCGAGAAATCCGCCAAGGATGTCGAAAAGGGCATGAAAGAGGGCTCCAAAAAGGATATGGCGGCTGACAACAACGCCATGCCCGGGTACAAAAAAGGCGGCGCGTTGCGCGGTCAAGGAATTGCAAAGCGCGGTTTTTCTGACGGCGGAAAAGTACAGACCGTACAGGTAAAAGGCGTGGGTGCAGCCCGCGCTCGGACCGCGAAAATCTGCTAAAGCATGACCACCTCCGGCGTAGCCAATTTTGACCTGCAATTTGATGACCTGATAGCCGAAGCGTATGAGCGCTGCGGCCTAGAGGTCAGGGCAGGCTACGACATGAAGACCGCGCTGCGGTCTTTGAACCTGATCTTTGCAGAATGGGCGAACCGGGGGTTGAATCTTTGGACGATTGAGCAGAGAACGCAGGTTCTTACGGCGGGGGTGAACAACTACAACCTCTCCGACGATACCGTCAACGCTTTGTCGGCGGTGATTCGCACGGGGAGTGGGTCTACGCAACAGGACATCACGATTGACCGCATTAGCCGCGCTGAATATCTCCACATCCCTAACAAGAACACGCAGTCCCGCCCTGCTCAGTATTACGTACAGCGCTCCGTACCCACCACGCTGTACCTGTACCCCGCCCCGGACGATACGACCACCTACACGTTCGTTTATTACGCCGTACGCCGGATCGACAACGCAGGGACGTACGTAAACACCGCTGACATTGTTTTTCGCTTTCTTCCTGCACTGGTAGCTGCGCTGTCGTACTACTTGGCGCTGAAAAAAGCACCAGAACGGGTGCAAATGCTGAAGCTGTACTACGAAGAAGAGTTTGCCCGCGCAGCCATGGAAGATCGCGACACCGCCAGTGTCTTCCTTATCCCCACTTTTACGAGTGCATAGACATGGCCGGATATGCTTCTGGCCGGTATGCAATTGCCCTATGTGATCAATGTGGGCAACGGTATAAGCTGTTGGAGTTGATTCGGGACTGGAAGGGCTTCAAAGTATGCACGGAATGCTACGAGCCCAAACACCCGCAATTAGAGCCAAAGCGGACGATCATGGAACCTCAAGCACTGTACCAGCCTCGGCCAGAGTCAAAATTGCTTGTTACAATCTTTGTGGGATTTACCGGGGACACCAGTATTGCGAGCATAGGCATGTTGCCGATGCCTCTTGCAAAACCGTTGCAGGCCACAGGGCTTATGGGGCAAGTTAGGACGCTGATAACATGACCTACACAGAACTTTGTGCAGCTATTGCTGATTACACCCAGAATACGTTCACGGCAACGGAGCTTTCCATTTTTACAAAGCAAGCCGAGCAGCGTATCTACAATACAGTCCAGCTTGCAAACCTACGCAAGAACATGACAGGCACGATCACAGCCAACAACAAGTACCTGTCGGCTCCGGATGACTTCTTGTCGGTCTATTCCTTGGCAATATTTCCCACAGGCGGGGACTACATTTATTTACTGGACAAGGATGTCAACTTCATACGGGAAGTCTATCCTTCCGCGTCCGGAACAGGGGTTCCCAAGTACTACGCCATCTTTGGCCCTCAGTCCGCAAATGTGACCGAGCTTTCTTTTATTCTTGGACCTACTCCCGCCACCACATACAACGCGGAACTGCACTATTACTACTACCCCGAGTCAATTGTCACGGCAGGCACTTCATGGTTGGGTGATAACTTTGATTCTGCGTTGTTCTATGGGGCCTTGGTGGAAGCGTACACGTTCATGAAGGGCGAGCAGGACATGATGGTTCTTTACGATGCCAAATACAAAGAAGCGCTCATGCTCTTGAAGAATTTGGGCGATGGCAAGCAGCGGATGGATACCTATCGTGATGGTCAAACCAAGAACAAGGTGATGTAACCATGATCACCGCAGGGCTTACATCTAGTTTTAAGTATCAGCTATTGCTGGGGGTCCACGATTTTTCAGTGGACACGATAAAGATCGCTTTGTACACGTCCAGCGCGTCTTTGGATGCAAACACCACTGTCTATACGACCACTGGAGAGACTTCCGGCACAGGTTACACGGCGGGAGGTGTTACAGCGACCAATGTGACCGTCACCTTGAGCAATGGAGTGGCATTTGTTGATTTTGATGACCCAACATGGGCGGGCGCTACCTTTACAACGCAAGGAGCGCTCATTTACAATGCATCAAAGGCTAATAAATCAATTGGCGTGATGAATTTTGGGCTGATTCAGTCCATGACAAACCAAGGATTTCAGATTTTGATGCCTGCCGCATCTTCGGATAGCGCTCTAATTCGCATTCAATGAGGACTGACCATGATTGTTACCACGACTAAAGGCGAGATGGATGATTCCCTGCTGGAGAACCGTACCGGCACGGTTGACAACGACAATGAAGCGACTACGTGGACGGAATACTGGCTGGATGGTGAATTGGTTCACCGGTCAGTGCATGTGACGCTGAAGAAAATGCCCGCATTTGGCGGCGAAACCGGTACTTTTTAAGGACTAATCATGGCAAACACTGCTTCAATGTGTACCTCCTTCATGGGGGAACTGATGACTGGAACGCACAATTTTGGTGTGGCTCCTATTCGTGCGGCTACCACTGCCGACACGTTCAAGGCTGCGCTGTATTTCACCTCTGCAACCGTCAATGCAGCCACCACCGCCTACTCCACCACTGGTGAAGTTACCAATACGTCTGGCTCTGGATACACGGCTGGCGGTGTCACGGTGACCAACGGCACGGCTCCGATTGCAACAAACAGTTCGGCGACTGCTGGTGTGGCGTACTGGACTCCTACAGCAAGTTTCTCTTGGACTGCACTGACCATCACTACAGCGTTCAACGCGGTCTTGGTCTATAACTCCACGCAGAGCAACAAGGCTGTGGCTGTTTACACGTTTGGTGACCAGACCATCACGGCGGGCACATTCACATTGACCATGCCTTCCAACACTACGACTACTGGCTTGCTGCGGCTGGCTACAACGTAAGGATAGGCTGTGTCTCTCGGCTGGGGCGACAGTACTTGGGGCGCTAACGGCTGGGGCGGTACTCTTGAAGCAGTAGGGGATGCCGCCTCGGGG
>Ga0214921_10006340_pt1 | contig 16267 bp, 14 predicted proteins | sample LL1505_MetaG_FD_177992 | JGI IMG/M metagenome (GOLD analysis project Ga0214921, IMG submission 177992) | Freshwater microbial communities from Lake Lanier, Atlanta, Georgia, United States - LL-1505 | ecosystem: Environmental > Aquatic > Freshwater > Lake | place: USA: Georgia | collected...
TTCGAAAAGTGTTAGAATTGACCAATCCTAATCAATATGCCTTATATAGAAGTGGAATTAATAGTAGGTTTCCCAGTCTAGATTATTTCGCAGTTTAAGACGATAATATCATAATAACAAAAAAAAATATTATTTTTTTTTTCACTCAATGATGCTTTAAGCTTTCTTTACCATAGAATAAACATTAAATCCAAAAAATGCTAGGGATAAAACGAGGAAAAAAACCGTAATTCCCACGCTCCAATCTAGAAATCCTTTATTTCTATCTTTAGTTTTAGCAAATGCAGGATTTTCGTTATAGCATTCGACCCCCATGGAAGAAATTGCTATAAGATAAACGAATGCAATTATAAATAATACTGAAATACCAAGTTCGAGGCCGCCCATTATGTTTTCTAAAAAATATATTATATCGAATAAAGTTTATAAAAAATAATTTAAATCTCAATTCTGTCTATATATTTATCTGTTTCTTGTCCATCAAATTGCAATAAAATGGATTTGTGTGCTTTAAATTCATAATATTTCGATGGTATTTTACTATTAACAAACGTTTCAGGAAATACTATCATAGGCTGTAGCTGTTGTTTAGGTCGGTCCATTATTTTCTCCATAAATAAACGTTTCGCATTTAAATATGAATCACTTATTTCAGTTTCGCCGTATACTTCAATAGAAGGTAAAAAATTAATATATTTACTTTTTTTTGTTTTTTCATAATTTTCACCGGCCCATTTTACTATTTCGAATGCTATTTTATAACCCTTATAAAACGAATATCCTCTAGTTTCATCATTAATGTTCTGTAATAAAATAAGATTAGTTAACATATATAACATTATATTCTGTAGATTGGCCATATATAGAGAATTTTCTATTTTATGGGCACTTATCATATAGCCATTATTATCAAATAATTCCCATGTATTATCTAATATTGTTTTATATGGCAATTTGTCTAAAAATCTATTATACAACCTTTCTTTTTTGATAGATAATTCAGAAACCAATGTTTTGTGTAATTTGTTAATATCATTACTATAAATACTAACTCCATGTGAATCATTTGGTATTTGAACAACCATTCCACCGGGATCAATTTCAATTTCACCTATTTTTTCTATTTGTGATTTAAACCCATATGATTTAGCTATATTTTGCCAATATAAAAGCCCAGCAAACCCACCTATACATTGATTTTTAAATAACATAGAAGATATTTTAATACTTGGTTTAAGGGCTATATGTTTATGTTTTTCGCTTAGTTTAGCCGATTCAAGCGGTTCTCTCATTTCCAATGGATAATATTTATACAACATATCATATCTAGTTGCATCTTTTTTCCATCGATGAATGATAACTTCCCATGGGGGGTTTTCAAATGGTAATGACAATGCCCTATGTTGGTCTATTAATTGATAATGAGGATGTATGAATCGTATATCTCTATATAATAATGTCGGCAATTTGTCGAATATTATTAACGGTATATATGTAACATCAGCAACTACTGTATAATTAACTCTGACTCTCATCGTTGACGTGTGATTAGCATTAATGACGGATATATTCTTTAATCCGGACGCATTTAGAGTTTCTGCAATGTGATATGCATCTATATGATGTTTCGGCGAATAAAAATCATAATCAGGCTGGACATCATCTTCGTATAATTTAGACCCCTTGAGTCTTAATGCAAAATCTATAGCCATACCGCCTACTATTATTAAATTGTTAGCTATTACATATTTTTTTACTAACCCGAGTGCTATCTGAGTATCTTCAGAGAATTTATCATTCTTAATAATTATATTCTCATATTCTTTCTTGCTTAACATGATTTAGTTTAATATATATTACTCATTTTAATTATTCAAGAGAGAAACCTAAAATCTTACATTAAAATTTGTGTTCGGGACGCCTACTCTAAACTCATTATCCCTTCGATAACTAACCGCTTCATATAATTCTTTCTCTCGTTTTCTATCTTGTATCAAATCATTCAAATTATCTTCTCTTGATTTAAATTTGGAATCTCTCTCTTTTAAAGTAGCAATATCCATACCATACTGAAGTTTAAGGTCAGAACCATCTGCTGAATTATACCCCATTGTATAACCGGCATATGTTAGAGCGGCTACTAATATTATACCTATTAACCATTTATATTGAGGTTTTATATTGATATACGATGAAAAAATCATAAATATCATTATTATCAAAAATACACCAATCGAAAAAAACCCTATAGCATAAGTTAATGCATGGTATCTTTTATATTTGATTGAGTTAGTACATTCATTTAATTGTTTTTCATCGGAAAGAACCATAAGATCGCATGGATAACTTGCTCTATACATTATTTAAAAATTATATTATAATATAATAATCAAAAAAATATTGTTTTATTCATATTATCTAAAATCGCACTTCACCGGCTATTATTGTTTCGGGTTTATCTATTTCGTTTCTATATATTATTCTATCACCAAAATTAATAATCAGATGTTTTATTTTTTTACCAAGTTCTTCATCACTTAATTTATTAATTTTCTTTTCGGCTTCGAATAAATAAGCAATCCATATAATCGCTGATGATAGTGTTGGATATATGCTTACGATATCCTTTACATTAATTCCTCCTTTATGCGTATTGTCGTAATCTGTATTGTCCGAGTTATTTTTATTCGAACTATTGTTGTTTAAATCATCTATTTCATGGTCCCAAATTCGGTCAACAATAGTTTGAATTTTATTCGTAATAATTTCATTATTCTCTGTTATAATTTTAGCGCTTATTATTTTTGGCCTAATTTGGTCATTGCTTTCTTTTAATCTATATGGGTTATGTATTATTAATGAGTCTGGCGTGTATACTAATATAAATCCAAGAACTTTATTTATTACTTTTGTAATATAAAACATTACATAAACCCATACCCATATAGACGATAAAAATATTCTTGTTCTATCGGGTAATGTTATGTTTTTTAATGCATTGTGAATTCGCTTCGTATAATCCCGCGTAGTTTGTATAATACGCATTTTGCATTTCAATAAGACCACCTAATAATACCTAATTAAATTACATTTAAAACAAAAAATGAATAATGATATACGTATATATTTAGGATTAAACTATAATGCCGAAAGACAAGAATTCATCCAATAAAAAACAAAAAGATAAACAAAAAGATGTTATCGTAAAACCAGAAGAAAGGAAGGATGTTAGTGTAAAAAAAGATAAACAAAAAGATGTTATCGTAAAAACGGATGAAAAAGATAATAAAAGTAAGCAGAATACTAATGAAATTTCCGATGGCGAAAATGATGATATCGACGAAGAAAACGAAGACGATGAAAATGAATTAGAATTTGATGCCGAAGAAGATGAGTTTTTTGACGACAATAATTTTAAAGACTTTAATGATAATATTCAATTCCGTGTTTTTGACCCGGAAAAATACGAAAATGAAATGCATAATGAGATTATTATTGTACCTAATGTGCATAGGAGAACATCGGAAGTTATTACAAAATTCGAATTTACCGATGTAGTCTCAAATAGAGCAAAGCAAATTGAAAACGGAAGTCCTATATTTGTTGATATAAAAGATGAAACAAATCCTATAATTATGGCAGAAATGGAGATTAGAATGAAAAGATGTCCATTGTCAATCAGGCGTTTAATAAGTAGTAATATAGCAGAGATATGGGAAGTTAATGAGATGATTATACCATATTAATTATATTATATGTATTTTTTTGAATTTTGTAATATTAACATAATTATATTAATATATGACAATATTATCATTAATCAGTATTAATTTAGAATATGGTGGAGAATTAACAGCAAATGGTATTAAATATGCAAAGGATAGCAAATATTATAATAAATTCATAAATAAATATATTAAATTTATAAAAAAGTACGATCCTGATATAATAGCGTTTCAAGAAATAGCGTTTAGAAATACACATACTAAGAAAACAACCGCACGCAATATCAGCAATGAACTAAATTATCATTATTATGAATCTAAAAAAAATGAGTTGGCGATAGCGTCAAAATACCCTATAATAAAAACATTCAATAAAAAATTATATTGTGGTATAGAAATAAAGATTGATGGCGAAATATTTAGAATATTTAATTTACACTTAAATGATGAACCATGTGCATATTATTCTTTACATAATATCCCTTATAACAATACGCCGCCAAATTTAACGCCAATAAAGGCTTCTAAATTATCATCAGTTGATAAATTACCGGTTTTACAAGATATAATGAAACATACCAATACCAATACATTTATATTGGGTGATTTTAATGAACCATCGCACTTGGATTGGAATGAAAAAGCCGTTAAAAATAATATAGTTCCATGTGCTGTTAAATGGCAAATAAGTAGTTATTTACATAATAATAATTTTATAGACATAGTACGAAAAAAATATAAATGTAATATAAAATACCCAATGAATACATGCGATGTAATTAGGAAAGAAAATATAATAAACCCACCTGTAAGAATAGATTTTATATATACAAATTCAATACTTCGTAAAATACAAGCATGCAATATACCTACGAATACATCAGACCATTTGCCTATATTTGTGAAAGTTGCAATATAGCTTTATTTTTCCTTTTATTTTTTTGTATAAACTCTTTAAAGTATATTAGTTATATATTTCATCATGCGCGATTTTATTAGTCGTTATAAGTATTTGACGGATCTATTTGGTAATTTCTGGGGTATATATTTATTTGGCATTTACAATTTATACAATATAAAGGCCAATCTATGCAAAACTTTTATAGTAATGATACTTCAATTTATATCATCGTATTACATTAATCAGATAATTTTAATTAATACATTGGATTTGTCAGTTATATATAATTTATTAATAACAGGAATATGCCAAATATTAAGTCCAATTGCCACCTTTGTTTTTGACGATATAATTGCTAGCGAAAAACTTAAAATATCTGAAAGAATATGTAGTTTTGTTGATATGTTATATATTAAATCATCATACGAATGGAAAAATAAAAATCCAAGTTATGCTCAAAAAGAGTCTTTAACTCAATTATTTGCAGCATATGAAAATATGTCGTATATGTTATCAGATACAATACAATCGTGTATTGATATATTTATTATGATGATAATTACATGTATGACTGATTTATACCTTGGTTTATATATACTTATTGCAAGTATTGTATTATACGGATTCAAAACAAAATTAAATAAAAAATTAACACAATATGACAAAGATATGAGTAGTAAAATTATTGATGTAAATATGATTATTTCAAATCAATATGTTAATAGAGGTGATATTATATTTTCGCCTTCGTATTCGAAACTATTTATGCAATCCCAATATAATCCTATACACGGATTTATGAAAGAATCCGAAATATGGCATAAACGGGAAATAATAAATAAAAAATCGATGGCTATTATTGATATGTTAAAAACCGTTATTATTTTATTATTAGCGTTTGTTTTACTATATCAGAATAAAGTTAAATTAGTCGTATTTCTGATAATAAATAATTATCGTATTATATCGTTTCTAAATTTTATCAACGATATGGACGGAGTGAAAAATTTAGCCGAAGGGCGTGTAGCTAGTTCTTTTGTAATGATTCAATCGGTTTTAAATGATAACTTTAGAACTGATTGTGGTATTATTGACGATATTAGTACAATCGATATCTATGATATTAATAAAAAAATAACTAATACGATATCACTTAAATATGCAGGTATAATTCAAATTCGTTTAATGAAAGGAATAATATTATTTAATGGAAAAAAGGGATCCGGAAAAACACTAACCATGGATATTATTGCGGGCTTATATGATGAAAAAATATCAAACAAAATAATTATAAATAAAACAACTATACTTTCTAATGAATTCAGGGATTTAATGAATAATCGAATTTATGTTCGACAATGCATTTGTGATGATTATAAGGCAAATAAAAAAAATACAATTACATTATCATTAAGTGAATTATTTCCTGGTGGTAGTTATAATGAAATATATTGCTTTCTTTGTGATTTTGATATGTCGCATAAAATCCCTATTGATATTATGCTACCCATTAGTAATGATGAACGAGGGCTATCTCCGGGCGAAACTCAGAGTATCGTATTGGCCTCGCAAATATGGAAAGCATTGAAATTAAAAACAAAGATTTTATTACTAGATGAACCGGAGAGAAATATCGACTTGGATACAGTCAAAAAAATTTTCAATATGCTTACATGCTTCAATGGAACAATATTTTTGATTACGCATTTACCTGATTTAAAGGATTTTTTAAAAAATAGGATAATACAAACATGGAATTATCAACAAAATATTGGCGGCGACCTTACATTTACAGTTGATGCTATAAATGATTAAAAAAAAATAAGTTTTGGGTTTTTATGAGGGAGGGGTGAGGTGCGGGAGAGGCGTAAGTAGGTAGATGGGGATGGGTAAATAGAGGGTTGTTTAATTCATTTCTATCCATTGAAACCCGCATTTTTCGCATATATTAATTAATCGCAATTCAGTTCCTAATCGAACTCTTTTTGCTATATTATGCTTACATTTTGGACATGTAACATGGGCCTTTATATTTACTGGGTCATTCATGGCCTTATTCAAAATAGTCTGAAAAAGGAATAGATTACCACTCTGAGTTTCTTCATATCTTAGTGAATCATCGGGTTCCGATTTATATGTTGCATAACAGGTTCTGCACTTGAAAGTAAGTTCATCATTAGATGTATTAACTTCTAAAAGATTATTACAATTGTCACAAAAGTGTTTCATATTTTATATTTTTAATATATATTAATACACTATTTCAATTTTCAGAATGGATTAAATGTTATTTCCACAGGTTCGTGATAGTAATTGTTTTGCAATTCTGTTAATTTTACGTTATACAATAAATGATGCCCAATTTTTTGATTAAGAGTATCAGCTGGTATTAATCCTAATTTAATTAGGCTTAAAGTGACTAATTCCCCGCAGTTCGTTCCGTGATTTAGTGGGTCTCCTATTTTCTTTTTTATGCCATTATAAATTACACTATCATTATAATGCATATTTTCCTTTGCATATTTCATCAATTCAGTAAATCCCCTAATTATTTCTGATAATATTGGTCTATTTAGTGATTTACACGCTATCATACCTGGGTATTTTTCTAAACGGGTTTTTAAATCAGTTATCATAATACCATGCTTATTATAACTAGGACAATTTTTCATATAGGTAGTTCTAGCAGCTTCAAATAATAGGGGTTTGGCATTTGCATCATCCGGATCCTTATAAACTATACCAATATGCCCCCAGAATGACCCTATAAACACAGGATTTATATTATCATACGCGTGAAATAAAATCAAATCACCAGTTTTAAAATTCGCATCTGCATATGGAATCTGAACTAATTTGGGTATACAAAAAATCATATACCAATACCAAATACATATAATCAATAATGCTAATGAAAAGTTAAACATTATCTCTTATTTAACATATTTTATTATAATATTCATAATTTAATACGAAAAATCATATATTTGACGCGGCTTATCACAAACATATGAAGTGTTCTTTTTTGTATATAAATAATATATAATATATAGCATACATAAAATGCATAATACCAAAGTTATAGAAATCCAATATTCACTAATAACAACGCCACCTACTATTAAACCACCGAAATATTTTCTAGTTTGGAGGGTTTGCGGCTTGGTATTATGATTAATTTTAAATTCGTTATTTATATTTACTCGTAACATGTTTATATTACCTGTTTGGCCAAGCCAACTAGCTCGTTTATCCTTATTTATTTTTTTTTCAGTTAAAAATTTTTTTATAAATTCAATGATTTCTCCTTTTTTTGGTTGTTTTACATTAGGATAATTATTATTAACAAATCGAGTAATAGGTCCTGGTGGCTGTTGCTGTTGTTGTTGTAGCTGTTGCTGTTGTTGTTCTTGTTGCTGTTCTTGTTGTAGCTGTTGCTGTTCTTGAATTATTTTATTAATTCTTGGGATTTTGTCTAAATAGTCTTTTAGTTTAGAAGTTTCAGTATCATTAGTAAATAATATGGAATTAGTTAAATCTTCTGGCATGTTTTCTAAATATGGCCTTATGTAAAATTTTAATAGGTCAATTTGATCATTATTAAAAGTTGGGTAATTATTTGAGATAAAATCGTCTATAAATGTTTCATCAGCTTGCTTTCGACGGATATCTTCTTGTTCATATTTTTTATAGAAATTTTCATCACTGTCAGGGGTAAATTCTTTTTTCAATATATTATGGCATATGGCTATTAGTATTTGATTTAGTTTTGTTAGAAACGTGCTCTTTTTCATTTTGTTAATATCGAATATATGATTGAAAATCGATTCTATTATTTCTTCTTCTTTTTTGCCTTCTTCTTTTTTCATATAATCAATAAGGATATATTCGATAAATCCCAATTTATTTTTTATACGCATATGTAGAAATTGTCTATATGCAAAATTATTATTATAGGATTGATCAATACACATAAAAATTATACAAATAATATATCTAAGTGTTTGTACCTCATCAATGTCTAATGATTCAAATTTACCGTTATAAAAATATCCTGAACATGTATATAAAAAGGTAATAATTTTTTTTAATTCATCACAAGTTTTGTATCCTTGTAATATCCCTTCAAGATCATAAAATTCATCATGTTTGAAATCATATATAGGTATATGCGCGCAATGTTTATGCAAAGTAAGATTTATTCTATATAAACGAACTTGATCAGTCATTCTCCTTTGCAATATGGAAACAATAGCTTGAAATAACGCGCCATATGGGCTTAGAGAAAGACTCTCCCGAAATGACGATGTGTCGCCACTACTATTGCAAGAATGATTTAATAAATTTAATAATAATGCTGATAAATCACCTCTTTTTATATTATCGAGTGCCATGGAAATTAATAATTCTTTATACGGTTTAACGCAGTATTTTATTATTTGACTAATATATGCAAAAGTAGTATGGTCGTCTGCTGTAAATTCTTTAATTGTTCCAGCATCTTTATAATAATTGATATATGTAGAGCTATTTTCCAAATTGTCTAGTATTTTTAATAATTCTGTTATTTGACATCCTTCTTCATTATTATCAATTAATCCAAATTGTTCTAACATTTTTGTTTGTTGTGTTAATTTTTCAGTTAATTCAGAATTCGATTTCAATATATCTTGTTTTTCAGATTCAATATGCAATATTTTTTCTTCTTTTTCTTTTAATAATGCCTCTAATTTACTATTTTCTTTGGTTAATTGTCTATAACTATTAACACTGGTTTCTATAAAATTTATTTTATGTTGAATTATTGGTATGACTTGGATACGCTCTTCAGTTATTTTGTCTAATATTTTCCTGAATTTTTGTAACGATTCATTTTCACTTATGAGTTCTCTATTTTTTAATTCTAAGTTCGTTTCATCTAGTTCTGTTGCATCAGATATACGCATAACAATTCCTTTATTTTCCATTAATTCTTTTAATTGTTCTACGGTTTGGGTCAGTTCTTTATTTTTGTCTTCTAGATCACTCTGTTGTTTATTTATATTTTCTATTATTTTTCCTGATTCTTCGCCGATCACGTACATTTCCAATTGAGGTTCCAATACGTTATCATCTTGTTTGTTATCATTTAATTCATTATATTTTTCTACAATTTTGTTTAAAATATCTTCAATTTCACTGTTTTTTAATACATCAGTAGTTTGTTTAGTACCGATTATTTGTTGCCGTGCCATTTGTACCATATCACTAATCTTGTTTATTCGAAGGGATAATCCCTTAGATTCTTCTGCAAGATCAGCTATGCGTTTTTCTATGTTTAATTTTAATGTATTCATTTCATCAGTTTTATAATCGAGTTCATTACGCAATTCTAATTGTTCTTGTTCTAATTTTAATGTTAGTTCTTCTATTTTAGCATTTTTTTCCTTTAGATCCAATAGTTGCAGTTCAATTGAATTGTTTTCTCTACTTAGTTGCAATATTTCTTCGGTTTTCCGGACTCCTTCAATTTGTAATCGGTTGTTTAATTCTTGTAACTCTGCGAATTGTTTGGCATTAATTTCGGCCTGTTTCTTAAATTCTTCATTTTTTTGTAGTATTTCAGCTAATGATCTTTGAAGCTGTTCGTTTTGGGTTTTCAATTTTTGTTCTTCATCTCTTGATTCATTAAAATCAGATTGGGTAGTGTCTATTTTTTTTTTAATTCTATCCACAATCTCCTTACCTTGTTTTATTTCATATCCAAGGTCAGAGATCTGTTTAGTAATTCTTCCCATTAAATCCGTCCACCTTGCCCCATTTTTATTTACACTAGTTTCTGTAATACTCGGTGTAGTAGGCCTTTTCGTCGGTTCATCAATCAATCGGGTCATTTCATCATACATATTAGAATTCGTTAATAATAAAGCATCTATTACCTCCTGTAATTTGCTCTTTTCTTTCTTTAATTCTAATACGTCTGTCTCAAGGAGTTTTAATTCGTTATTTTTAGTTTCCAAAGCTTGTTCCATTGAACTAATTCTGTCGTCCGATATAATATGTTGGTCTTCTGATTCTTGTATTTCTGGCATCACATTTAATTTTTGTTGTTTTTCCCGTTCTTTGTTAAGACGCGATCTGAATTCGGCTAGCGCCCGTATTTCTCTTCTATATTCTTTTCCAACTTCTTTTTTTAATTCATCTTTTCTTTCACTTAACATTTTTATCTCTGCATTTAATCTGTCTACTTGTTCTTGTTTTGAAAGTATTAGTTGTTTGGTTGCTTGAATAATTTGGTCAGATTTTTGTTTTGCAATTTGTTGTTCTTCTGCTGATATTAAATTACCGAATAATTGAGTTAATTGTTCTTTTTCGTCTGGATGCTCATTAAAGAAGTCTTTGACAAATTTTTTTTTTTGTTCTAGGGTCATATTAATACCTATACTAGCATTTTTGTTTTGTTTTAATTGTTCTAATTCTTCTCTTTGGGCTGTGTTTTCAGCTTGTTTGGCTTCTAATTGTTGTTGGAGTAGTATAATTTCAGCTTCATATGCGTCTGCTCTACTATCATTACTGGCGCTTAATCTATCATAACTGTCGGTTAATGATCGTATTTCTTCTTTTTTTTTATCATATTCTTTGCCGATTTCTAAAAAATTCTCATTAGTTGTTTTTAGTTGATTAGTTAATCTTTCTATTTTAGCATCTCGGTCGGAAACTATTGGTTTTAATGAATTATAAAATCGTTTTAACGGGTCATTATCATCCAATTTTGTCGTAATCTTATCTAGTTCCGATAAAATGTCTTTAAAATTTACTGTGGATTTTTTCATTGTTTCAAATATTTCCATTACTTTATTATATTTTTCTAATTCATCGAATTGGGCTTCGTTTTCAGCTTGTTTGGCTTCTAATAGTTGTTCGAGTAGTATAATTTCAGCTTTACCTTTTTCAAGTAATTCGTTTGCCTTTTGTAAGTCTTGAGTATTGGAGGAATTCTGTATTTGAACAAGTTTTTTGTTTTCTTCATCTTTTGTTGCCAGAGTACGTTCTAATTCTTCTATTTCTGTTTTTTGTTCGTGAATTATAACTGTAAATTCTCTTATGTTGTATGCAGCTTTATTAGTTCGTTCTGCAAATTCTTTGTCTATTAATATCTTTTGTTCTATTAGTTGGATTTTGTCTTCTAATTGTTCTTGGATTCGGCTAATTTCGGCTTGATTATTTGCAATTGATTGGTTTAATTGTTGTACTTCTTCTTCGTGTTTGACGTTATTTTGTTTTAAAGCTCTATGTACAATATCATTGATTTTTTGTTTTAATGATTCAGTTTCTTCTTTTTTTTCTTCGATTTGCCTTGTAAAATCATTTAATTGCCGTTTGAATCGTTTTTCAAATCCTCTAGTTTTTTCATTTAATATTCGGTTTTCTTTTTTTAATGCTAAAATTTCCGAATTTTTAGTCTTCAAACTTGCTATGATCTCATCACGTTGTTTGTTTGATTTTTCCAATCGTGCAAGTATTAGTACTTTTTCGGCATCTAGGGTTTTCTTTGATTCTTGTAGTTTTTCATTTTCGAGTCTTAGTTGTATTATTTCAGCATCTACTAATTTTTTTTCTTCCTCCTGTTGTTTAATTTTTTCGTTGGCTTGTTTTAATTCATCATCAATTTGTTGAACTCTCACATTTGTTTCATCTAATTTTGCTTTTAGAAGTGTTTTTTCTTTTTTTTCACTTTCTAAATTTATGGTTAATTTTTTCACATCATCGATTTGTTTTGCTAACTCTTTTTTAGTTGCTTCTATTTCTTGTTTTTTTTGTTTTAGTTTATCCTTAGTACTGAGTAATTGATCATTAATATCTTTATTTTTATCAGGACAGTCGTTAATGAGTATATATTCAACTTTATTTGTATTAACTACATTTAATATTAGTTTGTTTATTTTTTCTAAATTTGTGTAAATGTCTTTCAATTCATATACCGATAAATTATTTTTAATTTCTTTCAGGGCCTTTTCGATTACTCCTACATAATAATTATATTGGTTTCCTAATTTATATGTTTTATGAGTTTCATCTAATTGCCGCTTTGAATTAAAAAGTAATTGTTCTAATTCTGCTTTATTAACCAAATTCATTTATATATATATATATACTAATTTAAAAATTGAAAATATTAAATTGAGTTATTAAAGTTATTAAACTAAAAGCAATTTTTATTGAGCAAAGATGTCGATTAACCCAAATCTTGTTAAAAAATGGCCCGGTACTATTATGAAAAAATATACACAGTCTACTGAATCTACGGAAGATACATTCAAAATAATAGCAGAAGACGAGTCAAAATTAGACCTTTTTTATATTATGTTTACGCCTTCCGGCGGGCATTATAAAAACCAGACTCATATTCTCGAATTTAAGGCAAAATGCGACAATCCACCAACAGTGATTTTTCCATTTACCCCGCCTCGTGTTAAATTTATTACAAAAATCTTTCATCCAAATATTTCAATTTCTGGAAGTGTATGTGTAGATATATTAAATGACATTAAAGCATGGTCCCCTACTTATAGTTTTTCCAATGTAATTAACAGCATTATTTTATTACTTGATGTTCCGAATAACGCTAGTCCATATAATACAGACGCATCTCGTATGTTTACGTTGTGTAATAATGAATTTAAGACCAAATCGAATGGCATGCATGACCATAAAGCTATAGAAGCCGCGTTCGAGAATTCATTTAGACCATTTGATGAATATGCTAACAGATATGCTAATAATACATATGTATTATCTATGTATTTACCCAGATTTGCATCTATTCAAAATAAGGAAAAATCTGAAGATGATATTGCAAAAAGCTTAGAAAAAACAAAGATATAAATATATAATTTATTTTTTGTGGTTGTTTGCATTTTTGTATTATGCCTTAAATATTAAAAATGAAAATTGTATACCCTTTATATTCTCAATGATTGCTTTATCATCTGCGGATTCTGCCTTAAATTTAAATGAAAATTCATTTCCAAGTTTAAAAGAAACTGAAGATGATATAGAATCAGACCAATGGCTGTCTCTTCTAAAAGATATTTCGGATGATATGGATGATTCTAAATATAAAGATATTCGAAGTATTTTAGATTCAAATATTGCTATAGTCGATTTAGAAATTAGAATGGATCTTGGTAATGAGAAAATAGTTAAATACACGACATGTTCTAAATGTAATATAGAATGCACTGCTAGCGACGGTTACGTTTATTGTTCAAATTGCGGATTAGAAACTCCTATTATTGATGATGATAATAAATTCAGTTTTGCCACCGAAAAGGACCATAATGTGTCGAGTAACTCATTTATGTCATTCAATTTTATCGGAAAAAATAGCTACTGTTATCAACGCAGTTTTCTAAAAACATGCGCTAACTATTCATCATTCAGGCGAAACAATAATAGAAAGGATTTATATAATTACAACTACCAATACGAAGGCAAAAAAATACCTAAAAATGTAATAAAATTAGCAATAGACATATTTAGTAAAATAAAGGATCATAATTATGTATATCGTGGAAATGGTAAAAAAGGTGTATTAGGGGCTTGTTTGTTTTACGCATGTGTCATGAATAACATCACAAAAACACCTAGAGAAATAGCCAGTATAATGGAGATAGAGGAACGTTTTTTATCACAAGGGGATAGAACGATTCAAGAATTAAATGAAGATGGTATAATTAATATACCTACAATTCTAAGGCCATTGAAAGATTATTTAGACCAATACTTTCCGGCATTAGAAATTCCTGATAAATATAAACAGTTTGTATTTGATATAATCGAACGAGCTGAGAAAAAAAATATTCATATAGTAAACGATTCAAGACCTACAACTAAATGTATAGGCGCCATCTTCTTATTAGTCAATAGGGTTAAAAGTTTGAATCATATAACTAAAGATAAAATAATTTCCGAATGCCGAATTTCTAAGTCTACTTTCATTAGATACTATAATCTATTAATATCAAATTATAAAAAAATAAAACCCGTATTCGTAAAACACAGAATACCGCAACCAGTCGCCTGGCGAAAAATAAAATCTGTTTAACTTTAACTTAACTTAACTTTAATTTAACTTTAACTTAACTTTAATTTAACTTAACTTAACTTATTTTTTTTATTAATGATGCTTATGCTTCTTCTTTTTATTAAATTTAGGATTATGATAAGCCTTTAGGGGTAATTCATCAATCGGATCAAGTGTAAGTGTTTTTGAATATTTCAGTTCAAAATTATTACCCTTATTTCCTAGTTCTGGTTCTTTTACGGGTTCTTTTTCTAGTTCTTTGTGTATTTCGTCAATTTTGTTTTCCATTTGTTTTACTATTTCTAGTATCTTCATTTCTGGTTCTTGTTCTTTTACTAATTCCTTTTCAGGTTCTGATTCTTTTACAAATCCCGGTTCTAGTTCTTTTACTAATTCCTTTTTAGGTTCTGATTCTTTTACATTGTCTGGTTCCGGTTCTTTTACATTGTCTGGTTCTGATTCTTTTACTAATTCCTTTTCAGGTTCTGATTCTTTTACATTGTCTGGTTCTAGTTCTTTTACTAATTCCTTTTTAGGTTCTGTTTCTTTTACTAATTCCTTTTCCGGTTCTTTTACAGGTTCTTGTTCTTTTACAAGTTCCGGTTCTGGTTCTTTTTGTTTTTCTTGTTCTAGTTCTTTTACTAATTCCTTTTCAGGTTCTGGTTCTTGTTCTGGTTCTGGTTCTGGTTCTGGTTCTGGTTCTTTTTGTTTTTCTTGTTCTAGTTCTTTTACTGGGTCTTGTTCTAGTTCTTGTTCTTGGTTTGTTTCTGGTTTGTTTACATCAGCCGGTTCAACTGATGAATGAATGAAATCATGGTTTAGTTCAGATTTTACGAGGGCATCTTTTTGACATGTAAATATTGATATAAACCATCTAGCAGCTCTATTTATACTATCCATGAATAAAGTTATTATAAATAGTTATTGTAATTAGTTGTGGTATATTATATATATAATAATATACTGTGATATATAAAATTTAATTTCATATAAAATAATTTGTTAAATGAGTGTATTTGCTAAAGAAGATTATAATAGCAGTAATGGAATGCAGAGTTCTGTTTTTGGACCACCTACTTGGTTTATTTTACATTGTACAAGTTTCAATTATCCAACTAATCCAACAGAACATGATAAAAAACATTATATGAATTTCATTTCTTCATTTGAGTATACGCTGCCATGTGTTTATTGCCGCAATAACTTTAAATCAAATCTTAAAGCAGCTGACTTTGGGGTTCATGTAATGGAAAACAGAGAAACATTTTCAAGATTCGTATATAATTTACATAACGCCGTAAATAAAATGTTGGGTAAAAAAATAAAAATATCATATGAAGAAGTTAGAGATAGATATGAACATTTTAGGTCTAGATGTAATGAAAAAGAGACAAAAGCCGCTATACGCCAGAGACAATTAGAAGAAAAGAAAGAAATTGGATGTAGTGATTCAATGTATGGTAGTAAATCTAGATGTGTTTTAAGTATAGTACCCAAAGAAAGTAAGACTAAAAATTTTAAAATAAATTCTAAGTGCATGGCTAAAAAAGCCAGTAAAAAATAAAATAATTAGTA
>Ga0214921_10006341_pt1 | contig 16266 bp, 28 predicted proteins | sample LL1505_MetaG_FD_177992 | JGI IMG/M metagenome (GOLD analysis project Ga0214921, IMG submission 177992) | Freshwater microbial communities from Lake Lanier, Atlanta, Georgia, United States - LL-1505 | ecosystem: Environmental > Aquatic > Freshwater > Lake | place: USA: Georgia | collected...
TGTTCCTACAGTTCTGTCATACTGTCTTGCATAATACAAATAGACTTCTCTATCTCCGTGATACGGGATTCAGAAAGGTCCAATTGCTCTTCGGTAAATTTCATTGTATTTGTCTTTTTTAATTTCTAGAAAAGGTGAATACTTCTTGATAATTCTCGACGTATCCGGCCAGACTAAATCATCTTTTAGATCCAGATCTAACTGATCAGTGAAATTATTTAGCTTATTCAGAATTACAAGAGTCTCAATTGAAATATCATTCCGAAGATACATCTTTACAATAGGTGGGTGTTGGCCACTACTGCAACTGAAGAGCTGATCAAAAGTAATACCATTTTTATCTGCGTATGTAACTGCTTTATCAATCTCTTTTTTAAACGTATATGAGATAGATTCTATACGTTTCTTCCATCCTTGGTAGCGGTCTTTAGCTTCAACATCAAATACTCCGCCCCATCTATCACCGGATACAAAATTGGCTACCAAGAAATTCACAATATCTTTATCCGAATAAGTTTCAGCTACACGGCGAATAGCTAAAAGATCTTTACGTTTAAAGAATGAGTTCTTGGTAGCACGAACTCTACCTTTTTGTTCAATAACATTATAATTGTCTGTCGTAAAATGTAGGCGTAAAGCCAGATAATAACGATAAACTTCAAATGGTTCCATAATCATACAGGCAGGTGACCCCTAGGTTTAATCATATTGGCCATCTCAGCCTCCATTTGAATCTTCTCTCGAAGCTTCTGATTAATCAATGAACCGATACTATCAATATCGATATCTTTTTCATGACAATAACTAATAACAGCATCCATGTATGTTGTGTTGAAGTTAGATACTATTTCATCAATATATAAACTAAACTCAGCAGGAGACCTAAATCGTTTAGTTATTACAAGTGCATCTGTTAATTGTTCGTTTTCGTCTATCATACAAAATAAATAAGGCCCAGCATTACTGCTTGAATGGCGAAACCAAATCCGATTGTTACCACCATCAGCATATCCTTAATTATAGCTGACTTTACAAAATAAAGCAACAGACCTGACCACAGCATTAACGCTACGTCTAGTGGAGGCATCTTATCAGTAGCACCAGCCATCACAGCAATAAAGCCAGGAATAGTGGCACAAATTAACGTTACAATACTTATCCATGCAAACGTGTCTGATGTTGCTTTAGTAAAACCTTCGAAATACGAGAATACTCTATCTTTAAATTCGTTAAATTTTTCCATTTTTCTCTCCGTAAAATATATGACGACCAATTTGACTAATCTTTGGAAGATTCCAATTTGGCTTTACATAGTCAGCATGATAATACATTGCTTTATGTAGTGAAGGTAGTCTGAAGTTTTCAAGTAATACCTTCTTAGCTACCTCCATAGACTCTCTATACATAGTACTAGATTTTACTTTAGGTCCACTCTCACAGTACCAAGAGAACTGGCAAATTACTTTACCGTATACAACGTTCTTTTGATACACTACATTACAAATATCAGATGGAAACTTACCTGACTCAGCACGATTAATAGTAACTTGCGCTACTGCAACTTTACCCTCGAATGGTTCTGAAGCCGCTTCATGATAGATATTTTTTGCAAGACAAGTTAACTGTCTTTCCCTTTCTACCATCGTAACAGGGGTACTATTATATGGATTGGATTTGTAGTACTCAATTTTATTAGTTGTAAATTTTGTAATTAAAAATACAGTCAGTATTATTAAACCTATTTTCAAAAATAAATTAAAAGTTTTTACCATTGGTTTTCCTTATTAAGGGGGATTTTACTCCCCCGCCTTCAGATTACTTCTTGGTTGAAGTCTGTTTGATGTCTGTAGGTATGTTAGAAACAAAACCATTCAAGACTTGCGCCTTTGCAATGATTTCAGCTTCAGAGGGATAGGCTGGGTAGCCTGGGTGCTCAGGTGGGGTCTGACCGGCATGTCTTGCCGATTCCACCTTAGTAGACCAGTCATTAGATATAACCTCTCGCTTACCGTAGTAATCGTCGTTCAGCATATCTTTGGCCATTTTTAGAAGTTCGAGACGGATCTCGAATGGTGACATGTTACTCATAATAATCTCCTTGTGTGTATGAGTGTAATAAAGGTTTTGATGGGACCTTTAACCCAGATAGTTTTAAGAGACTAACAACTCTAATATTAGAAACTACGTGTGTACTGTAAACGAACTGCGTCTTTTTCTTCGTCACCGTATGAGCGGCTCCAACGAACTGCAACTGCGTCTTCTTTAGTAAGTGCATAACCTACTGCAACATGACCACGGATTGTTTCATATAATTTGTTAGCTTCAAATGCATTGCGATATCGCCCACCAACATCTGCCGTCAAACCAGCAAACAGAGGAAACTTAACACCAGAATCAATTGCATAGTAGCTAAAGTGTGTAGAACTTGTGATTCTTTCACCTAGACGACCACCAAAATATAATGCGCCAAAGCTTTTCTTTGCACGAACCTCTAATGCTTGAGTAATAGAGCCACTACCAATTTCAGTTTGACTGTTTTCCATTTTGATGCTGTAATCTACACCACCAGTTTTATTACCAATAACTAGGCCTTCTTTAATATTCTCTGCACCTGTCTTACGATTACTTTCATCAGAGTATTCTAATGATGCATAACCTTGAGCCATTGCTACACCTGTACTAAATAAAAATGATATTGCTACTAATTTAATAATCTTCTTCAAAATAACTCCTTTTAGTTTTTAAGTGGTAGGTTATTCTGTTACGAGGAAACCTACCGAAACCCTAAGCAGTGTTTAGGCTGCTAATCTGTATGAACTTTCGTTTGCAGATATTTTTGTTTAGTGTTTACGACAACTCTGTCGGATCGTCCATCTTTGTACTTATCGCCCTGTCGAATCTAGAACAGGCCCATCATAAAGACTCTTCCATGAATTATGTGCTTCGAAATAACTTATCCATACACAATATTCACATCCTTTACCGCAACATGTCGTTGGTGGTACTGGTTCTGAGACCTTATGGTGGACCTGAGGGGATTTGCACCCCTGTCCAGAACTACTTTCGATTAACTTCATACGATCGTTTATTATTTAGGCGATCTAATTTTCAACCGCCCACATATGGATTATACAGCAGAAGCCACTACTAATCCACTCTTCTTTTCGTAAAGGTCCCGAAAGTACATCAGTCTCTTTACATGGGTGTTTCTTCGTTCAACAAACACCTGTGGTTCTTCGTCATCTACAGCAATTGCAACAACGGTTTGAGCAACCGGTATCTTAAACTGTTCTTCAAACATGATAGCATAGGCAGAACATTGCATAAAGTAATTTTCAATATCTTCTTTATCTTTGAGCCGTTTTGCAGTCTTAAAGTCAATAACAGATAGAACCCCATCAAATTCAGCTACACAATCTACCGTACCAGCAATACGCAAATGATCGGAGTACATTCGTAGCTCTTGAGCATATACGTTGTTAATACGATGGAGGGTAGGTTTAAATTTATTAAACAGCTCCTGATCTAAAGGACTCTTAAATGCAGGTATCTTGTTATCAATATATTGCTCACACAACGTATGAATTCTAGTACCACGACCAGATGCCTGTCTGGATATTCTATTAGCTTCTTCTTCACCCACACGTTTGCGCCACTCCATAATATAACCTATGTTGTAGGCGGCAAGCACTGTTGTGATAGAAGGATACTTATTACCTTCAGGTGTAACGTAATAACGAGTACCGTTTTCGTTTAGTTGTTGTAGTTTGGGGACTTCACGGTCAAGCTGTACATGATTAAACATAGGTTATTTTAATGGTTTCCTGATAAAACTTCAACAGCATGGGCGTAATGTTTCTTACGGTCCTCTAAACCAATAGTACCCCCGTTAATCTTTTTAGTCATCGTAACAAAATCGTTAGAGTCAGCGTATTGGTTTAAATTGTTCTTATGCCAGAACCAACATGCTGAGTGAATAGCATAATACGCATCTAAAAGAATATCTGGGTTCTCAAGTAGCGTATCATCTTGGAACATAAACTTAGAACAGTTGCGATAGTTATCTTTACCGGTCAATTGAAGTAGTCCACGGCCTCTGAACTTCCACCCATCACCAGAAGCTTCCGGTCCATTACCCATTCTACCACCGTAAGATTTGTTAGCAATAGCTTGGGGTTTACCTGCAAACTGTTCTGCAACCCCCGCTGGGTACCGCTGGGGCCATATCTTTGTCAAAGTAGCTGCTTTGTAGTTAAGGTTTTCTTCTAGAGTAGAAAAGCCACCAGACTCATGTGCACATTGAGCAATAAATGCCGCCACTCTTTCTACAGAAGTAATACCATACTGGGGTAGAGCCTCGCACATACTTTCATACCAATCATCAGGTCCCCCTAATGCTCGTGGTAATAATTCTCTTACATGCTCGACTGTAAAGTCAAAATCAAAACTCATTTAGGTCTCCATATCTTCGTATCTAATCTTAGCCAATATATAGTCTTTAACTAAAGAGCTTCTAACAATATCATCAGCTTCGAATTCTATTTTTGTAAAAGCTGCCATGTGGTATGCAATATCAAAAAACTTTAATATACCACTAACATCATTCTTCTTTTTATTTAGGTCTGTTTGTCTATAGTCTCCGCACCAAATAATTTTTGATCTATAACCAACCCGTGTCATTACGGTATCTATTTCTTCAAACGTCATATTTTGCATTTCATCCACAATAATAATCGCATCATCAAATGACATTCCGCGAATAAAAGATGTTGAAATAAATTCTATATGACCTTGTTCAGCTAACCTGTCATATGCATCTCTACGATCAAATAACGTATGGCAAATTTGACGATAAGGTTGCTGGTATATATCTAACTTCTCATCAATATCACCAGGTAAATGACCCATCTCTCTAGACTGAACAGCTGATCTTACAATAATAATTTTATTAAATGGATTATTTCTATCTAATACTTCCTCTAGTGCTTTGTATACTGCAATAAACGTTTTACCTGTTCCTGCAACTCCGTGGAGTGCCATAAAGTAGTCACCTCTTTTATATGCGTCGTAAAATAGTTTTTGATTATTAGTTAGTGGTGTAAATGTTTTAAGATGGTCAATCTTTAATCTAAGCGCGTTTGAAGTCTGGGCTCTCGAACTTGTTGGTCTTTCCTCAGTATCGTGAACGATGGCAAGTTTAGCAGCTCTTTTAGTAGACATGTTTCCCCTTTAGAAATAAAAAAAGGACTACAGTATTACCTGTAATCCTTACACTAGTTTATATAACGAAGATACCCAGATTTATTTTCTGGATAGTTTATCCGACAAGTTACTTTTATAATTTGCGGCATGAATTTTAGATAAAACTTCATTAAACCCTTGATCTGGTTTTCTGATTCCTAATCTAACAACATCACCCATAGCAGGGGCACCGATGATAGTTTCAAGATTAGGGTTTTCTTTAAGATATTTTTCACGAGAATCCCATGACATAATCTTATCATAAACTTCTTCAGTATCTTTATTACGAAATGTATATGTTGGCATATTTTTATTTATACAAACCAGGATGGTGTATCCCGATTTTTCCATGTTGCAAAAGATTTCTTATCACCAATATAGAAGTTACGGTAGCTTTGAATAACGTTAGATGCTTTGTATTCATCTGGCATAGCAGGTGTAGGATCAGATAACCAGCCTTTATGTGGAATATTTTCTGGTAATTGACTAAAGCATTTTTTCATTCTTTCAGCAGAATGTTTTTTACTGTAGCGGTGTGTATATTCAGATAACATTTCAAGCCATAAATTATACAACCAGATGTAATGGCTTGATGACTGTCTTACCCAAATACCAGAAGGATGGTTAAAATGGGATGCTTTCCAAATTACTTCTTCTCTAGAGTCTGGTAAAAGCCACCTCTGTATATTACGGTTGTTTTTAGTTTTACCGTAAAAAGGCTGACCATCTAGGACACGATGAGCAGTAGACATTAGCTGACCGTATTCTAAAATCATCTTAACAACATGCTTATCTACATGCTGTTGAGCGCATTCAGTTGGATTGTTGCTCAAATAAAATATGTTCACAAGGATATACCTCAAAAGTTACATTAGGATTATCTGCTAATACTTTACTTTTAGCAACTTCTATTTCTTCTAACGTAAGATAAACACCAACATGGGATGTTTTTTTAATGCGGTTCATTTTATCGCGAATTTTAACTTCTAAATTGTAAACTGTATGCATTTTATTTAATATCGCCTAAACTGGTTTCCCCAGTTAGCTGCTCATACATAGTTTCAAATTCTTCGTTTTCCGCTACTTCTTTAGAGAAGTTTTGCTTATGATAAACCTTAGCAAGTTTACGGAACGTTTTCTTACTCATTTCGTATTCATCGCAAATATTATTAATAGCTTCTTTAATAAATTCACGCTCACCCTCAGTGCGTGCCATGGACGCTGAAAGCTCATCCATACACTTCTTAATAGCTTTGCGTGCGGCGGGATCGGAAGGCAGACTCATTATATACTCCTTAGTTTCAATTCTTCTTTAAAAGCTTCTTTATATGCAGGGTGCATTTGCGGTACATTATCTAGACATGCTTGAATATGTTCTTTACTCATATCTTTGAGTAGGACGCGGGTAAGAGGTTGATCACCGTTAATACCATAGGTACCCCATTTAACAACTTCACGTACTCTATCATGTCCGTCAGTAGTATAGACACTTAATTCTTCATAAGGGGCATCACCATGAACATTGCGTCTGATATATTCTAAGCCACCATCCACCATATATTCCTTACCATTTTTATCAAGGTAAGCTTTATAATCGTGTCTATGCGTAGACTCTAGAACTGTACCATCAGGGGTACGAATTGCATTATATACTAAAGTACTCATTTTATCTTCTCATTTGCGATACTTCGACCGCGCTATCATCACTAAAAATAGGTACAAGGTTAGACTTATGCATAGTAGCTACACCTAACATCTTATCACCTGTATACGTATGCCTCTTTATCCCAGTAGTAACAGCACCCCTATGACCGGTATCAAGACTAGGATACTGAACCGTTTCTCGTACAAACGGTTTATAAACAGTACCAGGTAAAGCAATATTACGTATTACAGCCTTCTTCTTTTTAGTCTTACCAGTAGGATCAATGCCATACTTAGCACACCAGGCAGCGTACTGCTCGCGTTCAGCTTTAGGCTTTTTCTTAGGTTTAACAATAGGTTTAGTATTCAAATAGATCATAATATATTATAACATAACTAGAAATTAAGTCAACTCTTACGGGGCTGACGCAACCTTACCTGTCTTACATCATAAAATCTCTCTGGTTCAGGTAAGTCATCGCTTACTGACCAAGGGATTGGATTAGGCTTTTCGAAACGTTTAAGAAACGACACCCAAAGAGATTTTATTCTAAAGGGATAGATTCTTCCTTCTTTTCTACTTTTTCTTTAACCGGTTTCGGTGTAAGAGCAAGCGGAAATGCTTCTCTAACAATATCCTCTTTTAAGGATTTATACTTTGTATGCAACTTACGGTCTTTAGCTAGACATAAAGCTTCTGCCTCTGTCCAGTGAATGCCTTCAAGCATGTTTACAAATAAAGATTCTTTTTTAAGCTTAGGTAAATTTGTTGTGGGTTCTAACCAGACATAAAACCGTCTTAGTTCTAGTTGAAGTGAAGACTCACTATAACCAATTGGCTTATCAGTATCTTTTCTGAACGGTGGCTCACCTTCGGGTAGATCCATCTTAAGCATATGATCGTAATTTAAGCGAAGTAATACTAACAACGGATCAGTCACGTTGTTCTGCAATACTGCAATTTTCTCTTCACGAGTTTTAGCAGCTTCGAATTTATCTAAAATTTCAGATACTAGTAAATGCATTAGAATTCCTCTATATGTTCAATCATCTGTTTCATTCTATTAGTCATAAAATAGTCAAGTAACAGGCTTCTATCCTTAACGGGATATGTCGTAAAGGTATTTATAACATCTTCCTGAATATATTTAGGGATCATAGCAAGATCAACTAACATAGCATTACGATGATAATTACGTCTTTCTTCTTCGGTCTTACATGCAATAAACCCGTTGTCAAAGAATTCCTGAAGACGTTTAGAAGTAACAGATTTCTGTCTCTCACCGCTCACAATTGCATCATCAGCTGTTAAGATATTAGGTACCCCATCACCTTTATCACCCTTAACAATATGTTCCATTAAAATTTCATGGATACTGTTTTCAGGTTTAATAAACTTCTTAAGTGTAGGTGAGAATTGCTTTACGTGCTGGTATTTCTGTAACTGATTAAAGTCATGATCACCAGATATAATCAAGAACGGGTTAGGTTCAGATACCAGTGTACCTTCTTTAACATCATTCTCTAAGGACCAGTAAACAAGAGATGCAATTACATCATCTGCCTCAGCTCCATCTATTTCGATAACTTTATACGGAAAGATAGCTTTTAACTCTTCTTTAATTAAATTAATAGAATCAAAGATTAATGGCCAGTTAAACCCAGAGTCTTCTCTAGCCTTCTTACGGTTAGCTTTATAGTAAGGAAATACCTCCTTACGCCAGTACTTACGGCTATCACAAGCAATAACTACTTCCCCGTATTCTTTACCGAACTTAACCTTATGACTTCTAATGGTATTGATTACCATATGACGAAGTAAATTAACGTCAAGTTCTACATCGGTTCTATTACCAATCTCAGCCATTAGGTTGGAAATAATGGTCTGAGAATAGTCTATAACAATCATTTAATAACTCTCACAATAATACATTCATCATTGATACGACCTGTAACATCGTACCCCTTAGTTGTGAGATCGGAAAGAAGCTTACGCAACTTTACCTTACTGGCATCTAGTATTACTTTAAGGAACGCTTCCGGGCGACGAATAGAACGACACTCACTCATATCCGGATCATAGTTCTGTAAGGTAGAACCTTTTACCTGTATGCCTTGTACAGAGTCTGAACGATAGGCAGCCAATCTCTTATACTTAACATTATATACCCATACCTGAGAAGCTCCAACTATCTCAGACGGAAGTACTGACTTAATACCTAATTCAGTATCTTCTTTTTTATATTTAAGTTTAGCTACTTGTACACCAGGTGGTTTAATTCTAACGGCACGAGGCTTACGGTTAGCTTTCTTGAACTGAGTATATCTTTCTAGATCGACAATAAATGCACCAAACATCTTTACAAGATTGGCTTGTTTACGGCGACTGATATTAGAATACCCTTCTTTAATTTCATCATCCGTAGTCTTATAGACTTCAGTAAATTCTATACCGCGCTTACGTGCCCATTCTTCGATATCCTTACAGTAAGGCTTAGGAATAGAATTAGCCTGCAGATAATTATAGAGATCGAATTCTTTATCTTCCTCAATAAAGGTATCTATAGCTCCTTCTAAATCACCAATTACCTCTGCAATTTTATCTTGCATATAATCACGTACGGAAGGTCTTGGTGTTTTATCTACTACTTTTATTACTTCCTTAGTTAGAGGTAAAGTAGTAAGGTAGCTATTCAGGTCCTCAATATGCCGAGGCAATAACATATTACCGTTTAATACCATTCGAGCAAGCCAGCCGTAGGTTAAAATAATATCGCTATCAGAAACTTTATCGATATTAACTTCCAACCCGGTATGCTTAATATAAGTCTTTAAATATAACCGAGCATCTTTTTTATCTCTATCTTGATTATAGAAATTAAAGGCATGGGAAAGAGCAGATTTATAATTAAGTAAATCCGGGGTAATACCGTGAGGTTCGGTTACTACAACTCTGCTTATAGCCCTGCTCATACTTCATCACCCATATTAAAGCGAATCTCTGTAACAGAGTCATAACGAAATGATCTCCATTCCTTTTTATCGATATCAAACACCGGGCAGGTCTCTTCATTAACTGCTTTTACGCGATCGGTTTTCTTTTCGTAATCTAGAGTCTTACCTTCTTGCAAGGTACAATTCATAATACGAATAGTACCGTCTTTTTTTCGAAAGTGAATATTGACATAATTAGTACGCAATACACCACCTAACCATTCACGGAATACTTTACGTTCATCTTCTGATGCATTAGTATAGTAAGTAGACTCGTAAGCATGCTTTGCAACTTGACTCATATTAACTCCCAGTTCTCAAAAATAATGTCTTACCGTCTTTACACATTTGAAAGTCTTCAATAAAGACATGATGCTGATCTTCTGATTCAACAATAGCTTTATCAGCCGCCACCCACAAATCCCACCACTGAAGGTTTCCACCAGGTAATGGAACTCTGACTGCTCGCTCATGACCCCAATGATCTTTGTATACAAGATTCTCTGCTTCAAAACCAGATGACTCATGCATGTTTAATACTTCATACATCGACCATATAGATTTAAACTTATTAGTTTTTCTAATATTATCAAAGTATTTAAATTTAAGATCAAACTCACTATCATCAAACTTCACTTCATCTTCAATCATATAACCTCCTGAACATACGTTATTATAACATAGAACTGAATTACGGTCAAGCGTTACGTTACTTCTTAATAAGACCAGCGCGTCGGTAAAGTATCTCACTCCAAGTTTCTTTCGGTTTAGGAGCTTCAGTAACTACTTTTTCTTCTTCAGGCTGTGGGTAAGAGTATTGACTAGTGAACACATCCGGAAATTCTTTCGGTATATTAATAACACCTGGTTCAGGAGTTTGAAACGCAGAAGGAGCAGGAGGATCAAATACCGTTACGGGTATGATTGGCTCAGGTTCCGGTTTCTTGTTACGTTGCTTTATTGAAATATTTGCTGCAATTAATAGCAGTATTGCTAAAGGATCAAATACCAATACTAAGGCTATAATTACCCATCTAACAGCTTTTTCAAGCGTATCTGTATTCTGCGTATCGTAAATTAACGCTGCAATATATTTGATTGGACCAACCTCCGCCTCCACTTTACGAATTTCGGAGGCGATAGGTGCTCGCTCTTCATTAAGAGTCGCCACCCGCTTGTTATACGTTTCGATTTCGTTAAGTAATCGATTACGTTCCTTCTGTTGGGCTTTGCGTAGACTTGATGCTTTGTCGGCACCTTTTTCATCAGTTGACCTTGCCATAACTTGGTCCACCGATTCATCCATCTGTTTGATTGCTTTGCGACTAACATCTATATTATCCTTCTCAACTTTTATCTTCTCATCAAATAAAGCAAGTTTAGCTGCTATATCACCAGAAGGTATAGCTTGATCTAAATGAGCTTTAGAAAGGTAACCAAATATACCGAGAGATGTAATAATTGATAATACAAAGATAGCTATTGTTAAGTAATACCGTATAAGTGCAGGCGCGGTCTTCCAGTTACGATAAACCCAGGAAGCAGAAACGACTTTTGCCAACTCCAGTGTTCCACCCATAACAGCAATTGGGATTGCAGCAGAGGCAAAAATTGCCATTAGACCAACAATAGAAAAATAAGCCGCTACAGCTGAAAGTAGCAGCGCTGTTAAAAGTGTTACGCCAATTGCAAACATTATGATAACCTCACATGGGATCTCATTACCTTAACTGATATCCATGAATTATACCATAGTTCTTTATTTTCTAACACCGATCTGGTAAACTGCTCTTTTGCTTCCAAATAGTTTGCAGTACCTTTATTAGTACACAGATGTATTATCGTGCGTTTAAAATTTTCTTTTCCCAGATTTTCGACATCTCTTTTGAGCTCATCAGAAGAACTCCAATACTCTTTCCAGTCAGATTCGACTTTGTACGACTTACGTTTTTTATTAACTTGCTTTCGTTTGATAGACCAGAAAAATTTCTTCCCGATATACTTCCTACCAGATAGCAAGTTTTCGATGATGTAGACAAATCCATAATATTCTCCAGGTTCATAATAAGGTTCACCATTGTATAACCAGTCGGTCATTCGTAATCGTCCGAATCCTCTTCCTCTTCATTTTCAATTTCTCCACCACAGAATGGGCAGAAATTTACTTCGTAGAAAAAGTCATCTAGAGAATGTTTTATTTTAAAATCTGCGTCACAACTATCGCAGTTATAATGGTTATTTGCCATTTAATTTTTTTAATCTTTCTGTTTCTGCAGTATACACACGTTTACGTAATGCTGAGCTGCTGTAGGGATGATCTCTTAAATGGTAATGAAGTTCAATACCGTTATCAAGACACCATTGCTTACCAGTAAAATCTTTTGACTTATACTCATCACCTAAGAATCTAATATCAATATGCTGGGTCTTAATCATATTTAATAGCTCTTCTTCTGTAGAATATACAAGTACCTCGTCTACATATTTGCATGCAGATACCTGACAATACCTTTCATATATAGACTGGACGGGTTTATTTTTAGTATCCGGTCTATCAATCGTAGGGTCTGTTTGAATCGCTACAATTAAATAATCACAAAAACGTTTCTCTTCTTTAAGCATGGTAACGTGACCGGCATGGAAGATATCAAACGTACTACAATTAAAACCTACTTTAGATTTGTTCAACATCAATATTACTCTTTTCAAGAAATTCAATACCAAATGATTCACGGTATGTATTACGATAATATACCTTACTTATACCTGATTGGAATATAAGCTTGGCGCAGTCTAAACAAGGTGCATGAGTAACGAACATTGCAGCACCTAAACCTGATTCATTAGATCTGGCTAGTTTTGCAATTGCATTTGTTTCAGCATGCAAGACTTCAGGTTTTGATTTATAATTTTCATCTTCACAAACATTATCCCAGCCTGAAGGCATTCCATTGTAGCCAATACTTATCACTCTATTATCTTTAACAACGATAGCTCCCACTTGAAGGCGCTTGGCACTAGACAGAGACGCATAGGTCTCTGCCACTTTCATATGTGCCTCAATATACTTTTGCTTCAAGCCGCTCTACCCCAAACCTCGTCCCAGGTACCGCTATATGCCGCTTTAGCATAATCGGTAGCTCTGTTCTCAAAGAAGTTAGTATGAGTGGGAGCATTAATCATCTCTTCTACCCAGGGTAATGGGTTACGCTTAACCTTCATAATACCTTTGAGCCCTAGACTGATTAATCGACGATCAGTAATGTAACGAATATATTTCTTAACATCAGCAGCATTCAAACCATCCATACCACCCATACTGAATGCTAGATCAATAAATTTATCTTCAAGTTCCACCATTCGTTCAGCAATAGTGTAAAGCTGTCCTTTGAGTTCATCATTCCATATCTCAGGATTTTCTTGAATATAAGTTCTAAATAGTTTAATCATTCCTTCGCAGTGCTGAGTCTCATCAACGATAGACCAAGTAACAATTTGACCCATGCCTTTCATTTTACCGTGGCGTGGAAAATTTAACAACATAATAAATGATGAAAATAACTGCATACCTTCTGTGAAGGCAGAAAATACTGCTATGTGTTTGGCAGTATTTTCTTTAGTTGTATTTTGATGGGAGATATCTAAAACATAATCATGCTTTTCTTTCATCTCCGCATATTCCATAAACTCATTATACATTGTTTCTGGTAGGCCAATAGTCTCGATAAGATGAGAGTATGCAGCAATATGAAGCGCTTCACGGGCTGCAAAGCCAAGCAGCATCATTCGAACTTCTGGTTGTGGGAAGTAAGGTAAATAATTATTTACATACCCACCGGCAACATCGATATCACCTTGAGTAAAGAATCTAAAGATGTTAGTTAAGAAGGTCTTTTCTTCTTGAGTTAATTTCTTTTTCCAATCTTTAACGTCTTCAACCATCGGTACTTCCGTATGAAGCCAATGACTCTGTTCATGCTTTAACCAGGCATCATATGCCCATGGATAATTGAACGGCTTAAACGAATTACGTTCATCTGTTAGTCTACTTTGATTTTTCTTTGACATTTTATTTTCTGTTAATTAAATTATTTACAAACTCTAATAATATTCTATGATGCTCACCGTTATGATATTTACCTTTTAACCAACTGTAACTATCATACCAGAATTGTTGACTTTCTGGGTGGCATCCTATCAGCCCTATATTTTTTTGTATAATTGCCATTGGATCATCGTTAGCGTATTTAGCAATGGTATCATAGTAACCTGGTCCGGTGAATGCACAACCATCATACCAAAACATATTCATAGGTTCACCTAGCCATTCTACTTTAATGTTCTTTGCGTGTGGTCTACGTGTGTCTGTATTAGGTTGTCTTAGATACTGTACTGCATCAACTCTATCTAGAATATTAAGATAATGTTTACCAGCCCAGTATGCTCCCATACATATGCCAAGATAGGGGGTACCGTTCTCAACGCATTTAACTATCGATTTACCATTATATTTTAATAATGTATTAAAGGAGTCAGAATCACCGAACCCACCTGGTATAGCTATTAGGTCAACATCATTAAAAAAATTATCTTCAACTTCATTTTTTGAAAATAATTTAAATTTATAATAATCACCTAATGCGTTAATAATACCATTGCTGCTTTGTACGGAGCACTTTGGATCACATACAAATAAAGCTATTGTTTTCATTTAGCCCTCACAGGCTATACATACGTCCCCGTCAATAATTGCTTTCATATCTAGCTCTTTAATTACTTCTCGTTCGATACGTCTTGAAACTTTGTCCGCTTTACCAATCTTCTCACTGCGGCAATAATACAGAGTCTTAAGACCAGACTTCCATGCCAAGAAGTGTACTGCATGTAGGTACTTAATATTGACATCTGGTCTAAAGAATAAGTTAAGTGACTGGGCCTGATCAATATACTCCTGACGATCAGCGGCATGTTGTACTAACCAACGCTGATCAATCTCCATAGAGGTCTTAAAAACGTCTTTAGTCCAATCGTCCATCCACGTAAGGTGTTGTACCGAACCATCGTTCGCAATAATTGAAGACCAAATATCATTATAATCATTTTGTGATACTGTACCACCATCACTCGAAAGATGTTTTTCAATAACACTATTTAACCATTTATTCTTTGTTAAATGAGACCCTGAAAGAGTATCCTGACGATAGGCGTTAGCTCGGTAAGGCTCAATACTAGGACTAGTGTTACCCATGATAATTGAACTAGAAGCATTAGGAGCAATAGCCATAAGGTGGCTAAAGCGCTGCCCACTCCCCACTGCATCAGGTGCTTCTCCGCGAAGTCTTCCAAGCTGCTGATTAGCTTCATCTAGTTGCCCTCTGATGTGTTTAAAGATTTGTTTGTTTCTTCCGACTGCGAGGGCGGATTCGAACGGTACGTTATTTCGTTGTAGATAAGCATGAAAGCCCAGAGCACCGATACCAATAGAGCGCTCACGTATGGCAGAGAACCTTGCACGTTCAACGGTGGTAGGAGCATTATCAATAAAATACTGAAGTACATTATCAAGCATTTCTGCAACATCACGAAGAAATAAAGTATCATTTTTCCATTCATCATAGTACTCCAAGTTTAAAGAAGATAGGCAACATACTGCAGTTCTATCTTTATCTGTAGGTAAAATAATTTCCGAACACAAGTTAGATTGACGGATCTTTAAGCCAAGTTTCTTTTGAAACTCTGGCATCTTTTCATTACTTGTATCAATAAAGTGGAGATATGGTTCACCTGTTTGCATACGCATATCGAGAATTCGTTGCCAAAGTTCGCGAGCTGAAACTACTTCTCTTACTTCGTTATTATGAGGGTCGACTAAGTTCCAAGAATCATCAGCGTCTTTGTCTAACATACTGCGTTCAACCAACTGCATAAACTCATCGGTGATATTAATACCGTGATGTAAATTCTGGGTCCTCATATTGGGATCACCAGTTGGCTTTCTCATTTCTAAAAATAGGAGAATATCCGGATGACTAATATCAAGATAAGCGGCATAACTACCACGACGAGTCCTACCTTGTCTATAAGCGAGAGATGATGCGTCATATGTGCGAAGGTGGGGCATGACTCCAACCGATTTATCATCCGATGCGCGAATTCCAATACCAATTCCAACTCCTCCACCCAGCATTGACAGCCAATTTACTTCTGATAATGTATTTACTAACCCTGCGGAAGAATCATCCAGATAGGGTAAAAAGCAGCTAATAGGTAGACCCCGAGTAGAGCGTCCGAACGAAAGAATCGGGGTGCTATAACTAAGCCAATGCTTAGAAGAATAATCGTATAGACGTTGTGCATGTGATTCATCCGTTCCAAATGCTTTTATAC
>Ga0214921_10006343_pt1 | contig 16263 bp, 14 predicted proteins | sample LL1505_MetaG_FD_177992 | JGI IMG/M metagenome (GOLD analysis project Ga0214921, IMG submission 177992) | Freshwater microbial communities from Lake Lanier, Atlanta, Georgia, United States - LL-1505 | ecosystem: Environmental > Aquatic > Freshwater > Lake | place: USA: Georgia | collected...
TTTTGGTTATGTGACGGGCTGGATCGAGGAGATCGACGAACGCAATGGCAGCGTGCGGATGATCATGCGGGTTGAATCGCTCTATGTCGGCAAAACTGTCGATCCTGCCGACAGACCCGCCAAGCCAACGCGCATCAGAGTGACCTATTCCGGCCCTGTGCCGCTCAAAGCGGGCGACCGGATCAGGGCAGCAACACGATTGCAACCGCCACCCGGACCCGTTGTACCGGGGGGGTATGATTTCCGCTTCGATTCCTTTTTCAAACAGATCGGCGGGGTCGGTTCGCTCAGCGGCACGGTGACGATCTTGCGGCCTGCCGATTTGTTCCTGTCCCAACGCTTCTGGACGGGGCTGGACAATCTGCGCAATCACATCACACGGCGCATCACCAGCACGATCGGCGGGCAGGAGGGGGCAGTCGGTGCAGCCCTTGTGACCGGAAAGCGTGGCACGATTGACGAGACCAGCAATGATATTTTGCGCGCGACCGGCATTTACCATGTAATTTCGATTTCAGGCCTGCATATGGCGATTGCCGCCGGATTTGCCTTCACCTCGGCACGGTTGATCTTGTTGTTGTCCCGGGCCTTGCCTTGCGCGCCGATATCCGCCGCTGGTCGGCCTTTGCGGGTGTCTGCGGTGCGGTGGTTTATGATCTGTTTGCCGGATCGGACATTGCAACAGAGCGGTCGATGCTGATGTCGGTGGTGTTTTTCGGGGCCATTCTGGCCGGACGGCGCCTGCTGTCGATGCGCAACTGGGCCGTGGCGGCGATCATTCTGGTGATTTTGGAACCGCAAGGCGTGCTGAGTCCGGGCTTCCAGATGTCGTTTGCGGCCGTTGCCGCTTTGATTGCGCTATACGAGAAAAGGCCCATTCTGGCCGGTTTCGAGGTCAATCACCAGCACGTGCCGCAGTTCAACATGCCCCAAACCGCCATAGTCACACAAAAGCCTGGACCGATCGCCCGGTTTGGACAAGGTGCTTGGAAACTCAGCGTCGATATTGTGCTGACAACCTTGGTGGCCGAGGTGGCTACTGCGCCGTTCGGGCTGTTCCATTTCCATATGATCCAGACCTACGGGATCATCGGCAACGCCATTACCTTGCCGTTTGTCTCGCTGATCGTGATGCCTTCGGCCTTTATTGGCATTTTTTTGCTGCCGTTCGGATGGGATGCACCTGTCTGGCAGGTGATGGGGTTCGGCGTGCATGGTGTGCTGGAAATTTCCAGATTGATCGCCTCTTGGCCGAACGCAACCGTCATTGTCGCAGGCTTTGGCGCGGGACCTTTGTTGTGGCTGACGGGCGGGTTGGCCCTATTGACGTTGTGGATCAGCCCGATCCGCTGGATCGGTTGTGTTGGTTTGCTGATCGGTGCCGTGCAGATGGTCGGTTCGGCCCATCACGAGGATGTGCTGATCGGCCGCGAGGCACGCTTTATCGCTGTGCGCGGCCCCGATGGCCGGTTGTCATTTGCCGGACGCGGGATCAACCGCTTTTCCCTGCAACATTATCTGCACGAGGATGGCGATGCCCGCCCGATCACCCATCCCGATCTGATCAAAACGGCAGCCTGCGACAAAACATCGTGCACATTGCCGATGCGCGATGGCCGCAGCGCCGTTTTGTTGCTGCCGCAAACCGAAAAAGCCTCACAAAAGGCCAAAGCCGCCGACGCGACCGGTAAAGTCGAAACCCGCAAACAGCAATGGCTGCAGACAATCTGTGCCACAGCAGCGGTTATTGTTGCGCCTGATCAGGAACGGCTTGACACACTCAACCAACAGGATGGGTCAAGGCCGAAGACGAAAGCAGACAAGGGAAAAACGGCTCAAAAAACCGGATGTCAAGCCCTCATCATCACGCCAGACCTGATCAGCCGGCAGGGGCCAATCTCCCTCAAACTGGAGGCCGGTGGTGCAATGCGGATCACAGCCAACAATCGGGCGACATGGAACAGGCCCTGGGCACCCAAAGCACCCCAAAAGCCGGAGCAAGCCCGACATGACACAATTTCTGAAGCCGATCAGCCGCGTTGAGATTCAATAACGCCGGAACAGGCTGACCAGACGGCCCTGAATTCGCACACGGTCATTGCCGAGTACGCGGGTTTCATAGTCCGGATTGGCGGCTTCCAGCGCAATGGAGGAACCATGGCGGCGCAGGCGTTTCAACGTGGCTTCCTCGTCGTCGATCAAAGCCACGATGATATCGCCGTTATTGGCGGTGTCCTGACGGCGGATCACCACGGTGTCACCGTCATTGATACCTGCTTCGATCATCGAATCCCCGCGCACTTCGAGCGCGAAATGTTCGCCCGAACCCAACATGTCCGGCGGCATGGAGATGGTGGCACTGCGGGACTGAATCGCGCTGATCGGCGTACCGGCGGCAATGCGACCCATCACCGGAATGGAAATGACCTCTCCCGGCGCGTCATCACCATCATTGGTATTCGATGCAGCGGGAGCAGGGGCAGCAGTGCGCACCTTGCCGAGCGACCCTTCGATGACGCTGGGGCTGAACTTGCCGCGCGGCACACCGCCGACCACGGCCTGTTCGGGCAATTTGACAATTTCCAGCGCGCGGGCGCGATTGGGCAGACGGCGGATAAAGCCGCGCTCTTCAAGCCCCATGATCAAACGGTGGATGCCGGATTTGGAGCGCAAATCGAGTGCCTCTTTCATCTCGTCGAAAGAGGGAGGGACGCCGTCATCTTGCAGACGTTGCTGAATAAAGCGTAGTAACTCGTGTTGCTTACGGGTGAGCATCCAATCCATCCTCGATACGGTGGCCAAATCAGCGTTGATAACAGCGACTCGGCAAAACAAAAGGCGAACAATATATATCTGTTCCCGTTGCGTTCCGCAAGCGCGGGTGCGTGGAAAGCGTGACAAGGACAACAAATGATTAAAGCAGGATGATCCGGCAGGGATCGTTTTCTTTGGCAGCGGGCGCAAACGGTGCGCGGATCAGCAGGGCTTGCGCCTGCGACATCAGGCCGAGCATCGACGAATCCTGACTGCGAAACGGCACCACCACAGGCAGGCCGTTGCGTGTGCTTGTGATGCTGGCGCGCATGTAATCCTGCCGCAGATCGTTTTGCTTCAGATCGCAGCCCAACACGGCCTCGCTTGTCGGGTCATGGCGGGCAGTGGCATCGCCAAGCAGGGATTTGATCAGGGGAGCTAGAAAAATCTGCGCACAGATGATCGAGGACACCGGATTGCCCGGCAGACCCAAAATCCGCATTGATCCAAGCGAGCCGAAAATCAGCGGCTTGCCCGGCCGCATGGCAATACGCCAGAATCCCAATTGCATGCCGCGCTGTGCCAAACCCGATTGCACCAGATCGCGATCACCGACCGAGGCTCCGCCAAGGGTAACCAAAATATCGGCTTTCTGGTCTTCGGCACTTTGAAAAGCCGCTTCCAGTGCCTCGTGTGTGTCTTTGGCAATGCCCAGATCAATGGCAATACCGCCAAGGCTTTCAACCATGGCACCAACAGCAAAATGGTTGGAGGCGACAATCTGGTCAGGCCCGCAGATCTCGCCCGGTTGCACCAATTCATCACCCGTGGCCAAAATTGCCACACGCGGTTTGCGGGTCACGCGCAATTGCGGGTGCCCCATGGCGGCAGCCAAGGACAGCGAGGACGGCGACAGACGCTGTCCGGGTCCAAGCAGCGAATCACCTTGGCTGAAATCCAGTCCGGCGGGGCGGATATGGCGAAGGCGGTCCGTATCATGGGTTGGGGTGATGGTTTCACCGTCCACGCGCACATGCTCTTGAATCACAATCGTGTCTGCCCCTTGCGGGATCGGTGCGCCGGTGAAAATCCGCACACAATCATCGGGGCCCAACACACCAGAAAACCCCTGTCCGGCCGCCGATTCACCGATCAACCGCAACGGGTGGCCAATCGCCAGATCATCGGCGCGCATGGCATAACCATCCATCGCAGAGGCGGCAAAAGGCGGTTGGGTGCGCAAAGCCATAACCTGTTCGGCCAAGACGCGCTGATGGGCCAGACGCAAAGGCACTGTTTCGGCATCCAGCACCCCGACCTGATCGAGCACTTGTGCCAGCGCATCCCCAACCGACAACAGTGCCATGGTCAAACCCCGTTTGCGAACCAATGGCCGGACCGGCCACCTTTTTTCTCGACCAGAGTGATATCGGAAATCACCATCGAGCGGTCAGCTGCCTTGACCATGTCATAAATCGTCAGGCAGGTGACAGACACGGCCGTCAATGCTTCCATTTCCACACCGGTCTGTCCCGTCACCTTGGCCATGGCGCGCACCTGCAGGCCCGGCAAGGCTTCATCGAGTATGATGTCGACCGCCACCTTGGTCAGCAGCAAGGGATGGCACAGCGGGATCAGTTCATGGGTCCGTTTGGCGGCCATAATGCCTGCCAGACGCGCCGTGCCCAACACATCGCCTTTTTTGGCGTCGCCCGAACGGATCAATGCCAGCGTTTCAGGGGCCATTTTGACGCAGCCGGTGGCGACAGCCTCACGGCTGGTCATGGCCTTGTCCGCCACATCCACCATATTGGCAGCGCCCGTTTCGTCCAGATGCGTCAAACCGGCTTGGGGCTGGGTCATCAGGCTTTTTGCTCCGTCCCGAACAGCAAGGTTTTTGTGGCTTGGGTGACATCGGGCTGGCGCATCAGGCTTTCGCCGACAAGGAAAGTCTTGATCCTTGCTTGCTGCAACCGCACCAGATCGGCATGGGTGTTGATGCCGCTTTCACCGACAATCATCCGGTCAGACGGAATCATCGGGGCCAGCCGTTCAGACACCGCCAGATCAGTCACAAAACTGCGCAGATCGCGGTTGTTGATCCCGATCATCTCGGCAGGCAGGGTCAAGGCCCGTTCCAGCTCGGCCTGGTCATGCACCTCGATCAGCGAATCCATGCCGAGCAATGTGGCGGTTTCAACCAGCTCGCGCGCCAAATCATCCGATACGGAAGCCATGATCACCAGAATACAATCACCGCCCCAGACGCGGGCCTCATAAACCTGATAGGCGTCAAACAGAAAATCCTTGCGCAAAGCGGGCAGTGTGACCGCCTCACGGCTTTGGGTCAAAAATTCGGGTGCGCCTTGGAATGACGGTGTATCGGTCAGCACAGACAACGCCGATGCACCGCCGGCCTGATAGGCTTTGGCCAGACTGGCCGGTTCGAAATCGGCCCTGATCAGGCCTTTCGAGGGGCTGGCTTTTTTGATTTCGGCAATCAAAGCGGGGCGGTTTTGCCGGTGGTGCTGTTTGAGCGCTGTCACAAATCCACGCGTCGGCGGGCAATCGCGCACCATCGTCTTCAAATCGGCCAGCGGGCGGGCGGCTTTGGCCGCTGCAATTTCAAGCCGCTTATAGGCTTCGATTTTTGCCAGAATGTCGCTCACGCTCATGCCTCCGTCGAAGCGGCAATCAACGCTTCGAGTGTTTTGCGGACACGGCCATCATCAATCGCCGCTTCGGCCAGTTCTGCAGCCTGTTTGGGCTTGTCGGCCCTTCCGGCCACGATTAGCCCTGCGGCGGCATTCATCACCGCTATATCGCGATAGGCCGTGCGCTTGCCTTCGACCACATCACGCAAGGCTTGGGCATTGTAGGCGGCTTCGCCCCCCTTCAATGCGTCATGCGCGCTGCGTTTCAGGCCGAATTCTTCCGGCGTGATGGTGAATGACCGCACCATGCCGTTTTCCAAGGCGCTGACATAGGTTTCGCCCGTGGTTGTCATCTCATCCAACCCGTCAGAGCCATGCACAACCCAGACGGTTTCGGAACCAAGGGTTTTCATCACATGCGCCAGCGGCTCGACCCATGATTTCGAAAACACGCCCAACACCTGCCGTTTGACACCAGCCGGATTGCACAAAGGGCCCAGCAGGTTGAAGATCGTCCGTGTCCCCAATTCGACGCGCACCGGCGCGACATGGCGCATGGATGCGTGATGGGTGGGGGCGAACATGAAACCGACATTGGCCTTTTTGACGCAACGCTCGACGCCCGCCGGATCAAGCCCGACTTTGACACCCAAAGCGGTCAATACATCCGCCGTGCCCGATTTGGAGGAAGCCGCCCGGTTGCCGTGTTTGGCCACAGGCACACCGCAGGCCGCCGTGATCAAAGCCGCCAGTGTCGAGACATTGTATGAGCCGGAATTGTCGCCACCTGTGCCAACAATATCAATGGCATCGGGCAAAGTATTCACGCGCAGCATGCGTGTACGCATGGCAATGGCCGCGCCGGTGATTTCATCCACCGTTTCACCGCGCACCCGCAAGGCCATCAAAAACGCACCGGTTTGGGCCAGAGTGGATTCGCCCGACAGCATCACACCGAAGGCATGTTCGGCCTCGGTCTGGGTGAGGGGACTGCCGGTGGCGACTTTGGCGATGATCGGTTTGAAAGAGTCCATCAGATCTGTTCCGGTTCAAAGGGCAAGCGGGGTGCGTATGTGCTGGGCATTCCAGAGCGCGGCGAGATCGAGAAAATTGGCAAAAATCGTCAAACCGTGCTCGGACAGCACACTTTCGGGGTGAAACTGCACCGCGTGCATGGGCAAGGTTTTGTGTGACAGCGCCATGATCAGACCATCATCCGTTTGCGCCGTGATATCAAGACCCTGCGGCAACGTGCTGCGCTCGACAATCAGGGAATGGTAGCGGGTGGCCTTGAAGGACTGGTTGATGCCGCGAAACAGGGTTTGTCCGCTATGCTGTATTTCTGAAATCTTGCCATGAAACGGCTGCGGTGCGCGCACGACATCGCCGCCAAACGCCTGCCCGATCGCCTGCATGCCGAGGCAGACGCCGAAAATCGGGATCCGGTTGCCCAGGGTCTTGATCACATCAAGGCATATTCCTGCCTCGGTGGGGGTGCAAGGCCCCGGTGACAACACAATCGCATCGGGATTGGAAGCAGCCAGTTCGGCCACCGTCAGCGCATCATTGCGCACAACGGTGACATTCGCCTCGAGCCTGCCGAGGTCGTGATAGAGATTATAGGTAAAGCTGTCGTAATTATCGATCAGCGTGATGTTCATCGAACCAACCTTATGGCATCCGCGCCCATTATTGCCCCCGCTTGCCTTGCGAGGCAAATCTGACGGCTTCTTCGGCGGCTCGAAACAGCGCTTTGGCCTTGTTGATACATTCGTTCTGTTCGGATTTGGGCACGGAATCATAGACAATGCCCGCACCCGCCTGCACCCGCATCAGCCCGTCTTTGACAATGGCCGTGCGCAAGACAATGCAGGTATCCATATCGCCATTGGCCCCGAAATAACCGATGCATCCGGCATAGATGCTGCGTTTGTCCTTTTCCAGCTCGTCGATGATCTGCATGGCCCGCACTTTCGGCGCACCCGAGACCGTGCCCGCCGGAAAGCCAGCGACCAGTGCATCCAGCGCGTCAAACCGCGGATCGAGTTCGCCTTCGACATTGGAGACGATATGCATCACCTGCGAATAACGCTCGATAAAGAAACTGTCTGTCACTTCCACGCTGCCTATTTTGGCGATGCGGCCAACATCGTTGCGGCCGAGATCGAGCAGCATCAGATGTTCGGCCCGCTCTTTCGGATCGGCCAGCAATTCGCGTCCCATGGCCTCGTCGGCCGCAGGTGTGGCCCCGCGTGGTCTGGTGCCTGCGATCGGCCGCAATGTGACTTTGCCGCCGCGCGAGCGCACCAGAATTTCCGGCGAGGAGCAGACCACCTGAAAATCCTCGAAATCCAGATAGCACAGATAGGGCGCGGGATTGACACGGCGCAAGGCGCGGTAAAGCGCGAAAGCGGGCAGATGGAATTCGGTCTCGAAACGTTGCGACAAGACGACCTGAAATATGTCACCCGCCGCGATGTAGCCTTTGGCCTGTTCGACCATGGCGAAATATTCCGCCTCGCTGGTGTTGGAGTGCGGCGTGATCGACAAGGGGTCGATATTATCGGCCTGCACGGTCAGGGGTATCGCCTGTTCCAAAGCCTGTGAAACGCGCTCGACCAGTTCGCGCGCGGTTTCATAACAGGCCACAGCCGTTTGTGCGGGTTTGACGCGGCACGGCACCACGATGGTGATCGTGTCTTTGACCGCATCGAAAATGACCATGACCGTCGGGCGGATCAGCAAGGCATCGGGCAGGTTCAACGGATCGGCTTTGGCTGGGCCGAGCCGCTCCATCTCGCGGACCATGTCATAGCCGAGCGTGCCGAATATGCCCGCAGCCATCGGTGGCAGATCGGGCCGGTCGGGCAGGGCGCTTTCTTTCAACAAAGCCCGCAGCGAGACCAGAGGTTTGTCGTCGCAGGCCTCGAACAGTTGCGGATCATGCAAAGCCGTGCGGTTGATTTCGGCTTGGCCGGCAAAACACCGCCAGATTACATCGGGAGCCAGCCCGATCATCGAATAGCGGCCACGCACCGCACCGCCCTCGACCGATTCCAGCAAAAAGGCATGGCCGGCAAACGCCTCACGCAGTTTCATGAAGGCCGAAACAGGGGTTTCAAGGTCTCCCACCAACACGGTATGCACCAGTTGCGCGAGGCCCTTGTCGTAAGACGGTGTAAAACTGGCTAAAGACGGGCTGAGCGTCGTGCCAATCATCAATTCGTCTTTCCTATCGCGGCCTGAATAGCGCCTTCAAACGTCTTGACGCCGATGGTCTGGCGGGTCTGGGCCACGAATTGCGCGATGATGTCATCACCCAAAGCCATGGCGAATTCGCCGTTCATGCCTTTGCTTGTCTCGTCATTGGCTGGCGTGACGCTGGCAGACTGGATGAACAGGATCACGCGTTGGTCGGCCGTGTCACCCAAAGAGGAGCTGGCTTGTCCGACAGGTGTCAGGAAAGCCTGTGCCAGTGCGGTTGCGGGCAGTCCCTTGTCGCGGGCGGCGCGGGTTACGGCTTGTACGGCCATCAACGGGGCCTTGATTTCATCGGCAACAGCCGGGATGGCAGCACCCTGATTGATCTTCTGGACCAATTCAGACGCCTTCTGGCTGATCAACCGGCTGCGCTCGTCATCAAGCCATGCGATTTTGACCTGATCGCGGGCTTCGTCAAAGCTGCGGTCACGCGATGGCGTGATGCCGTCGACGCTGAACCAGACATAGCCGCCATCGCGCAAGGCCAGTGCTTCGTTGTCGATATTGATTTCACTGCCGAACAAAGCAGGAATAACCGTTGCGGGATCGGTGATCGTTGTCACCAAAGCGCCCGATTTGTCGCGGCCCGAAGCGTCAACACCATCGATCTTGGTGAAAGGCAGCTTCAGCTCGCTGGCAATGGCCTCCAGAGGCTTGGCCGATGCACGCTGGTCTTCGACCGCATCATGCAGATCACGCAGTCTGTCGCGTCCCTTTTGGGCTGCCAGTTCCGATTTCAAAGTCTGCGAGACTTTGTCGAATGCCAATTCCTCGGCGGCAACAATCTGGACCACTTCCAGCAGGATCGGGCCGAATTTGCCTTCGATCGGACCAATCAGCTGGTTGGTCTTGGCCGAAAAAGCGGCCTCGCGCACGGCTTGATCGGCGATCTCGTCGCGCTTGACCAGTCCGAGATCGGTATCATTGGCCGTCATACCAAGAGAAGCGGCAATTTCGGCAAAGCTTTTGCCGGCTTTTTGCGCTTCAAGGGCAGAGGCGGCCTTGTCCTTGTCGGACAGGATGATCTGTTTCACCATGCGCCGTTCGGGCATCGAGAAGCGGGTGGTTTTCTGGCGCTCGTAAAGCCCCGTGGCTTCGGCATCGGTGATGCTGGCAGGATCAACCAATTCACCGGCCTTGAGCACCAGCAGGCTGGCAGCCCGGTAATCGGGCGCGCGGAATGCAGCCTGCCGCTCGGTATAGAAGGCTTTCAACTGGTCGTCTGTCGCATCCGCAATCGGACCGAGTTGATCAGCTGCAAGCACGAAATACTGCACATCGCGCTGTTCGTTGCGATAGCGGTTGAGCGCATCCAGACCCGCCTTGGGAGCCTGAATGCTTCCGGCCAGACTTTCGGCGATCTGGCCGCGCAGATAGACCAGACGCTGCGAGGCAATGAAATTGCTCTCGTTGAATCCATTGTTGCGCAAAGCCTCGTCGAAAATCGCGCGGCTGAACTTGCCGTCGGGTCCGGCAAAATTGGGGTCGCCCAACACGGCTTTGGCAATGGTCTCGTTGTTGATTGCCAGACCCAAATTGCGCACCTGATCGTCAAGGGCGGCATCATTGATCAGGCGTTCGAGCACGCGACGATCAAGCCCGAAGCTCAAAGCTTCCTGTGCGGTCAGATTGCGGCGGATACGGCGCGAAATGTTCTGGATTTCGGTTTGATAAGCGGCGCGGAACTCGGCTATTGAAATTTCAGTCGAACCGACCGTGGCCGCATTGTTTGCACCATAGTTTTTCACCATGTCGCCGATGCCCCAGATGGCAAAGCTGAAGATCAGTGTGCCGAACAAAACCGTAATTACGATTCGTCCGAGCCAAGATTGTCCTGCCTTGCGAAAACCTTGCATCATGGGATGTGCCGTCCGTTGTTCTGTCGCTTGCGGTTTGACCGATCCGGCGGTCTGGCCGTGCTGGATGATTAAACAGTGTTTTGTGCTGCTAGCACAGATGCGGTGGATTTGTCCCCCTTTTTTCGCAAAACTGCCGCCGTTTGGCATGATTAAGACGGAGCTTGTTCTTAAAGCCAGTTGACGGGCAAAATCTCTCTGTTATCGACTGGTCATATTGACCCAAGGAGAACCCGACCATGCCCCCCAAATCCGCCACAACGCCCAAACCTCTTGTTGCAGGCAATTGGAAAATGAACGGGTCGCGCGCTTCCTTGCAGGAAATTACCCTGATGGGCTTGGGTTACGATGCCGATTTGCGCCGCAATGTGGATTTGCTGGTTTGCCCCCCAACTCCCTTGCTCTATCCCGCAGCGACTGCCGCTCTGGGCACGGCCATTGCCATTGGCGCGCAGGACAGCCACGAGAAAATTTCCGGCGCCCATACAGGGGATGTTTCGCCCAATATGGTGCTGGACACCGGTGCCACAATGGTGATTCTGGGCCATTCAGAACGGCGTACCGACCATGGCGAAAAAGACAGCCTGATCGAACAAAAGGCCGGCTCGGCCATTGCCACCGGTCTTGTTGCCATTGTCTGTGTCGGGGAAACCCGCGCAGAACGCGAGTCGGGCAGGGCTTTGGCGGTGGTGCGTCGCCAGTTGCGCGGCTCGATCCCGCGTACCGCGACGGCCAGACAGCTCGTGATTGCCTATGAGCCGGTCTGGGCGATCGGAACCGGTTTGACGCCAACCGCCAACGATGTGGCCGAAGTGCATCTGGCTATCCGCACGGATTTGAAAAAGCTGTTGGGCAAACAGCAAGGCGAGATGGTTCGGATACTGTATGGCGGGTCGGTCAAACCCAACAATGCCAGGGAATTGCTGTCGATTGACAATGTCAACGGTGCTTTGGTGGGCGGGGCAAGCCTGAAAGCTGCCGACTTTATGGCGATTGCCGAAACCTATCGTTGATGCAGTTTGACGAGGGGGGAGGCCGATTGCGGCCTTCTTCATGCTTTCATCCGGCGTCAGAGCATGCTAAAGGGCCAGATATCTTGTGTTCGCATCCGGCGAACCCTTCCTCTTTGGTGTGACAACAATCATGCAACAAGTCCTTATCGTCATTCATCTGCTGGTCGTTCTGGCTCTGGTCGGCGTCATTCTCCTTCAGCGTTCCGATTCCGGTGCTTTGGGTGGTCTTGGCGGCGGCGGCGGTGTTTCGGGCTTCATGACAGGGCGCGGACAGGCCAATGCCTTGACCCGTGCCACGGGCATTCTGGCCGCCTGTTTCTTTGCCACCAGCATTGCACTGGCGATCTTTTCGGGTGCCTCGCGTGAAAGCCGCTCGGTGATCGATGATGCAGCCAGCAAATTGCCTTCACAGACGGCTCCTGCCGGCGGCGTGCTCGACCAACTGAAGGCCATCGACCAGAAGGCCCCTCCGGCCTCCGGCCCGCAAGTGCCGACGACCCGCTAATCATGTCGACCATCAAGGGCCGGTTTTTCCGGCCCTTTTTATGTGGGACAGGTGTTGAACCGGCTGTGGATTGCGGCTTGGTCCGGCAGTGTCCCTCTGTGCGAATCATTTCAGTTTGATAAGGATGAACTCCCATGGCGCGATATGTTTTTATCACAGGCGGCGTGGTCTCCTCCTTGGGCAAAGGGCTTGCTTCTGCGGCTCTTGGTGCCCTTCTTCAAGCGCGTGGCTATACGGTCCGCTTGCGCAAACTCGACCCCTATCTGAACGTTGATCCGGGCACAATGAGCCCCTATCAGCACGGTGAAGTGTTTGTGACCGATGACGGGGCCGAAACCGATCTCGATCTCGGCCATTACGAGCGGTTTACCGGTCGTCCGGCCTCTAAAGCCGACAACATTACCACCGGACGCATCTATCAGGACATCATCACCAAAGAACGGCGCGGCGATTATCTTGGCGGCACGGTGCAGGTGATCCCGCATGTCACCAATGCCATCAAGGATTTTGTGCTCGAGGGCAATGACGGAGTCGATTTCGTGCTGGTGGAAATCGGCGGCACGGTCGGCGATATCGAAGGCCTGCCGTTTTTCGAGGCCATCCGCCAATTGGGCAATGATTTGCCGCGCGGCCATGCCGTCTATGTGCATCTGACGCTGCTGCCCTATATACCGACCGCCGGGGAGTTGAAAACCAAGCCAACCCAGCATTCGGTGAAGGAATTGCGGTCGATCGGCATCCAGCCAGATATTCTTTTGTGCCGCTCGGACCGTGAAATCCCCGCCGAGGAACGCCGCAAACTGGCTTTGTTCTGCAATGTCCGCGAGGGCGCGGTGATCGAAGCGCGCGATGTCGCTTCCATCTATGATGTACCCGCCGCCTATCATCAGGCCGGACTGGATCAGGAACTGCTGGCCGCTTTTGGCATCGAGCCTGCTCCCAAGCCCGATCTGAGCCGTTGGGATGCGGTGTCCGAGAGAATTTCCAATCCCGAAGGTGAAGTCACCATTGCGATTGTCGGCAAATATACCGGCATGAAAGACGCCTATAAATCGCTGATCGAGGCCTTGGCGCATGGCGGCATTGCCAATCGGGTCAAGGTCAAGTTGGACTGGATCGAGTCCGAAGTGTTCGAGAACGAAGATCCTGCGCCATTGCTGGAACATGTCCACGGTATTCTGGTGCCCGGCGGTTTTGGCCAGCGCGGGGCCGAGGGCAAAATAGCCGCGGCAGGCTTTGCCCGCACCCATAAAGTGCCGTATTTCGGCATTTGCTTCGGCATGCAGATGGCTGTCATCGAAGCCGCACGCAATCTGGCGGGCATCAAGGATGCCAATTCGACCGAATTCGGAGCATGCAAAGAGCCGCTGGTCGGCCTGATGACAGAATGGATGCGCGGCAACGAGCTGGAAATACGCGCCCAAGGCGGCGATCTCGGCGGCACCATGCGTCTTGGTGCGTTCAAGGCCAAACTCGACCCCAACAGCCATATTGCCGCCGTCTATGGTTCGACCGACATCGAAGAGCGCCATCGCCACCGCTACGAGGTCAATATGTCCTATCGGGCCGCGCTCGAGGCCAAGGGCTTGCAATTTGCTGGCGTGTCTCCTGATGGCCTGCTGCCCGAAACGGTCGAATTGCCCGATCATCCGTGGTTTATCGGTGTGCAATATCATCCCGAATTGAAATCACGTCCGTTCGAGCCGCATCCGTTGTTTGCAAGCTTTATCGCGGCAGCAGTCGAACAAAGCCGCTTGGTTTAAGCGCCATTGCGGGCAGCATTTGCCCGCAAGTCTGATTGAGACGAGGCCGCAAACGGGGTATAGAGGTCTATGACCAACGCACACAGCATCCCCGCCATTGTTTCCGCCGGTTCCGTTTCCTTCGGAAACCATTTGCCGTTTTCGCTGATGGCCGGTCCCTGTGCCATGGAAAGCCGCGAACACGCGCTGTTCATGGCGGCCGCCTTGAATGAAATCACCCAAAAACTCGGCATCGGGCTGGTGTTTAAGGCCTCGTTCGACAAGGCCAACCGCACGTCGTCGAAAGGACGGCGTGGCATTGGTCTGTCAAAGGCCATGGATGTGTTTGCCGAGATCAAGAGCAAATATGGCTTGCCGGTGGTCACCGATATTCATGAACGCGAACAGTGCAAGCCTGTCGCCGAAGTGGTCGATATCCTGCAAATCCCCGCTTTTTTGTGCCGCCAGACCGATCTGCTGATCGCCGCCGCCGAAACGGGACGGGTGATCAATGTCAAAAAGGGCCAGTTTTTGGCCCCGTGGGATATGAAAAACGTCGTTTCCAAAATCACCGAGACCGGAAACCACAATGTCATGGTCACCGAGCGCGGCGCATCATTCGGTTATAACACGCTGGTCACCGATTTTCGCGGTCTGCCCTTGATGGCTCAGGAAACCGGCGCGCCGGTGATTTTCGATGCCACACACTCCGTCCAGCAACCGGGCGGGCAGGGCGCCTCCTCTGGCGGCCAACGCGAATATGTCCCTGTTCTGGCTCGCGCGGCCGTCGCTGTGGGTGTGGCCGGCCTGTTTATCGAAAGCCATGACAATCCAGCCGAGGCCTTTTCCGATGGTCCGAATATGGTGCCGTTGGATGAAATGGAAGCCTTGTTGAAACGACTGATGGCGTTTGATGCTGTGGCGAAGGCCTGTTGATCTTCAGTTTCCGTTTCCAAGTCATTGAACATAAATATAATTGTCATGGCCGGACTTGTTCAGGCCATCCCGTCTTTTATTGAGCATCCCAAGACGTGGATGCCCTCCTCAAAGGCGGGCATGACGTATATAGGGTTTCAATGAGGCTAGATTGTCCTCAACGCCCCCGATATGGCGCAACGCCCTGATCGGGCAACCACAGGCCTTCGGGCGGTTTGCCGGTCTGCCAGAAGACGTCGATCGGGATGCCGCCGCGCGGATACCAGTAGCCGCCGATGCGGAACCATTCGGGTTCCAGCAGGTCGACCAGACGCTTGCCGATGCCGACCGTGCAATCCTCGTGGAAAGCCCCATGGTTGCGGAACGCCCCGAGATAGAGTTTCAGCGATTTGGATTCCACCAGCCAAGCACCGGGCAGATAATCGATCACCAGAATACCGAAATCCGGCTGGCCGGTGACGGGGCAGATCGAGGTGAATTCGGGACAGGTGAAACGCGCCAGATAGGATGTGCCCTGATGCGGGTTCGGCACACGGTCCAGCACCGCCTGTTCGGGCGTGGCGGGCAGGGAGGAGGCTTGGCCCAGATGCAGGGGCGAGCCCTGCTGGAGTGTCTCGGTGGTGTGCGATGTCGGGCCGTGCGGTGTCTGGGTCATGAGCCTGTCACAATCTTGCTGTCAGTGATGCGCGTGCGCTCGTTCGCGCCTGTATTGGTGGCTTTTATCCTGTGACAGGGGTTTTAGTCGATAGAGATAAATCGGCAAATCAGCAAGGACCGCTATTTGGTCCGCTATTTGGTCCGATCTTTTGGCTAGACCTTTTGCGCCCTTTGAGGTTCGGCACGAATAGCTTATGACGAAGAGATCATGTGACGGAGAGCCCTATGACCGAGATTGTTGATATTATCGCCCGCGAAATCCTTGATAGCCGTGGCAACCCGACTGTTGAAGTCGATGTGATTCTCGAAGACGGCTCCTATGGCCGCGCGGCCGTTCCTTCGGGGGCATCAACCGGGGCACACGAGGCTGTCGAATTGCGGGACGGTGACAAGTCGCGTTATGGCGGCAAGGGCGTGCTGAAAGCGGTCGAGGCCGTCAACACCGAAATTCTCGATGCGCTGGAAGGCTTTGATGCCGAAGAACAGGTGTTGATCGACGAGGCGATGATCGAACTCGACGGCACTCCCAACAAATCGCGTCTGGGGGCCAATGCCATGCTGGGCGTGTCGCTGGCGGTCGCCAAAGCCGCAGCCGAAGCGCGCGCATTGCCGATCTACCGCTATGTCGGCGGCACCTCGGCCCGTATCCTGCCCGTGCCGATGATGAACATCATCAATGGCGGTATGCATGCCGACAACCCGATTGATTTTCAGGAATTCATGATCATGCCTGTCGGTGCCGAAAGTTTTTCGGAAGCACTGCGCATGGGCGCTGAAATCTTCCACACGTTGAAATCCTCGCTCAAACAGGCCGGACACAACACCAATGTCGGCGACGAGGGCGGATTTGCCCCCAATCTGCCGTCTGCCGAAGCCGCTCTGGAT
>Ga0214921_10006344_pt1 | contig 16262 bp, 16 predicted proteins | sample LL1505_MetaG_FD_177992 | JGI IMG/M metagenome (GOLD analysis project Ga0214921, IMG submission 177992) | Freshwater microbial communities from Lake Lanier, Atlanta, Georgia, United States - LL-1505 | ecosystem: Environmental > Aquatic > Freshwater > Lake | place: USA: Georgia | collected...
TGATCCGTGCGGAGTACAGGTTAGATTGGGGTGCAGGGGCCGTTGGCGGATCTTCTGCTTCGACGGATGGGCCAGCGGTCAGCGGCTCAGGCGGTCCGGCTCACTACGCGGGTGCTGAAGTTGTCTATAGCTTCTAAAGACATTTAGAGCTTAGTCAGTTTAGAAACCCCCGGGATCCGAAAGGGCCCCGGGGTTTTTTATTTTTGGGCATAGGTGGGCTGAACAATCAGCAAGGGCAATTAGGGATAATTGCCCCTACCGGTGTTACTGTGCTTCAAACCCCAGGTTTGGTTGGGCAGGGTCGCAAAGCCCGTCATACCATCTAGTCCTAGCCCGATCATTCCTTGCTTCCTTGGCTCTCTTGCCTTGAAATCGCGCATGCGAAACCGTTGGAATATTCTAGCATTCACGGCCTTGGGTTTGGTCTTTGCCGGAATGTCCGTTTATTTGATTCTCCATCCTGATCGAACGGGAGTTGTCCCAAATTATCGCCAAGCTTCAACCCATTGGTGGACCAGTCAGGATATCTATGTCTCAGGAACACACGGATTTCTGTATGCTACGCCTTTTGCAGTGTTTTTTACCCCCTTTAACCTGATTCAGCCCGCTGTACTGGGTGAAATCATTTGGCGGCTGCTCGGGTTTGGCCTGTTTGGGTTAGCGTTGTGGAAACTTTCGGGGATTTTGAAGGCTCACGACGGGCGGTTAGGAGTCAAAGCTCCTAACTTTTTTGGAATGGTAATGTTGGCGGTGCCGGCATCCCTTGCGTCAATCAATAATGGACAGACGAATCTGTTGCTATCGGCAGTTCTGACATTGGGCGTCTTGGCTTTGCGGGATCAGAGGTGGAGGCTTGCCGCATTCCTGCTGACTTTCGCCGTCATTTTAAAGCCGATTGCCCTGGCTCCCTTTCTTTTGGCATTTGCCGTTTTCGGGCAAACCCGTCGCTTCCTTGTCAGCGGAATCTTCCTTGGGATAGCTATAGGCTTCATTCATCCTGACCCGAATTATAGTTGGCATCAGGCAACGGGTTTTCTTCATAAACTATTGGGCTCCTATACGCCCGAGCATCTTCGGGTGAGCGATCTCTTTGGGGCTTTGCAGAAGTGGGGCTTGGATACTCCTTCGGCATTGGAAAAGGCATCGAGAGGCATCGCAAGCTTTGCAGCTCTCGGGTTTGTCTGGTGGAAGGCAAAGCGTGGGGGCGTCTCAGGAGGTTCCTGGGGGATCTGGGTGGCGTCGGCTCTTGTCCTCACCATTTTCAATCCCCGGGTAGAGACGAATAGTTATGTGCTCATCTCGCCCCTTCTGGCGTTTGTTGCCTGCAACCATCTTCTGAATTCCCACGGAAACAAGCTGGCGGGTTGGGTTCTTGTTTTCGCCTGTATCGGCCTGATGTGTGATGGGATGGGTAAGACGATCTATCTGGCAACGGATGTCTGGTTCAAGCCGCTGATCGTTTTGTTAGTCAGCCCTCTACTCTTCCGCATGCCGGATAGTTGGAAGCCGGCAAGTTAGGTAGGGTCTGTTGTCCCTAACGGACCGTGCTGAGCGTTGAGCACGGACGGTTAGGGCAATTCCCGTGCGAACCACAAATTCATTCCCTCATGAAATAACAAACACCAAAGGGCGGGGGTAGGTCTGAGGGGGCCAAACCGCTCCTACCGAAGTGCGTGCTGCAGAAGCTTTAGATATTCATCCCTTCGAACTTCGGTCGCTCCAAACCTCGCCGTATGCGGAGTGACCATCTGTAGATCAAACAGGCGACAACCCTGAGATTGCAAGGTGCGTGCGGCCAAGACCAAAGCAACGGATGAGGCATCGCGTACTAGATGGAACATCGACTCTCCGGCAAAGAAGTTTCCAATCTTCACTCCATAAAGCCCGCCCGCCAGTTTGCCGTCCTGCCACACTTCAAAGGAGACCGCATGCCCCGTGCGGTGGAGTTCTCCGTACGCCTGAATAAAAGCGGGGCCGATCCAGCTCTCTTCCCGGCCTTTGGCAGGTTGGGCACAGCCACGGATGACTTCCTCAAAGGCTTGATTGATGGTGAAGGTGAAGTTTTTGGTTCGTAGGGTCCGTTCAAGTCGGGCAGGCACATGGAGTTGACACAAGGGAAGGATCCCACGGGGATCAGGCGACCACCAAGTGACCGGATTTTCGGTCCATGGAAAGATTCCCTTGGGGTAGGCCTCGAGAAGGCGGTGTGGAGTCAGATCGCGGGTGATGGCCACCAATCCGTCTCGGTTGGCTTTGGCGGGATTGGGAAAGGGATCTGAGGAAGAGAGGAGCGGAACGGGGAGTTTCATGGGAGGTTAGGTCGGGCGCCCTCGATGAGCCCACCCTGCCTAGATGATTTTTTCAGGAAGCAGAGGCATCAGCTTTTTGACCTCCTGCACCCGGTCCTTGGGGCAGACGAGGAGGGCATCGGGGGTATCGACAACCACCATGTTTTCCGTGCCAAGTAGGGCAATGGGGCGACCCCCCTCCGCCAAGGCGAGGGTGTTTCGGCTTTCCATGGAAAGCACCTGACCGCGGAAGGTGTTGCCTTGTTTGTCGGTGGGCAGATGGGCAGGAAGGGCGGTCCATGATCCGACATCGTCCCAAGGGAATGAGGCCTTGAGAGCGAGGACGGACTTCGCGCCCTCCATGATGGCGTAGTCGACCGATATCTTCGGAAGTTTGGGAAACTCGCGTTTTAGATAAGAGGCATAGGAGCCGCGCTTGGGGAACTTTTCAATGAAGCGAGCCAAGGCGGGCTGCTGGCGACGAGCCTCGGCTAAGAAGGTGGATGCTTTCCAGACAAAGATCCCGGCGTTCCAGGCGTATTGGCCAGTCTTGAGGTAGATCTGGGCTTTGGACAGCGAGGGCTTTTCGACAAAGCGACGAACTTGGAAGAAAGGCCCGCCTTTCACCTTGGGCAGAGTCTTGTGACCAAGGTGTAGGTAGCCAAATCCAGTAGCAGGGTAGGAAGGTTTAATGCCCAAGGTGACGAAGGAGGGAGAGGCAGCGGCAGCCCGAGCGGCTGCGCTTAATTGGGATCGGAAGATGGGGTGTTTGCCGATCACTGCGTCGGCTGGAAGTAGTGCGAGAATGGCGTTTGGGTGGGTGCGGAGGGCCAGGGCGGTGGCCAGAGCGGCGGCAGGCGCGGTATCGCGTTTGGCGGGTTCAGGGATGAGGGAGCTCTTGGGGAAGCGGGGAAGGGATTTCCGGACGCTGGGGATTTGTTCGTGATTGGTAAGGATGAGGAGATTGGAGGGTTTGGTAGCCAGGGGTTTTAACCGGATGACAGTCTCTTCCAGCAAGGTTTTGGAGGAGACCAGTTTAAGAAGATGTTTGGGTTTGGCCTTGCGGCTGAGGGGCCAGAAGCGTTCGCCGCTCCCACCGGCCATGATGAACATCAGAAAGGGTGAAGCCATTTATGGAGATTAGGATGAAGATGAAGATGAAGGGAGAAGGATTTTTTGTGGGGTAGGTAGGGTCCGATGTCCCTAACGGACCGTGCTGATGGTGGAGTGTCGAGCACGGGCGGTTCGGGACAACCGCCCCTACCAAATCGCTGAGAAATCAGATAGGATCCATTCATGGAAGTTCTTACCGCCCTAATTGCAGACTCGGCGAGCGACTATCAGGGTAAGCTTTGCGTCCTAGGCTCGTTTGACACCATCTGCGCCCGGCAATATCCGGCGGTTCATCCCCACTGCTCCATTGCCCTACGTTTATTGTTTCGCACGGGAGATGAAGGAAAGCACACAATCCAGCTTTCGTTCATCGATCAGGACGGAAAGATGATTTTGCCGGATGGGGGGCCCAAGATTGAGTTCACCATGGGGGAGCCTCCAGCACAGGCGTTTTTCTGGAGTCAGAACTTCATCTTCAATATTGCGGGACTCAGATTGCCGGCTCCCGGCCAGTACTCGCTGGATGTAGTGTATGATGGGAAGATCGTTTCCCGGATTCCTTTGCAGGGGGTTCTGATTCAGCAGCCCCAGCAACAGGGGTGAGAGTTTAAAAATTCGGCAGGGTCATCGACCCTGCCCTACCGGCAATTCGGCGGATAAAATTCAAGCTGGGTAGGGCTCGTTACCCCTAACGAGCCGTGTTGAGGGACTGCACGTTCAACACGGGCGGTTGGGGACAACCGCCCCTACCGAATATCACCTATCCTTTAATCAACTTCGCCGGATCTAGAATCCCACATCCGTACAACGGATCGAAACCAGCGGGGCCAGCATCGGCCGAGGTGCGGCAGAGGTGTTGGATGAGATCCTGCTGCGTACGGAGAGGGGTTTTGCCACCCATTTTGCGGTGCTTAGCCAGAGCCAAGGCAACCACGCCAGAGACAAAAGGGGTGGCCATGGAGGTGCCGCTGAGGACGGCGTAGCCGCGGGGAGGGTAGCAGGAGGTGATCTCATCTCCCGGAGCCACCACATCAACCTGACGGCCACGTGATGAGAATTGGGAAAGGCGCTTTCGTCTGTCGATCGATCCGACGGCGACCATCTCGGGAAAACCGGCCGGGTAGCCTACGGTGTCGAGCTCGGGGCCTTCGTTGCCGGCGGCCGTGATGACAAAAACTCCCTTGGAGATGGCAAGGAGAAGGGCTTGGTGGATCTCCTCGTCCGGTTCTGAACTGCCAAGGCTCATGGAGAGGATGTCTGCCCCGGCCTCCATGGCCCAGTGGATCCCAGCAACTATATCCTGTGAAGTGCCTGCGCCATCGTCGTTGAGAACTTTAGCCGTGATAATTTTTGTTTCTGGGGCAACTCCGACAATCCCGTGGGCGTTACGGCGGGCGGCGATGATACCAGAGACATGGGTTCCGTGGCCTTGAGCGTCGTAGGCGGCAGAGGGGCTACGGGTAAAGTCCCTAGCTTCGAGGATCGCAGGTCGAAGGTCGGGATGTTCCAAGGCGATGCCAGTGTCCAGAACGCCGACCTTGATACCATCGCCTTGGGTCTCTTTCCATAAGGGCGGGACGCCGAGAAGCTTGAGGCCCCAGTCAATGGTTTTGGCTGTGGCCAGCATAACCTTGTCGACCTTGAAGGGGGGGAGGCGATAGATGGGAGAGGGCATGGCCGATTTCTTAAACGCTTGTGTTCAGAGCTCAAACTTAAATTCCAGCTAGGTAGGGCCCGTTATCCTTAACGGGCCGTGCTGAGGCACTGCGCGTTGATCACGGGCGGTTGGGACAACCGCCCCTACCGATTATCCAACGTACATAATTCGAGCTTGGTAGGGACGGTTATCCTTAACCGGCCCCGTCGAAACCTTGAGGATTGAGTGCCACAGGTCTACGGGGGCAAAACCGACGCTGTCGGGGTCGCGGTATTCCAAATTTCAGCGAGGTCCTGAGGCAGCCCGATTTCTTTGAAAACCTCTTCTGAACCAACAGAAAAGGATAATTTTGATGAATGTAGGCTATGGCGAGCTACTTTCTTATTCTTTTTAGTATCTTTATCGATATAGTCTATAAAAAACTGGTCATTATTTCCGTAAATCTTGTCATTTAGCACAGGAAACCCAATAAATTCGAAGTGCACCCGGATTTGGTGCAGGCGGCCTGTCTTAGGAGATACTTCAACTAGGCTTAACTCTTTGAAATCGGGGTGGATGCGGGTTTCGAGGGTTTTGTACTCGGTTTGGGCCGGATAGGTTCCTGCTATAACTGCTTGCCGGATGTAGATCTGGCTGGGTTGGTGTTTGCCGAGTCGGTCTAGGGGTTGATCGATCAGACCTGATTCTGGTGGGCGACCATGGACGAGGGCGAGGTAGGATTTATGAATTTCACGGCGTTGCTGCATTTTTCCAAAGAGAGAGGCGTTCTCCTTGCCGCGGGCGACCAAGAGTAGGCCACTCGTTTCGCGGTCGAGACGACTGACAAGGGAGAGAAACTCCTCAGTGTAGTGGTCGCGGAGCCAGTCGATCAGAGTAAAGGTACCATCGGGTCGGGTAGGGTGAACCAACCAGCCGGCCGGTTTGTCCACGATCAGAAAAGAAGAATGTTCAAGGATAACGGCCGGATTCATGAAAGGACATTAGTGCAGGTGGAGGTTTGGGTTGAAGTGTAAGATTCGCGATGCGTCGGATAGCAGGAAAGGGTAAGAAGGTGGTATGAAAGCCATGGAGCTAGCTAAGAAATGTGATCGGATCTTGGAGACCAAAAAGTTCCGGGATTATCCGGGAGCGCGGAATGGGCTTCAGGTTTCCCATAATAGACCGATCAAGAAGATAGGATGGGCTGTGGATGCTGACTTGCAGTCGATTCGCAAAGCGGGGAAAGAAAAGACCGATTTTCTGATCGTCCATCATGGGTTGTTTTGGGGAAGTTCAGTATTGGATCGTAAAATTCGAGCTAAGCGAATTCGGGAGGCAAAGAAATTGGGAGTCGCGGTCTATTCTTCGCATCTCCCTCTGGATGCTCATCCCGAGCTTGGAAATTCGATCGGGCTTCTGCGGGCGTTAGGTTTCGAGAAGTGGAAAAGAAAAAGGTTTGGAAGGGCCATGGGCAGGGAGATTGGATACAGAGTGGAAGGTGGGACGTTGCGTTTGAGAGAGCTTGCGAATCGCGTAAGTCGGGTCACGGGGAGAAAAGCGATGCTGTTAGGCAGTGGACGCAAAATCTGTCGCCGGATCGGGATTGTTACAGGGGGTTTCGGGGATTTGGATCAGCTTGTGAAGGCTGGACTGGACACCTTGATCACCGGTGAGGCGGACTATCCGACAGAGGTAAAAGCCAAAGAGCTGGGAATCGGTCAAGTGTTGGGCGGGCATCGCGAAACGGAAACATTTGGAGTTGCCAATTTGGCCTCGGCAATAGGGGCATTGAATTAATAAGTGGCTTCGTAAATCACCACTGGACTGACACTGGGGGGTTGGTTGTCCGGATTTATTTTTTGCCCAGTGGTTGAATCCACCGATGTCGGAGTATTGTTATTTAGATACACTTGATAGTATTTTCTCATCATGGCTCCTTTCGGCAGGCCGTTGGTATTGAGGAGCTGGGCCACGACATAGATCCTGTAGTTAAAGCTTTGGACAGCAGTCAGGGCATAAATCTTCGAAAACCACTCTTCACGAGCTTCATCGTTCAGGCTGGTTACGCCTTGCAAGCCCCCATACCTCGGAGAAAAGACGGCTCCCAACTGCCAGGCGGCAGTATTCGTCCAAGCCGATGCACCGTAATTGGTGGAAATGAAGGCAAGCTGGCTGGGGGTGATAAAAGGGTAAAGGGAGCGGAATTTCATCACTCCGTTGGTAAAAGCGCTAACCATAGTGGCGTTAGCAGGACCTGTGGTGGGCTTCATATTCGGGTCCTTGGACAGAGTAATTCCCCCGGCCAAAGCGGCCAGTACAGAGGGTGGAGCGGTATTGATATTGATCCTTCCGGCCCAGTCATAGGTGTTGGTCGTACAAAATAGATCCAAAAGGCCTGCGGCTGATGTTCCGAGGCTGGGGACTGGATAATCTCCGCCCAGATTAGTAAAGGCAAAGCGGGTATGTTCCGCACGGCCAATCCTTAGAGTTTGTCCTCCACCGTACATGGTGTTGTTCGTCCAGGTCTTACCTAAAGGGTCATTGGTGGCTCCAATATCGCAATCTACCCATAAAATTTGATTAGTGATATCCGTGCTAACCCATTGCATGGGATCAAATATATTTCCCAGTTGACAGATATTGGTGAAGAGTCCGTTTGTATTTGTCGACAGCTTGGCAGAAGGAATGTTTAAGGCAGAAAAAATTCCACGGATGGGCGCAGTTGCATCAGGGAAAGGGGATCCGAGTGTGAGTGAAGTAAAAGTATTTGATGCATCCGGCCAGTATCCAGGGTTTCCTGTGTATGGCTTGCCTCCAGCTGCAGGTGCAGGGGGGTAGACAGCGTTCCTAGTTTGGGCATAGCCGAGTTGCCACTCAATGTTCTCGTTATAATCAGTGGCCGAAAGATAACCATTAGCATTGGTGTTGGTTAAATAGAGGGTCATGCGGGGATCGCCAAGAGGAGGAACCCCCTTCGACACATTGTCATAACGAAGTCCGGGGCAACCGCCGGACCATTTCGGGGTTCCACTATTATCTAGAGTTTTGGCTTTTCTTTCATACCCCATGTTTAATCGAAAAAAAGGTTGGGCACTTCCTTTTATTTTGAGAGTCAAAGAGTTATTCGTAGTAATAAAACCAGTGCCTGTCCCATTGATCCAGATATTATTAACAGTAGTCCCTTTGACATAAGTTTTCATAAGGTTTGTTAAATTCAGATTTGTTGAAATGACATTTGTGATATAACAACTGCCGGGCGTAAGTTTGGGAATAGAAATTGTGCCAGTCCAAGGGGCAGTTGATAGCCTATTAGCAGGGTAAGCAGCTGAAACTATATTGGTTCCCCAAGAGCCTAGTGTGTCTGCAAAGTCATAGCTGTAGTCATAACTTACAATTGAGCTTGTTGCAGTCGACAGATTCCAAAATTGCCAGTAGCAGTCGACATTGAGGATGGTGCCCGTGGAGTCTAAACTAAGACGGTCAAAAATAATGGTAGGAATGGGATAGGCGTCGAATCCTGCTATCGGAATCCCGTTCAATGTTGTGGGTAGGGAATCGGTGTCAGCATAGTCGACGATGTTTGCGGCAAGGGCATATAGGTAGTTTGTGCCGATCATACCCCCCGCGTGGTTGGTGAAGATCAGGTTGGTGCCTTTGTTGCCAGAGCGAAAGGACTTGAGAAAGTCTGCAATACGCACACAACCTGCGGCGTCCAGATTTGTGTTTAAGTTCATCTTCAAATTGCCGCAGTTTGTGGGGTAAAAATAACCCGCAGGTCCGCTGCTAATGGGGACCATGGGAACGCGGTCCCAGTTTGTTGTGCTCGAATTTCCATCCCATTTGCAGGCTCGGAGCCGGCTGGCGAAGTAGCGAAGGTCGTTGGTATTGGTAAGGATGCCGCCGTTGACAGCCATCAGCATGCCCGGGGTGAGGTATTGCGGGCGTTTGTTGGTATACTCTGCGAGTTTAGAAATAGTAACGCCCTTAAGGTTGGAGATGGAGATTTCCTCAGGATTTGTACCGCTGAGTCGGTTCGTGCTAGCGCCCATTCTCTCTGCATCGATCAGACCGCCCAAATCTTCAATAAAGTAGGCAAAGCGAGCTACAGGAAGGTTCGTCGTATTAGTCGTGGTGGGATTGGTTCGGACATCCTGTTTGATGTAGACCCAACCAACAGGCGGGGAGATGCGATTCCCTACCATGGGTATGGCAGTGCAAAGTTTGTTGGTAGGCGATAGGGGATTGGTGAAGCCCTTGGTGGCATTGCTCATATAGCTAGCAATATCGTTCGAAAAGGAGCCTTGGCACGAAGTGTTAGTGACTATAATGAAATTCTCAATGTTATTCGTTCCCAGGTCTGTCCAGGTAGCAGGAGAGAAACCGCAGTAATAGTACCAATTCAGGCTGTTGATGGATCCAGGCTTTCCTATAAAAAGATAGCCAAGTTCATCGGCAATATTTGTCCGCCAGTAAGTCGTGACAAAGTTCCAGCGAGGCTCGCCGACGTTGTTGAGAATTTCTGTGGCGCATTCGCGTCCGGCGTTGAGGGTCATTTGCAAGCGGGTGGTGTCGCCGATGGAGCGGGTGGCCTGGCGTTCGAGTCGGGCGGAGGCGAGAAAGGCGGTAGCCGTGAGGGCGGCTAGCGAGACCAAGGCCAGGACGCTGATCAAGGCAAAGCCGGATTCGGGTGTTTGGTGTGAATGGTGGCTATTCATCGTTTAATTTCTCGGGCAATCCACACGAAACTCGTAGGAACGGGCAAACTTCTGAATGTTCAAGGCATTTGTCCAGTCGTCCATGGAGCGGAATTTCTGCACAACGTCCTGTGGGTAGAGTGTCAGAGAAACTTGCATTTTATTTCCCTGATAATTCGTATCTCCCGAGGATGCGTTTGTGTAATTGATTCCGTTGGTAATGGGTTTCGCGATGTCGGTGTAAAAAAGGATCCTAAAATTGGCAACATTACGAGCTAGGATATCGTCACTGGAAGGTGAAGCATCGGGAAAAAGATCCGAGGCATTCTTTTTGGCAAACCAATTCGTAAGGTTCGTCCACGCATCTGAGGCGGGCCGATAGTAGCGGTGAAGGTTGTAGCTTTGCTGTGAAAAGCCATTGGCATTGGTCAGGGTGCTGCTTGCAACATAATATCCAACGAGAGCGAGATCGGTGCTTTGGTTGGCGCGGGGTCTCTGGGAAGTCACAAAAAAGAGGCATGATGATTTTGTCTGTAGATTCGAAATGCTAAGGCCGAGGCCTATTTCGTTGCTGGAGTACAAAAAGGGGAGACCATGATTCGTTGTGCTGGACGAGATCATATTTTTGGATTCGCTTGAATCGTTCCGAAAAATGGGAAAGGAAAAATCTTCTCCCATGATAATAGATGCGGTGCGTGCTTCACGGGTTGCGTCCGTTCGGCGATTGGCATTGGACCAGGCTCGGCTCATCTGATCCTGCATGCCAACCATCAGAAGGAGAACAAGGGAAAGAACTGTGCTGGCAGCCATCAGCTCCACCAGGGTGAAAGAGCTGGTCGGTGCAGGATGGGGGAAAATCCGATTCACGGGGCGATTCCTCCGGTAAAGAGAAACTGCGTGCGTTTTTCGACGGGGAGGTTGCCCGGAGTCTCTACAGATACGTCCACACGCTGGGGATTTCCTGAGCTATTGGTGCCAAGCACAAAGGTCGGCACCCAGGTGATTTTGGCTATGGCAAAAGCTCCATTCGTTCCCTTGTCATACCAATTCGGCTTGCCGTTGTTCGTTGCCAAAAAGGGGCGGAGCATGATATCCCCATACAAGGTGTCTTTCGTTCTGCTTTTTTGGTCGTAGGCGACATAGGCGGTGTTGACTGTGCCGGGATAATTCGAAGTGTTGATCGTAATGTAGTTATTTGTGTCATAGGGGGTATTTTCTTCTTTGGCTTGAAGCATTCTTCCAGTGATGCCTACTCCGCCGGTCATCAGATCTCTGAGGTCGGCCATAATCGTCTGCGCCAGAAGAGCGGCTTGGGTTTCCTCATAGGATTCCTTGCTCATATTCAGACCCAAGGGGAAAAGGCCGATAATGGAGGTGAAGGCGACTGCGGCGACTCCCATGGCGATGACAACTTCAGTGAGGCTGAAAGCGGATGAGGGACGAGAAGGTCGCCAAGGGTTTGCAGGGGATTGCAAAAAAAAGTTCATGGAGCGTAGGTGGGGATAGCGCGGCCGGTGTAAGGATAGAGTCGGACGGTCTCGAAACTGGTTTGGTTCGTTGGTGGGGTGAGCCCTTCGTGAAAGGCAATTCCGTTGGTGGGAAGAGGGGTGTAATCCTCACAAAGTGCGCCGTTTGATTGAAAAACGATGGCGGGAAAAGATCCTTTGTAGAGTTTGGTTAGGATCATCACGTTGATATTGGTGGCGATGGGTAGAGCGTCGAACTTGTCTTTCTTAAAATAGATCCCTTGGGGGAGCACGATCCAGGGGCCGACCATGGAATTGGTATCTGTGTTGGTGGGATTCCAGGCAACCACGGCCATGGAGCGGCGGTTGTAGGCATCGCCCAGACCCGAATTGGTCGATGGAAAAATAACCGCGGTGTTGGTGCCTGTTACGATGGCGGTGTTGCGAGCTACTTCAAGAGCCCCAAGAACCTGAGCCAGGGCTTGTTTTCTTCCGCCGCTGCCAGTTAGTCCTTTAATTGCAGGTATCCCCACCACGGCGAGGAGGGCAATGACCCCGATGACTGCCATTAATTCGACAAGTGTGAAGGCGCTTGGATCACGCGCAGCTTTGCGAGGTAGGGAATCCAAAAGGCGGTTAGGAGGGCGGTTGGACACGTATTTTTTTGAAGAAGCTTGAATAGCTTTTCTAGCAGAGCGCATATTCATTTGGCTAAACCAATTATTTACATTGTCAATCTTTGCTTACAAAGTAAAAGTTAGGCTAATATAAAATGCATTAATACCATTAGCTAGCAATAACTTACATTTTTGGCCAGCTAGTGATCCATTGATTTGTGCCGCTTGCGCTTGTTTGATTTGCAGTAGACCAGATTAATGGGGCATTCGTACCATTGGAGAAGTATCCGTAGGCTTTTCCCCAGGGGTCGATAAAGTAATTTGCCTGCACCATGCTTGCCTTGGGTTCGAAATACCGCTTATTCGTGGGTGCGGAGGTTATGTTGGTTGATCCCAAAAGGCTGGTGAAAAGGGCGATTACATCGTTTTTGTATTTGTCGGGGTTGAAACCGGTAGTCGGATCCGTTGTGGAATTGGTATTCGTAGGATACTGACTTTGGTCGGCGTAATAACGTTCGCAGGCAGCCTGCAGGGCTACGATTTCTGATTTGGCCTGGGAGGAGGCACTATGTCGACGAACAGCACCAGCTGCCCCAAGCGTAAGCCCGGCAAGAATACCAATGATGGTGATGACCGCCAGCAACTCGACCAAGGTAAAAGAGGAAGAGGTTTTATTCTGGCACAAATAGGGTAAGGTAGGTTTAGTCATGTTTATGAACTTATCCCTGCAGAAAAATATTCCAAACCGAAAAGAGGCGTCTTTTACTCTTGTTGAGCTTCTAGTGGTGGTTTCCATCATCGGGCTATTGGCCGGACTGGCTTTTCCGGCGATCACGGGCGCGATGAAGGCAGGAAAAAAAGCGGAAGTGGCTGCGATGGCGGAGCAGATCAGGACGGCCGTGAACGCCTTCTATGCGGAATACTCAGCCTATCCAACGGACAGCAGTGGCTTGGTTTTCAGAAAGACCACAAGTGATTTCCTTGGGGCCATTAGCTCGACCAATACGAATGGGGGGAATTCCCGTGGGATCGTCTTTTTGGAGGTCCCGCCCAAGTTCACGAATTCCGATGGGATTGTCACGCCTGCCGGATTCTCAAAAAATCGAACCAACTTTTTCATTTTAATTGATACAGAAAATGCAGGGTTCGTTAATCCATCCCAAGTTTCAGGGGTCACGAATACCAATGTGCCGTCTTCGGTAGCCGTATGGGTTATGGATCCAAGTATTGAAAACAAACCCGTCGGAACATTTAAATGATTTTTCAACATAGAATGCGGAAGTTCGCAGAGGGAGGTGGGTTTAGCCTGGTTGAACTCTTGGTCGTGATTTCGATCATCGGGCTTCTTGCCGGATTAACATCCGTCGCGGTTTCAAGAGCGATGGATTCCGGGAAAAATGCCAAGGCCAAAAGTGAAGCCATGGCTATTGTTTCAGCGGTCAAAGCCTACAAGCAGGAATACGGAAGGTTTCCTGGTGATTTCTCCCAGACAAATTTCATGTTTAATAGCAACTCGATGCCTTCGATCCTAAATCTCATCAATGTTCTCGGGGGGGAGAGCACAACTAGCCTTGACACTAGTACCAACGCGGCAAATCCCAAGGGAGTCCGCTTTTTGGAGGGAGCCAAAGGGGGTACAAATGGAATGCCTGATCCTTGGAAGAATCAGTATGTCGTCATTGTGGACACAGCTGAGACCGGAGAGATCGCCTACACCAATGCGGGGACAGCCATCAATTTAAAGCTCTCAGTCTTGGCCGTTAGTTACGGCAAAGATGGGCTACCGGATGCTGCCGGCGTGAAAAAGGACGATATTTTTAGCACAGATTTAAAGTAGGCTGCGAAAGCAGATAGAGGCTCAATCCCTTAATCAACTTCCGAACGATTGGATATGGGTCGCTATTTGGGCAGGAGATTAAATTCGGGCGGGAAAGTGAGGCCGATCTGTTGTTCAAGCTCGGATTGTTGCGCAGACCAGAGATCGGTTTTTGGATTCATTTTAGGAGGAATTTCCAGCTGGCCGAGAGGTGAGCCATCAGGTTTCCAACCCTGCCATTCGGTTTTACCGGCAACGAAGTCGTAGTGGGCGGTGGAGAGGGGTTTGCCGTCGGGATATTGAAGCATGAGAGAGCTGACCTTCTCGGCCTTCTTAAGAACGGGGCCGAATTGGCCGAGTACTTTCCCATCGGGATAAAGAAGACGGCCACCGGAGAGTCTGTCGCCGTCGTAGTGGCATTCGGCAAAAGCTTTGCCATCGGGATAGTGGAGGATGATAGGGCCGGCCAAGGAACCATCCTTGAACTCCGCTGAGGTGGCGACAGTTCCGTCCGGGTTGAGACTTCGGTAGGGGCCGCTCTTCTTTCCGGCCTGATAGGTGGTTTCCGTATGAGTTTTGCCATCTGAATAAAATTCACGGGCAATACCTTCCAGACGGTCGTTTTGCCAGTTTTCCTCGATGAGAAGTTGCCCCTTTTCGTCCCAAGTCCTGGCTAGCCCCTCTTTTTTGCCAGAGATATAGATGGCCTCGGATTTTTTGGATCCCGAGGGGAAGTTTTCGACGCTGAGGCCCTCGAGTTTGCCGTCTTTCCAGTTTGCCGAGTAACGCGGTTGGCCCTCGGGCCACCATCCAGTGGCTGGTCCGTTAAGTTTGTCGCCAACATAGGAGAGATTGTCGGAAACGGAGCCGTCTGGGTGAAAGAGGGTGGAGGGGCCTTCGCGTTTTCCGTCAAGAAGGGTGTTGGAGGTGCGGGTTTTGCCGTCTTCACCGAAGAGAACCTGGGGTCCGGTCATCTTGCCGTCGACCATGCGTGTCTCGGCCTTAAGTTTTCCATCAGGGGAATAGAACTGCCAGTCGCCTTCGGGGAGGCCGTTGAGGATTCGACCTTCGGAGATCTTTTGGCCTTTTGTATCGAAATCGATCCGGCGGCCATCGCGACGTTCAGGTCGGCAAAATTCCCGGCGGATAATCTCCCCGTTGGGGCCATAAAAGAGCAGTTCGATGGTGTCCGGCTTGGTCTGGCGGGCGCTGACTGCGAGATCCCCCTGCAGGTTGCGATAGGGACCTTTTTTTAGAACGAGGAGAGGGATAAGGGAGGATTCGTCATATTGCCAAACGGGGTCGCCGGCGGGTTGGTTGGGTCCATTGGGAAACTGGTTGGCACGGTCTACGCCCTGGCGGATGGCCTCAGCAGCCTGAAGGCCTTGGAGAACGGCGTTAAGGATAAGGCCGACTTCCGATTGACCCGAGGCCCGTGGGGCAGGCAAGACAAGGCAGAGAATTAGAACGAGGAGAGGCATGCGGGTAGTTTAAGATTAAGACGAAGATTAAGTAAGCCTGAAGGTTGGGTGGGCGCATCGACTGGCTTACAGGTCTGAGGTGATTTGGAGAAAAGATTAAGGCGGGGGGAGAGTTGGTGGTAGAATTGGGGATGTTTTCGGCGATTCGCAAATGGGGGGAGTTCATCAAGATTTCCCATACGGTCTTTGCGATGCCGTTTGGACTGGCGGCGATGCTCGTGGCATCGGGGGGCTGGCCTAACGGGAGAGTGTTTCTGGGGGTGATGAGTTGTCTGGTGGGGGCGAGGACGGCGGCGATGGCTTTCAACCGATTGGCGGACTGGCAGATCGACCAGCGGAATCCCCGGACGGCGGTGCGGTCGACCCTCGTATCCAAAATGACGGCTTGGCTGACGGTGGGAGCCGGGGCGGTGGGGTTGGTCGGCGGAGCGTGGCTATTAAATCCGCTTTGTCTGATCTTGAGTCCGTTGGCACTTGGGATCGTCTGTTTCTATTCGCTAACGAAGAGGTTTACTTGGGTTTCGCATGGGTTTTTGGGTCTGGCCTTGGGGACGGCTCCGGTAGGGGCATGGCTGGCGGTGAGGGGGGAGTTTGATTCATGGGCGCCGATTGTATTGGGGGCAGCAGTGGGGTTGTGGGTGGCGGGATTTGATCTCATCTATGCGTTGCAAGATCGGGAGTTTGACCAGAGCGAAGCTTTAAAAAGTTTTCCGGCCCGGTTCGGTGAAACTTCCACATTGCAGATGGCGACAGGATTACACGTATTGGCTGCATGTTTGCTTGGGTTGTTTGGCTGGATGGCTGGATTTGGATGGCGATATACGGGCGTATGGATTGCGGTTTGCGTGGTGCTCGTGCTGGAGGCTGTCTGGGCGAAGGCAGACGGCGGGAGGCAGAAGGCATTTTTCTGGGCGAATGCCGTGGTAAGCCTGCTGGTGCTAGGCGGTGTGGTGTGGGAGATTTTGGTAAAATGAGCGTCTGGAAGAAGATTGAGGAGAAGGCGGGGGCTGGGAAGAGGCTTTCGTTTGAGGAAGCTGTTTATTTGTTTCGGGAGGCTGAACTGCATCCGCTCGGCCAGTTGGCCGATCGTGTGAGGGCGAGGAAGGTGGGTCGGCGGGCGAGTTACGTGCTGAACCGGTATTTGAACTACT
>Ga0214921_10006346_pt1 | contig 16258 bp, 28 predicted proteins | sample LL1505_MetaG_FD_177992 | JGI IMG/M metagenome (GOLD analysis project Ga0214921, IMG submission 177992) | Freshwater microbial communities from Lake Lanier, Atlanta, Georgia, United States - LL-1505 | ecosystem: Environmental > Aquatic > Freshwater > Lake | place: USA: Georgia | collected...
CGATTGCCTCGCTTTCGGTTTGGTTTTCGGTTTGGGTTGCTTCTGCAGTCTCGCTTTCGCTCGCTGCTACCTTGGTAACGATTGCATCCTGAAAAGCAGGACTTTCGACTAAGGAAACTTCTGTTAACTTTGCTGCTGACACATAAAGTGTGCCATCACGGCCGGGCTTAGATGCAGTTACTTCTACACCTACTGATAAACCTGAAATTAGATCCTCAGATGCCATGATCAAATAATCTTGACCTTTTTGGCTAGCACTAATCTTAAACTGACCACGGATTTCGGTTGGTGTCTCTGAAAATGACAAAGCGCGACCGATTGGATCTGTTGCTGAGTGTTGTGCTAATAATTTAATTTTCTTTGGATCTTCAATACTGATTGATCCGGGTTCAAATACAACTGCTCCGGCAGATGTCATGCCAACTTTATTAAATGGCACTACTACGCCTGAGATTATTCTACGACCAGCATCGCTGGCCTCTATTGGGCTACTGAAGGTTAATATCAACGCCTGATTCTCCGTTCGGTGCTAGATCTTCCATTCCTCGAGCTTGTTCAACTGTAATCAAGCCAAGGGTAAGCATTTTCTCTATTACATTTAATCGTGCCATCGCATCTGCTCTTAGAAATGATTCATCAAGGGAAAATCTTACAACTTGTCCTCTTGGTGTTAAGTCATCCATGGATAGGCGATCTTCGATAGCTGTAATAAATGGTTGTAGTGAGTACGCAACAAATTCTTTACGGCCATCAATTATATTTTGGTAAGTCATGCTGTTATTCATATCAGCAGAAATGTAATAAGCAGGTACATTACATGCGCGAGCAATTTGAGTTGCTAAATATTGGCTCGCTTCCGAGTACATCATTTCTTTAGGTGAAAATGATGCTGGTTGGTATTCTAAAGATGAAGTTAGATATGCAGTTGAACGATTTTGTCTTGCTTGTTTCCAAGTAGCCAATAATCCTTGAACCTGAGCATCAGGAAGGTCAGCTCCTGTATTGCGGATATATCCAGAAGGCATTGGAGTTTGTGCAGCGATAGATGCGGCCGCTTCAATGTCTATCGCTGACTTTATGGTTCTAGCAGCTCTTAAAAGTAATCCTTGATCCATCGCTTGGAATGTAACTAATGATCCAACACCATCCATTGGTACACGAACTGAGTCAACCATGTAATACTCAACTTCGGTATTGTTTTTATTTAACTTTTGTGATACGCGATCATTTTGTACCCATTCAAATCTTGCGGGGCGTTGGTCATCCTGGTAAATTTCGGTGACACGCCAAAAAGCGCTCCCATACATGAATAATGAATCGACAGTCCATGCAATCGTTACAGATCGTGGTTGTCTTTTATCTGGTTGATTAACCCAAACTGGACTTACTAATTCTTCACCGGTGCTTGTTGAATAAACTTCAAGCGGTACAGATGAGATTACGCCTTTAATTAAATTAAGACATCTTGTAACAGCTGGTACTGACACAGCTGCTTGGCGATCAATGGCATTAACATAATTGTTGTAACCACCAAAGTTATTGTTACCAAACCAAGTGCCATAAGGCACATCCATAATCGCAGGAGCATATTGAGCTTTAACGGATTTTTTATTATTTGTGAATCCCAGATTAGCCAATATACCCATAGTGGGATATTATAGCATAAAGCGGACAATTACTACTATATTATGATATTTGCGACACGCTGAGGTTTACAAAGTTCATGGACTGCCATACTCAATGAAATTGCAGCTGTAACATCGCCTGCTGATTTTCTACGAATGATTCTGAATCCTGTATCGCTGGTCTTAGCTGCACAGTTGTTTAAGTGTGCAACTAAGTCCGGTTGTCCGCTATGAACAAGCCTCAGATTTGCAAGAGAATCCCCAAGATCACTTGCAGCCTGATATGCAGCTTGTCCGGAGCAATCTTCTACCCTATGGCCTGATTGTTCAAGCCTTTGAGCAATAGATTGCGTTGCATATTTATCATACATGATTTTCATAGGTCTGTATTTCATAGCCCAATCGTTAATATCACTTGCCATCTTGATTTCATCTATTGCAACTTCAGATGACCACATTTGCATTAAACCTACGCCAATTTTACCGTCAGGAAGCACCTGTGCTGCAACAAGTGCTCCTGATCGTTTAGTGGGTGCTACATCGAAAGCCAAGACGGTTTGGTTTCCAACTGGTAGCACCAAGTCTGAATTACTGCAAGCCTCAATAGATCCATACACCCAGGGTGATTGAAGTGAATCAACCCATTGACAAAGCATTTCAGTTCTTGTGGATTCAACTGAGTTAGTTGCAACTGCTTCTTCTAAAGTCTCAGCTGTAATCAAATGACCAAGGGCTGGGTTAGCCATAGCCCACGCTTTTTTATCATGGATCTTACAATGTTGAGGGGCTGAGTACTCATACCAGCCAAATGACTTGCTCGGATACGATAATGCAGATTCTCTCAGTTCATTTAACACAGTTGAGAAGTAATCACCAGCATTAGAACAAGTAAAGGTCATTCCACCGGTTGCGCGAGTTGTAGGCCTTGCCGCTTTCCATGCTTCATCACTAATTTCGCGTAACTCATCAACAAATAGGAAGTCTGCTGTCTTACCGCGAGTGCCGTCTCTTGTAGCTGCAAGGATTTCATATCTTGCACCGCGTTTAGTAGTTATTGATTCTTGACCATTTGCGTATCTGATAGATCTAACTTGATTAGCAAGATAATCATTATCTTCAATTATGTAAGCTACATCCCGAAAAGTCTGCAAAGCCATGTTTCGGTTAGAGCTGATACCTATGATCGATTTAGAGTTCCATAAGAACAGATGTGCCAATATAAGCATTCGAGCAAGGTGTGTTTTACCGTTTTGGCGTGCAACCAACAAAGCGCAGGTCTTCCGGATGAACTCACCATCGCTACCAATTTTTAACATGTCATCAAGCACCCAACGTTGATACGGGAGCAAGGGCATCCCAATTTTATCTGCTAAATCTGCAACTTCTTGTGATTTTGTTGCACCTTTAAGCAAGGGTGTGTGAATGCGAGGCTTTAACGCGCCTACAAGGGGCTTTTGTTTATGTCCCCGTTTGATTGGTACCACATTGGTATTAACACCGCTCATATAGGCCTTCTACGGCTTCTCAAAGGGTGATTCAGGAACGAGCGTGTCTGTCTTGGAGAGAGAAAGGTCAGGAAGAACAAGGGGGTCGAAACCCCCTCTAAAAAAACGGCTTCCTTTACGCCTGTTGCATTTGGCACAAATTGACAAAAGGTTGTCATTATCAAACACATCACCGCCCCTAGACCGGGCAATCAAATGATCAACTTGATCAGCTTGTCCACCACATATATAACATTCATAGCCATCACGCTGTAATACTTCTAATCGTTTGTTCTTCCACTTCTGAGTACCTAACACTCTATGCTTAGTACTCATTGACTAATGCCAACCGTTCTTATCAAAGTGTTCTGCTGCTCTACATGCATTAGGTTCATTGTTAACATATCCATACCTACTACCAATATAGCGCATGTGCCATAGTATCTGTTCTCTAGCTGTGAGTGTTCTTACCTTAGGGTTCTTCATTTGTCCTAAGCCATAATGGCTACCATTCTTAGCTTTATAATTCCAATTACTTTCTTTAATGATTAAGTAGTTATAACAATCAAATTGATCGTAAGTAATAAATTGATGATAAGCAAATAGTTTAAGGTTCATAATCGAATTATCAGCAGCTGCGGAATTAGTCTTTCCAAAGCAAAAGATCTCAATGAATAGAAGGGTGGCAACTAGCGTGCACCTCGCGAGCGACCCCTTCAGGGGCTCGCGTTTCGGCTTTGATAGCCGATGCGATCTAGAGCGTATCATATACAACCTAATCCAATCAAGTTATCGCGTGTCTTAAGCGTGTTACTTAAAATCAATCAACATACATGTATAACAAGGTTTATCGTCAAACTGCCATGATCCACAGCTGTTACATCTAGAAACCAAAGCATCTTTGTCGATTCTCTCAGCTAGATTCTTAGCCCCTACGCATCCACAATCTTTGCATTGGTAAACACGAAATCCATCTGGTGCATCGTATTGATCAAGCCATACAAATTCAGTTTTACGATCACAGCCATTACATTTGAACTTATCCATTTTTACCTGCCCAACCATCACCTTTGAATATTGCCGGTATTGCGCTTAATTGTTTAACCATAGGTATCTCACATTTTGAACACGATATCGGATCAACTTGATGAAAGCCGTGGTGGATGGTATAAATACCACCACAGCCTTCACATTTATAGTCGTAAAACGGCATTTATGGAATCCTGTTAATGCAACCGCAGTTATAACATTTAAGCAGATCGCCCTCATGAAGTAATCTGTCATCGTTACACGCATCGCATTTCTCAGCTAGTCCTGTTGGTACGACTGAAACGCCATCATCATCAAAGGTGGCTTTCAGTCCACTACCGTCAATAATTTCTAAGTAACCCATTTATTCACCTCCTTTACCCGGCTCGGAATCATCTGGCCAATACCATGTGCCTGCAGCTGTAAGTTTTGCCCACTTAGCATCACATTGATCTGCCTTTGGTGCGCTGCAAACATAACCTGCGTATGGCTTGCCGGTTGCTTTTGCAACTCCTTCTTTCTTTACCATATCACCATGGCGGCAAGTAAAACTAACATCGACCACTTCACCAATTTGAGCAATAGTTTCACCAACAGACCACTCAACTGGAGGAATGCTTTCAGCATTAGCATTAGATTTCTGCTCCACAATATGTAACGCCATTTCCATTGCAGCTGATTTAGATCCGGGTGCAGAGTATTTAGGTTTGTATTCTGCACGATTTACCTTGTCCATTTCTGTTCTTGATGGTCGCTTGTTTTTAGCTGCAAAACCTGCATTTGCAAGTGCTCTACCGATCGCGCTAGTCTCGCAATTCTCCAACGCAGAAGTAGCATTAACACCGCGATCCGTAATTGTTTCAGATGCAACACCAGAGGCACACGGTTTTGAATCTGCCTCGGTTTTGAATAATTTACAAACAACAATGAATCTAGTGTCTGTGTGTTCCAAGATCTCGGTTTCGATCCTTCCATCGGGATATATTCCATGCCATTTCTCCAATCGTGCTTCTACTGGTTCATAATCATCTAGGTTGAATGCCATTATTCACCTTCTCGCCATTGAAACTCATTGTCTTTTTCTGCTTCAATACACATTTTGTATATTGCCATGTATGCACAGATATCCACGATACTGTCCTCGTGTCCAGGACTTTCTGCCAACCGTGAGATCTTTTGTAAAACATTGATAATTGGAATGTCGTGAGGCATGATCGGAAAGTCAATGTATGCACTAACAGATTTTGCGATTCGTTCCATGTTATAGATTGCGTGGCCATAGACGACACCGCGTTCGTGGACAAGAGTGGTTGCATCACTAAACAGCTTCTCAGTTGTTGTCGGCATCGATTTTATTCTGAATCATTCTACGGTGCATATCAAAGCCGTCTTTTCGGCCTCTCCAGTAGAAAATTTGCTTTTGATTTTGTAATACGCCATAAGCCCAGATGATTACAACCATAGTTGCTATCCACCATAGACCAGCTTCTTTTAGTGTCATTGTTAGCCCTTATCTATCCACACGCCCTGTGCAGATACATAAAGTATGACCTAAAGCAATGACCTTTGGAGAATTACTTTTGGCGTGTCTTATAACGATTAAATAACGCTAAGAGCCTCAAACGCATCGATATGATCATCAATCGTGCGTTCGATATAGTCGCTTTCACACTCCATAGGACTTGCCTAGAGCTGTAAATGAGCCATCTTTGTTGATAGGAATCATGGTAGGAGTCATATTCTTGCCATCCCAGTCCATAATTACTATGCCCATTTGCCAGTTTGCAAGGCCTTTGGTAAAAGAAGCCTTTGCCCTGTTCATAAGGTTGCCTGATTCTATGCCATATAAAGGCCTGTAAGCCCCATATAAGCCCTCTGAGTAGGCTGACATACCTAGTCTATGGGTATGACCACATACAACGCTCTTACCAGCCCTCTTGGCTAGATTAAGGGCAGTCTGTCCGGCGTTAGAACTAATGTTGGCTTCATCACCATGGGCTAATATCCAACCTTTTTCAAATTCAAAGAATTGTTTATGGAATGTAATGCCCATTGATTCAAAATCCATGAACTTTGAGTATTGCAGTTCAGGAAGGCTAATTAAGCCAGGTACTTTTAGTAAAGTATTATAAAGGCGATCAGTATGATTAGACCGGATAATGTGAGCTTCTCGGCTGTGCTCTGTGAGAGCCCAAAGGATTTCCTGAGTAGCTGTACGATCATCATCCAGAGTTTGTTGATAAGCCAAAGGTGTTTTTTCAGCCCATCGACTAATGGTTTGAAAGTCAATCTCATCACCAACACATAATACGCTATCAAATCTCTCGCGTTTCGCAAACTTGATAACATTTTTTACAGCTGCTTCATGGTGGTATGGGATTTGGAGATCACTTATTACTAAGTATCGCTTAATCGTTATCCTCATCGTCAGTTGGATCTATGGAAGGAATGATCCCTCCATCGCCTACGATCCAATCAGGAAAAGTCTTATGCTCGGTCATTAACCAAAAGGCGTGTTCTGGTGTAAACCCTGCTTTCCGAGCTGCTTTATAACATTCGTGCAAAGCCGTATAGTGTTGATCTATCTTTGATAATGGCTCAGGAGAATGGCGAACGATACGCCTATTGATCTTCTTGCGTTTAGGAGTCTTGCGTGTGTTCGCCATATTAAAATTATGACTTACTGATTAAAATAAAGAGATCATCGACACGCTTTTGAAGTTGATAATTTTGTAGTTCCAATCTTGAAATGGAATCTTTGATTGATGAGCCTGAATTGGGTTTTAACTCAGATAAATAAGATTTAATAACCCAGCGTAGACCCACTAATAAACTTGTAATAATGGCGCATACTCCAACGCCTATACCAACCCAATCGTTGGGCGACACTATGCAGCATTCACACCTAGATCAGTATCTTTAGGATCCAAGGCTTTGATAAGGGGTGCAACTAACGCACCTAAAAGGACAGAATATTCAGGTTTGACATTACCGGCAATAGCAAGAGCAACAGTTAAACCCGATGCAGCTACAGCTCTTAGATAAGACTTTAGAGCAGCCTTTGACTTCTTTGATAGTTTCATATTTTTCCTCCAATTAGCGGTACTTGGAAATAAGTACTGTCTTGATCGCCCTTTTTTGTAAAACTAATATGGATGTGGTGATCGTGCATATTGATACCTTTGTAATCACGCCATGCCCATCCTGCTTTAGGACTTGCTATTTTACCTTTATGAATTATGTAAGAAATGCGTTTATCGGTTTCTGCATGATCCCTGAGCTGGTCAGCAAGATAGAGCGAGAGCCCCTTTTGTGTACCCAAGTCAGAATCAATATCAATGGCTCGGACACACCCATCGATGTCTGGATTGTGATCTGAGATTCTTGCGGAATGGCGACTATCACCCACCCATCCATCACTTTTACGATCCCGATCCGGGAACCAATCATCGATCTGCTCCCTCAGCTGAATGCCAGCCTTGCATAACCAAGGTGTCAATTTATTGTTGCCATTACCATCATGGTTGCAGTACCGGATGAGACAATCCCATAAAGAGCTTCATTATCAGATAATTGCATAGTTAACTTATCGCCATTATCCATGCGGTATCCAGTACCTGTAGTTACATCTGAATTGCCTAGATAAATGGTTCCAGATGATGAATGTAGATAAACAACTTGGTCAGCTCTATTGGCTGTAACCAATAATGTAGCTGTGGTTGTTACTGTTTTTTGTGATGTATTAGGCATGAATCTCCTTTATATCGTGCTCAGTATTTGTACAATCCCATTTAGCAGCTTTAACATTTAATACTGCCTCTGCGTGGCATTTAGTTGGCATAAAAATGCCTTCTAAAGGTAAATATGTATAACCAATTCCAACACTTTGATTAGTGCAATCTATCCAATCAGCTGGATTCCAATTATCATCTGCTATAGATACATTAATTACAATATCATTTTCAATTTTTGCATAAGTTTTCATGCTAGATACCTCACAATAACTAGACCTGCTTTACCAGCACCAGATGCTGCGTTATTTGGTGAGCCCCCACCCCAGCCGCCGCCCCCTCCGCCTGATCCATAAGAAGTTGCAGCTGTGGCACTTTGTAAATTTGTGGAGCCGTTGTTTGTGCCACCTTGACCTGCACCTACACCGCCATTAGCACCAGATAATCCACCAGATCCGTTATATCCGCCACCACCGCCACCAGAACTTGCAACAGTCATTCCACTTAAAGAAGTAAAATTACCAGAAGTTAATTGGCTATCAATGGTTGTAAAATTAAGACCTTCTCCACCACCGCCAACTGTTCCTGATGTTGAAGTTGTACCAACTTGAGTACCACCACCACCGCCTGCACCTAAAATATAATTATAATTACCTGACATATATCCAGCGCCGCCTGCATTTGTGTTAGTACCTGATGCAGATCCACCAGAAGTACTTCTACCACCTGCGCCACCGCCTGATCCGCCTGATCCGCCACTTTGTTGTCCAGCAAGATCACCGCCACCGCCACCGCCACCTAAAGCAGAGGAATAAACCGTTGCGCCTAATGCAAATGAACTCGTGCCACCTGTATTACCGCGATATTCTGAAGCAGGTGCAGTACCGCCAGCACCAACTAAAACATCATAATTGTTGACTGTTGCAGATAATGAACTCCAATATGTAATTGCACCACCGCCACCACCACCACCCATCCAAGAACCACCTGAAGCACCTGCGCCAATAGTGCAAATTTCAACAGATTTACTTCCCGAAGTAACTGCAAAAGTGCCATTAGAAGTAAATAAATGATAATTATATGAACCAACATTTTTTACTTCATTACCACCAGTAGCAACAAATCCTGTAAAAGGGACAGATTGTACTCCTGCGACTATGTTGCCAATCATTATGCAATTGCTCCAAGAATGTACCAAGTGTTTGCAGCTGTGCGAACTGCAACGCAAGATTTGGCTGTTGCTAAAGTTGGTGCGGTTGGAGCAGCGCCAGCAGATGCAATAGTTACACCTGATCCTGCCGCAAAAGTCAATAATCCTGCGCCTGTATTTAAGAATGTAATAGCAGATCCTACTGCCGCACTTGTTAATGTTGAATCAGGTGCAATAGTTACTGTTTTAGTACCTGATGCACTTGTAGCAACTAATACCTGATAAAGATCAGAATTGGCTACTGTGTAAGTGCCACCTGATTGTGTGTTAAGTGTGAATGCCACAAGGCCGTTAAACATGCCTGATGTAAGAACATCACCGGTTGCTGCTGGAAATCCTGTTGCCATTTGTTACTCCTTAGTAGCTTAGTGTATTAGTTCCTAGTACCCCATACAAGCTAGATCCAATTATGAATCCATCTATTATAGGCTCTAGGGTTGTAAAAGTTGTCTTCCATGAGTTTACAGATATTGAGTGTTGAACGCCGAATACCTGCAAATTCTTGGTAATGCTTGATGTGCCTACTACGGCAGGCTGGGTAGTAGTAATGCTGATTGGGTCAAAATAGTCAAGATCAAGGGCTGCAATAATACCTGAATTATAATTAGCAGCATAGAGGTCTAAGGTCATAGCATCGCATCTAATTGTAGTTTCAGCTCTAGAAGCCACATAGGCCAAGGCATAATTTAAGGCTTCGGCAGTAGTTTGCATAAGTAGATCATTTTGGGTATAAGAGTGAACAAAATATTTGGCTATAGATGCCGAACTTATGGCAGTTTGAGTGGCTAATCCTGTAGCGGTGATAGCGGCCTGATTAACCACCTGAGCATCATTAAGAAGCCACATTGCATTAAAGTATGAAATGTTTGTGCCATTGTCATTAAAGACTACTGGTGTATTGGCAGGGCTACTTGTGCAATAACTTCTATTTTTGAAAGTTGCAATTCCATTAGGATCAATATAAAAAGCACCATACTCTGTAGTTTGAACAGTTTGAATAGCAGTTAAAGCACTTCTTTGCGTTCCCGGATCTGCCTGACAAGTAGTGTTACCAGTTTGAATGGATCTTAAAGATGTTGGCCATCCAACTTGATCTAAGATTCTTCCTATTCTTGTACCAGTATCTTCTCCTGCAACTGCACCAGTTATTGTAGTTACCAAAGCATTGGAAAGAAGTCGCATTCCATCAATAGCAGTTATTGTGGTATAAACCACTTCTCCCACATTCTTAGGAGTTACTGTGTTGTAACCAGTAATATATCCCGAAAACAAAGGATAAGTTGTAGATCCGTATGTAGCAGTTATTTGAACTTTACGCATAGGTGTCAAAAGGTTGTAATAAGGGCCAGATGCATTTTGTGGGTTAAAATCACCATTTTGATCAACAATACGCATGGTTAAAGTACCAGCCTGGAATTGATCAGCGGATGCGTTACGGCCTCTAGATGTTGTAATTGCATCTAATTGATCTGATACATCAACAATTACAGCTGCTGAATCAGCAAGAATGTTTGTGCCTAAAATACCCTGACCAATAATAAATGCTTGACCAAAACTTGCTCCGGTGGAAAAGTTAATAAAAGCATTAACTGTTGGAATTGCCATTAGCCACCACCAAAGTTATAGCCACCAGGAGCTAGTGAGTAACCACCTTTTTGTAAATCAATGTATGTTTGTTGAATTACCTTTGTTAAATTAGATGGATCTATCATGCTGGAAGCATCAATGTTGACTGTAATAGTTTGACCAGCAGCCTGTTGAGATGCTAATTGTGATTCAAAATAAGCAATCGCTTGACCTGTCCATCTTGCTACAGAAGCAGCATCTGATTGTGATTGACCAGAAGCCAACGCTGCTAATCTTTCTCTTTCAGCAACTGAATTTGGGTTAGCACCAGTTAAAATATCTTTAGTTAAGTTTGCATTTATTTGACCGCTAGTAATTGCTTGACCTAAACCAGATGATGCGCTAGGTAATGAAACAGATACTTGTTGAGCAGCATTAGTTTTTTGATTGATTAAGGCATTCATACCAGCAATCATTTTGATTAAATCTTGTATGTACCCAGGCCATTCAGAAAATGGATTTAGGGCTTTAGGAAGTGAAGCAATAGTCTTAGCAAGGTCTGTAGTGTTTAATTGAGATACTAATAATTGCTGACTAAGTAAGTTTGCTGCATCTGCATTCTTTGTTAATAATGCTAATTGAAGATCAAGTCTTAATTTTTCTTGTTCTGTTATCTTACCTTGTAAAGCAGCATAAATCTGAGCCTGATCTACATCTAGTAATGTGCCTGATCTATCTAATACTTTAGCGGCAGCAGCCAGTTTTTTAGCATTATCTACAGCAGCCTTTTGTTGCGCGGCCTGTAATTTCAATCTTTTTTGATATGCCTCATTGATCTTATCTTGTGCTGATTTTTGTTTATCGGCATCTTCCCAAGTCTTAGTATTTTTGCGCCATATTTCATTTTGGACTTCCATGAGTTTTTTGTTTACGCCAAGCATTATATTAAAGCCATCTATAGCGCGAGAAAAAAATTCACCAATAGGTGAATCAATAACCATTTTTGCTAGTTCAGCAAATCTTATTATTACTGCTTGTAGATAGATTCCTAAGTTTTGTACAGAAGTAGATAGTTCAGTAATACTTGTATCACCACTTAAAATTTGAATAGCATTAACTAAACCTTCACCAATAGATTGTTTAGCGTTATCAGCTGCGACTTTGATTATATCTAATTTGCCAGCATAAGTTTCAGCATAAGCAGCAGCTTGACCACCTTGAAGAATTGCTAATTGTTTAGTTATTGCATCCATATCTTTTGTAGCAAGTGTGGCTGCATCAAGACCTGCATTTAGATTGCCTAGTCCTTTAGTATTGCCTCTATACCCAGCAGTTAAAGCATCTACTACGGTATTTAAATCATTGGTTGTACCTTTTGATACATCTACTGCTAAAGCAAGTTCTTTTTGGGCTTTAGTAGCATCACCAGTTGAAGAATATAGTTGAGTAAATGCTGAGGTTAAAACATCATCTGCAACACCTGTAGCCAAAGATAATCTTTTAATACCAGCAATAGCATCTGGAAATGCCATTAAAGATCCAGTATTTCTAAGAGTAGTATTTAATGCTTGAGCACTTTTTTCAGAATCAGTAAATGCCTTAACTGAACTTGTACCAAATTGAATTAACTTATGAACTGCAAAGGCAGCAGCAAAGGTTTTACCAACCTTTTGTACTGTTTTATCAAATTGAGATAAATGCTTCTGACCTTTAGTAAGAGCTTTACCATCAAACTCGCTGACAACATTGACAAAGATATTTTCTTGTTTGGCCATTATGGTTTAGCCGCCTTATTAAATTCTAGTATTGCATAATTGATTGAGTTAATTACAGAAGGTATAACCTTGCCATTTTGTTTAGCCCATGCTCGATAAATCAATCGACCTTTGAATTTATCGCTACCTATTAACTGTCCACCTAATGAATTGATAAATCTTAATCCTGCTCGTGGGTTATCTGAGTGGGAATAACTTCCCCCACCTTTACCTTTAGCGCCTACCCATGGCTGACCACTTGGATTCTTGCGACCAGCAGTTTCATAGATTGCACCTGCAGCAGTCGTATTTACAATTCTGTATGAGGATCTAAATCCTTTATCGTTAGCTTTTGTGCGACCCCTGCGATAAACAATACCTTTTTTAATTGTTATTGCATTATATGTTCTGTCAGATAATGCCCATACACCAGTTTGATTCTGCCATTTAGACAAAACCTTTAATGGCACATAACTGCGAGCTTCATCTCTAACAGGAAGCATAACTGCACTTATCTCAGCGTTCATTCTTTGATAAAGACCGGGCGTAAATTTACGCATGGCTCGTTGAGTATTACCGAGGCCTTTTAGCTCTACTGGCATTTCTCATCGCCTCATTTCGATCTTTTAAGACTTGGATGATGTTGTAGAACATATCCGTATCTAAGTCTGTTAAAAACTGAGGGGCGATACCTGTCTCGACTGCCAAGGCGGCAATCGTATAAGTCATCGAACCTCTATCTAAAAATTTGCTTCGTCATCCAATACTTCGACCTTAGATAGTGTCTCTACAAATGCAAGGCCAAAAGTTGGAACAGTTACATCAGCTCTCCGTAAGCATTCCCAAGCAAGCCAATAAATATCTGACTGCCTTTCCTGCTCACGGAAAGTCTTATGTATTCCTGATTTGAAATGTAATTCAAAGGCCATTTCGATCGCTGGGGTAATCGAATGATCCGATACCTCTCCAGTAGCCCTTGTGATTCGAAGTTTAGCCATTGTTTTTTATCTCCTTAGAATGAACCTGTAGTAGTTTGTACAACTGTTGAGTTACATGTAAAGGATTGGCTGGAGTTTGAAATGTCTCCAACTGCGCCGTTTAATGGTGTCAAGTTGTTAACAAGAATGCTAACAGTATAAAGAGGATTTGTCGCTGATACTGCAGTTCCCTTTACAGGAATTAGTACAGCTGTAACAGTAGTTCCATAAGCAGCCTGTAGGGTTGCTTGTACGCTCGCTGCTGCAAAATCGTTTAGGAAGTTTAAAGTTAATGTTGAAGCCTCTAAGCCTTTTACCATCTTGTGAGCTGTGTCGCCAAGTGCGGTGACTTCCAATTCGTCAAAATTCTGCGTTAAAGTCACGCTCGTTATATGATCACTCAAGTCGACGCTATTGATCTTTACGCCAACATTGTTTTGTAGAAATATGGCCATTATTATTCCTTATCTTTTGTAGGTGCTTGTAGTGCTGGCTTTGGATCTTTAATCTGACCGATCTTGATTAAAAACGCCAAATTTTCTGCTGTTGTATCTTCTGCCATGATTAACTCCAACTCGTTAGTATGTCGAAACTTAGATCACAAGATAGTAAGTCTCCTGATGCTAAGGTTATTATAGATGGTGCTGAATAGGCTGGGGCGTTATACACCAAGCCTGATGCGCTTAATTTTTGATAAACAGCAATCATAAAATCTTCTAGATTTATAAGGTTGCCTTGATTATCGTAGGCTGGCGCAAAGAGTGTAATTTTGAAATGTGCTGTAGGGCTTATAGTTAAATTTGAATTATCGTTAGTTGTCAAATATGGATCGTTTGGAGAAATCACTATTGAATTTGCTTGTGGCGCACTAGGTGGGTAAGAGAAAACTGACCAGACCGAAGGGTTATCTAAGGCTGTTGCAATAGTTGATCTAAGGGTAGTGATTGCTACTGTCATTAGCCGACCATTGATCTAGGGCTGGTATATGGGGCTATAAGACCCATTACACGGCTCATTAAACTTCTTCCCATTTGGAAAGGGCTTGGTTGAAAGTCAACGGCAGATCCACCTGTAGCTGGAGCCTGCCGTGCCTGCCACACCGCTACGGCTAATTGCATGGCAGCCTCACGAACAGCTGGAGTTGAAGCATAAGAAGTTTGCTTTGTATCTACACCAGCCGCTTTACCATAAGGGACAATAAGATGATAGGGATCGTCAGCAGCCGTAACGCTAAACTGAATAAGACTATAACCACGAGGAAAATTAAAATTATTCCAAGGGAAAAAAGTGAAATAAGGAAAAGTGGTAGAGCCAACAGACCAAGGAAAAGTTGAAGTAATAACTCTCGAACCGTTGTATGTAGATCCACAGTTAGAGATTGTAACAGTTTGTCCGGCAGCGTATGAGCCAGGAGTTGATAAAATTAAAGTCGCCACATTTGAAGCCAAGGCAGCCGCTACTACTGGTACTGAATCAAACCATAAATAAGAATTTAATAAATCCTCAGCAGTTTGGCACACCTCTTCAACGGTTGTATCGCTATAGAGCGAACCAATACCGAGATTGGTGCGTAACTCTGCTTTGGTTACATAAGTGGCTGCCATGGTTGCCTTCTTTCAAACTACCCCGAGTGAAGGGCTACTCACCCGGGGTAGATCTAGTTAATTAAGCTGATTTAACGAACTTGCGGATACCAGCAGCTTGCTTGGTTACATACGAACCATAGCCGTAGATTGCTAGTTGAACCTGCATGTTTGAAACGATGTTAACTGAGAAGTATGAAGTTGGTGATGAGTACCAAGTTGCAGCTTCTGGAGCAACGATGAATGCACAGTTTGAAGCAACTGTAGATACTGCGTTGTTGTCAACATAAAGATCAAGACCAAGAACATTGCCGCGGATTGAAGTTGGGCTAGTTACACCAGCTGAGTTCATGGCAGTTGTTGTTGGTTGAGCGTTGTAGATTGGGCGACCTGTTGAATCAGATGCACCAATAAGAGTTCCCCATAGACCTGTACCAACAACTAGGTTGCGAGCAAAGTATGAAGTTCCAGCATAAACCTTTGGAGACTCTGTGCTTACATAAGAAATTAAGCCGGCTGAATCACCAGTTTGTGCAGTTGCTGCAGTTCCGTCAGAAATAAATCCAGCGATTACAGCTGCATCGATTGCTTTTAGGTATGCGCGTTGCATTTGGATTGTTAACTCATCGTAGAAAATTGGGTCAGAACGCTCTAGAAGTTCTAGAGTTACTGTGTTTTGTCCAGCATACTTTGAAACAGGAGCTGTGATGTAATCAGTAACCATACCTGTGTTGGATGGTGTACCTGACTCAGCTGTTGCAGCTACTGTAGGTGCAGTTCCGCCACCGTTTGTATCAAGTGATGGAATTGAGAATGACATACCAGATGTTGGCAATGTGCCACGGCTGATTGCATCGATTGCTGGAGTACCAAAGTTTGTGTTAGACACGAACTCGCGTAGGTACTGTACTGGGTTGAATGCAGGGTTAGTTGTACCGATTGAGTCAACTGCTGCTTGAACAACTAGTGGATCTTCTGATGCTGCAATCCATAGCTTTGATGTCTCATCGCCAAGAGATGCTTTGATCTTGTGCTCTGTGTAACGACCCATAGATGTAATTCCATGGCGTACAGTTTGTGAGCTGTATGGTGCTGTTGCTGCTTTGATAGTTGGGCGTGCTGCTTCTGGAGCTGCAGCAGCTTCAACCTCTGGTGTTGCGGCTACGGGAGTTTTATCTTCCACGATTGCCTCGCTTTCGGTTTGGTTTTCGGTTTGGGTTGCTTCTGCAGTCTCGCTTTCGCTCGCTGCTACCTTGGTAACGATTGCATCCTGAAAAGCAGGACTTTCGACTAAGGAAA
>Ga0214921_10006350_pt1 | contig 16246 bp, 4 predicted proteins | sample LL1505_MetaG_FD_177992 | JGI IMG/M metagenome (GOLD analysis project Ga0214921, IMG submission 177992) | Freshwater microbial communities from Lake Lanier, Atlanta, Georgia, United States - LL-1505 | ecosystem: Environmental > Aquatic > Freshwater > Lake | place: USA: Georgia | collected 2015-05-28
AAGTATTTTACAAGGCGATGTTTCCATGATTAATCGCCTGTTTGTTGCCTCTATAGTAAGTGATGTCTCCATGGGTAATCGTTTGTTTGTTGCTGGTGATGTATCCTTGAACGGACGTCTTTCTATTTTGGGTGATCTTTCAATGACAGGAAATCTTGTTACAATTGGAAGAACAATTAAAATTGCAGATGTTTCCATGAATAATCGTTTGTTTGTTTCCAATGATGTTTCTTTCAATGCAAATATGTTTACACAAGGAAGAAGTATTTTACAAGGCGATGTTTCCATGATTAATCGCCTGTTTGTTGCCTCTATAGTAAGTGATGTCTCCATGGGTAATCGTTTGTTTGTTGCTGGTGATGTATCCTTGAACGGACGTCTTTCTATTCTAGGTGATCTTTCAATGACTGGAAATGTTGTTACAATAGGTAGATCAATCAAAATCGGAGATGTTTCTATGAATAATCGGTTGTTTGTTTCCAATGATGTTTCTTTCAATGCAAATATGTTCACTCAAGGAAGAACAATCAAAGCCGGAGATGTTTCTATGAATAATCGTTTGTTTGTTGCTGGTGATGTATCTTTTAATTCAAATTTATTTGTGAAAGGTAAAACTATTTTACAAGGAGATGTATCACTTAATGGAAATTTAGTAGTTAGTGGAAATTTTTTACCAGGTGTAAAAGATATATATTTTTTAGGTAACGCAGACTTAAGATGGAATACTACTTATATAACACCTACTAGTATACATTTCGACACAGATGGTTACGATGCAACCCTATCTTATGATCCAGAATCCCATGGATTTAAATATAATACCCAAACAAGAGGTGGCTATTCTGATCAATATTTGGATAATACTAAACAATTTGATATGTACACTGTTTTATCTAAAAGCAGTAACGTTGGAAATGTTGGTATTGGTAAATTATCTATGAATGCTAATTCTAAATTAGATGTTTCGGGTAATTGTGTTATTACAGGCGATTTATCATTGAACTCTCGGGTTTATGTTGGTGGAGATCTTTCTATAAATGGAAGGTTGTTTGTTAGTTCCTATGGAACAACAACTGTATCATCATATAATGATGCAATTGTAATTGGACGATTATTTGTAGGACAAGATATTTCATTAAATGGTAATGTCATTATTGGTACTGATCTTTCTGTTAATGGAAATGTTTATGTAAGTGGTAATACAGGAGTTATTGTTGGTGGACCAACTGGTCTTCAGGTTTTAAATAATGCATATGTTAATGGTGTTATTAATCAAAGTGCTGCTGGTCCAATTAATACCTCAGTTACGTCAGTAAATTATGATCTTTCATTGAATATACGTTTATTTACTGGCGGTGATGTATCTTTTAACGGAAATCTTTATGGGGGCAGTCGTACAATATTACAAGGTGATGTTTCGATGAATACTCGTTTATTTGTTGCCGGTGATGCATCTATCAATGGTAACCTTTTTACTCAAGAAAGATCCATTCAAGTTGGAGATGTATCAATGAATAATCGTTTGTTTGTATCAAGTGATGCATCTGTTAATGGTAATTTTTTCACTCAAGGAAGAACAATCAAAGCAGGTGATGTATCTATGAATAACCGTTTGTTTGTATCTAGTGATGCATCATTTAATGGGAACTTTTTCACTCAAGGAAGATCTATCCAAGTCGGAGATGTTTCTATGAACAATCGTTTATTTGTTTCCAATGATGTTTCTTTCAATGCAAATATCTTCACACAAGGAAGATCTATTTTACAAGGCGATGTTTCCATGATTAATCGCCTGTTTGTTGCCTCTATAGTAAGTGATGTTTCTATGGGTAATCGTTTATTTGTTGCAGGTGATGTATCTTTGAATGGCCGTCTCTCTATCTTGGGTGATCTTTCAATGACGGGAAATCTTGTTACAATCGGAAGAACAATCAAAATTGCAGATGTTTCAATGAATAATCGTTTATTTGTTTCCAATGATGTTTCTTTCAATGCAAATATGTTCACTCAAGGAAGAACAATCAAGGCAGGTGATGTATCGATGAATAATCGTTTGTTTGTTTCCAATGATGTTTCTTTCAATGCAAATATGTTCACTCAAGGAAGAACTATTCTACAAGGTGATGTTTCCATGATTAATCGCCTGTTTGTTGCCTCTATATTAAGTGATGTCTCCATGGGTAATCGTTTATTTGTTGCAGGTGATGTATCTTTGAATGGCCGTCTCTCTATCTTGGGTGATCTTTCAATGACAGGAAATCTTGTTACAATTGGTAGAGTCACCAATTTAGGAGATGTTTCCATGAACAATCGTTTGTTTGCTAGCGATATTTCATTAAATGGTAACTTCTATAATTTGGGACGAACATTTCATCAAGGAGATGTTTCAATGAACAATCGGTTATCTGTTTCTGGTGATACTTCATTAAATGGTAATCTATATGTTGGAAATGATGTTACTATTAAAGGACGTTTGAATGTCTTCCAATATCAAACTAACAATATTGTTTATACCAATGTTTCTACCAACTATACATTAGTTGTTAATGAAGATATGTCACTAAATGGTCGTTTATTAGTAATTTCAGATGTTTCCATTAACTCCAGATTGTTTGTTGGATCAGATGTTTCTTTCAACGGAACGATGTTTACTCAAGGAAGAACGATATTAATTGGCGATGTTTCGATGAATTCTCGTCTTTCTATTGCGGGTGATGTTTCTATGAATTCTCGTCTTTTTGTTGGAGGTGATGTTTCTATGAATTCTCGTCTTTTTGTTGGAGGTGATGTTTCATTCAATGCAAATTTTTTCGCTCAAGGAAGAACGATATTAATTGGCGATGTTTCGATGAATTCTCGTCTTTCTATTGCAGGTGATGTTTCTATGAATTCTCGTCTTTTTGTTGGAGGTGATGTTTCTATGAATTCTCGTCTTTCTATTGCAGGAGATGTTTCTATGAATTCTCGTGTTTTTATAGGAGGTGATGTTTCTATGAATTCTCGTCTTTCTATTGCAGGTGATGTTTCTATGAATGGTAATTTCTATGCTAATGGATCAATATTATTAAATGGTGATGTTTCTATGAATTCCCGTCTTTCTGTAGCAAATGATGTTAATCTAAACTCCCGACTATTCACATTAAATGATGCCTCAATAAATGGCAACTTTTATGCTAAAGGTATTTCAAAGGTTGATGGGGATTCTACAATGAGTTCTAGATTATTCGTTGGTATGGATGGCTCTTTCAATGGTAATGTTTATATTTATGGACAAACCACCCAAAAATTAGATTCTACTATGATTTCAAGATTGTTTGTATTAGGTGATACATTATTAAATGCAAATGTATATGCTCTTGGAACAACAATTCAACAAGGCGATGTCACAATGAATTCTCGCTTATTTGTATTGAATGATACATCTATGGTTGGTAACGTATATACTTATGGACAAACAGTAAATAGGGGTGATGTATCTATGAATTCTCGGTTGTCTATTTTAGGTGATGTTTCTTTGAATGGAAATAATTATGTAAATGGAATTTCTATTCTTAATGGAGATGTATCAATGAATTCGCGACTATTTATAGGTTCTGGTGTTTCATTCAATGGAAATATGTACTCATATGGTATTTCTATATTGAATAGTGATGTTTCAATGAATTCACGATTATTTATTGGTTCTGATGTTTCTACCAATGGAAATGTTTATATAAGTGGTAAAACAATAAACCAAGGTGATGTTTCATTAAATTCTCGATTATTTGTTAATGGAACCTCCATATTCAATAGTGATGTTTCTTTGAATTCCCGGTTGTCTATTTTAGGTGATGTTTCTATGAATGGAAACGTACAAGCTCTTGGAACAATGTATACTAGACATATTATACCAGATACTCATAATATATATGATATTGGTAGCACTGATTTTTGGTACAGACGTATATATGTTACTCATATTTCATTATCTGAAGGTTCAATAACCCTAGGAAATGCTAGAATTTCTGCAAATAACGGAAGTATTTTAATGCCTAGCGGATCGACCATTGGTGGCGTAAATCCAGGAACAATTGTTATCAAGGGTACTGTACCTACATCAAGTAATTTAGTTAATATTAGTCCTATTAGTGTTGGTGATGGTTATATTATTGGTACCCGTCTTTGGGTTGCGATTAGTACTACTAATGCTTTAGATGGTAGCAGTTGGGTTGATTGTGGTGAAATTAAAGGTCCTCAAGGTGATATTGGACCCATTGGCAATACTGGTCCTACTGGTGCAATTGGTCCTACTGGTTACATTGGTCCTACTGGTGCAACTGGTCCTACTGGTTTCACTGGTCCACCGGGTATTGCTGGGTCCGCTACCAACACTGGTGCAACTGGTCCTACTGGTCCTGCTGGTCCTGCTGGTCCAAAGGGTGATCAAGGTAGTCAAGGTATACCCGGTACTCCTGGACCTGCTGGTATTCAAGGTACAGTAGGAAACAAGGGTGATATTGGACCTACTGGTCCTACTGGTCCAAGTGCTAATCAAACATTGAATACAACAAGCAATGTTACATTTAATAGTATAAACATAAGTTCAATAGCTACTATTAGTGGCGATGTTTCTTTTAATTCTAGATTATTTGTAGGTGATGATGCTTCTTTGAATGGATCAGTTTATGTTAATGCACGTTCTATTCAGCAAGGTGATGTTTCTTTGAATTCGCGATTATTTGTAGGTGGTGATGCTTCTTTGAATGGATCAGTTTATGTTAATGCACGTTCTATTCAGCAAGGTGATGTTTCTTTGAATTCGCGATTTTTTGTAGGTGGTGATGCTTCTTTGAACGGAGGTCTCTATATCAAGGGTCTTTCTATTCAACAAGGTGATGTTTCAATGAATTCGAGATTATTTGTTGGTAACGATGTTACTATTAATGGTAGATTAAATGTTATGCAATATCAAACAAATAGTATTTTGTATACTAATGTTACTACCTCTAATTACACACTAATAGTTGCAGAGGATATGTCATTGAATGGTAAATTAACATTAATATCTGATGCTTCAATGAATAATCGTTTGTTTGTTTCCAATGATGTTTCTTTTAACAGTAAAATGTTCACACAAGGAACTACAATATTAAATGGTGATGTTTCTTTGAACAATCGTTTGTTTGTTAGATCTGATGCTTCTTTTAATGGTAATATGTTTACCCAAGGAACTACAATATTAAATGGTGATGTTTCTTTGAACAATCGTTTGTTTGTTAGATCTGATGCTTCTTTTAATGGTAATTTATTTATTAATAACCAATTAAGATTTCTTACAATTAGTGAGTCGTTTACTACTATTCAAACAAATACTTCTCCTTATTCATTAAACTTTTCAACTGGATCTGTATTCTATTTAACATCTCCTCCAGCTTTAAATTTTACTTGTAATATTACAAGTGTTCCTTATGATATTGGCCGCACATATGTTATTACATTGATTATAACATCGACTACTTATAAGACTTTCTGTAACTTGGTACAAATTAATGGTGCTACTGCATTTACACCTTGGTTTGCTAATGGTATTCCATCAACAATAACATCAGGATCAGGTAATGTTATTACTCAATCATTAGCTATACAAAGAATAACTGGCAGTGGTAGTGCTGCAGATCTTTCTTCGAATAGCACGGTTTTGACTTCAGTAACACCCTGGTATTAGGGTCTATCCGTGGAATTGTATCCGCAAAAAATGTATGGATACAAAAGGTTGGATAACCCATATCCACGAATAGAGATTATTTACTAACAAATACAAATTTCGATAGTTTCACATCGATGAAAATTTACACCGATGAACATTTACAATTGGACAAACCGCCAATGGTGGTTTGCCTTTTAATTGATTTATCGTTATTGTTGCCCTTAAGGTCTATCTGAGGATTTGTATCCAATTGGATACAAATCTTCGTTAGTCCCATATCCTTTTCGTGCATAAATATATTTATGCATGAATAGAGATTAAATCTCTAGTGGGATGCCCAAATGGCGTCCCATTTTAATTATTCAAGGGTGTATAATGTATAAATCAAAAATATATATTCATTATATAGTCTATAATATATAATGAGTGTTTGGCCATTTTTTACAGGTAATTCAAATGTTTTTAGACAAAGTTATGTGAATGGTTTTGTTGATGTTTCTGGAATAACTACTTTAAGAAATGATGTTACTATCAATGGTAATTTAACAGTGGATGCGAGTTCGATATTTCAGGGTGATGTTTCCATGAATTCGCGATTATTTATTGGTAATGATGTATCATTTAGTGGAAATCTTTATGTTATCGGAAACCTATCCGCAAATTATCCGGCAGGATCTATTCCTACTTCTGCTATTTCTGGTTCAATTAACTCGAATTTTACACCCGATATTATTAGTACAAACCGGATTTTTGTTATCGGAGATACATCTTTAAATAGTCGCCTTGCGATTGGTAGTGATGTTTCATTGAATAGTGGGAATGTGGTTTTAACTAGTGATTTGAATAATATTTATGTTGCGATGGTTGGTAATGTCTACGTGGGTGGAAATGTGAATGCAGCTAATAATATGATTCTTTCTAATAATAATGTGGTTATTCAGAAAGATGTTTCCATGAATTCGCGATTCTTTATTAATAATATTGGTTGTGATATGTCGATGAGTGGTAATGCAACTGTTTTAGGAAATTTAATAACAAATAATATTAGTGCTACTACTAATTTATCTGTTAATAATATTGCTTTTTTCACTGGTGATGTTTCTATGCTTGGTAATATTTATGTTAGTAATAAAACTATATTGAATGGTGATGTTTCTATGAATGCTCGATTATTTGTAACGGGTAATATCAGAACAAATAATAGTGTTATTGCTAATGGTTCGACTGTTACTTCGGATTATCGTATAAAGGATGATATTGTCGCATTGGATTCGACATATGTAGTGGATGAATTAAATCCTGTTCGCTATTATAACAAATTGGCAAATAAAGAAGATTTAGGATTAATTGCTCATGAACTCCAAGAAGTATACCCTATTTTAGTTAATGGTGAAAAGGATGGTGAAGAATATCAAAATGTGAATTATATTGGATTGCTACCGGTTTTGATCAATGAAACCAAATTATTGAAGAAGGAAATGAATTTGACATTGGAACGGTTGGAAAAATTAGAGGAAAATATGAATTCATAATATATTGATTATAATATATTCATTATAATATATATAATATAATGAGTAATTCAGAATTAGAAGCTTCTTTATCTACTGATATTGCTAGCGTAAATGAACCTGCTCCACTTATTTATAATATGGATTTATTAGCACAGCCGAATTCTATTACTAATTTGTTATTGATTGATCGGGCTGTTCCTGCTTATCAGACATTTATTGATTCTGCGAATTCTACTACGTTTCCTGTTGCATATTCATGGTCTTCTTCGAAGAGTGAATTATTGACTTTGTTGCAGGGGGTTTCTTGTATTGAACGAATTGGTTTTGTTTTTGAAGCTCGTGGATCTTCATCGCAGTTGTTTTTAGATAATAAGCCATTTTTTATTGTAAATGAAGTGACTCCTTATAGTGAGAACTTGGAATGGTTGCTTAGTGTGATTCGGGATTTTGGAGTGAAAAATGTGGATTTCTTGGCATGTAATTCATTGAATATGCCTGAATATAATGCGTTTTATGGTATTTTATTAGGGGAAACTGGTGTCGTAGTAGGTGCATCGAATGATGCAACTGGAAATATAAAATATGGAGGTGACTGGGTGATGGAAAGTACGATGGAGGATATAGAGATGGTATATTTCAAAGAGAGCATCGAATACTATAAATACTTGTTGAAAGGAAGTAATACTCAACATGTTGTGATATTAATGTCTGATCGTACTATTTATAGTACAGGTAAAAATACTAAAGGTCAATTAGGAATTGCAAATAACAATAATGTTAATAAACTAACAAAAATGCAAAATATGCCAGCTGGAAAAACCCCGATTGCTATTTCATGTGGTGATGATCATACAATAGTATTAATGTCTGGTGGTACTATTTATGGCACAGGTGACAATACATATGGGCAATTGGGAAATAATAATACTACCAATGTTAATATACTAACAGAAATGACAACTATACCATCTGGAAAAACCCCGATTGCTATTTCATGTGGTAATGTTTTTACAATAGTATTAATGTCTGATGGTACTATTTATGGTTGTGGTGGTAATGGTAATGGTCAATTTGGAAATAATGATAATACCGCAATTAATACAATATTAACTCAAATGACATCTATACCATCTGGAAAAACCCCGATTGCTATTTCATGTGGTGTTGGGCATACAATAGTATTAATGTCTGATGGTTCTATATATGGTTGTGGTAATAATGACTTTGGACAAATTATTTTGCCCAGTGGAGGCAATAAGAAAATTCTAACTTCTATTTATTCTGAAAAAACAGCTAAAGCTATTGCTTGTGGTAGTTATACCACAATAGTATTAATGTCTGATGGTACTATTTATGGTGCAGGTTATACTCCGAGCAATGAATTCGGATTTGCTACCTATACTTATCAACCATTAGCACAAATATATGCAACTCCACTATCAGGAAAAACCCCAATTGCTATTTCTGCTGGAACTGGTAGTACTGCAGTATTACTGTCTGATGGTACTATTTATGGTACAAGTACTAATATACCATCTATACCATCTGGAAAAACCCCGATTGCTATTTCATCTGGGTATGTTAACATAATAACATTAATGTCTGATGGTACTATTTATAGTGCAGGTAATAATGAAGTAGGTACATTGGGAATTTCAAATAATACCAATGCTAGTAATTTTACGGAATTAACATCAACAAATTATTCGCCAGCTATTCCGGTAAGATTAAATGATTCAAGTTATAATCTGACAGTAACACAATTAAAATCAGCTGGTAAAAATGCTACTCAACTTAAAAATGCTGGATATACTGCTGTAGATTTACGAGTTGGTGGTTATTCTGTTACTCAACTTAAAGAACCACCATATCCCAAAGATGATATTCTTGGTGCTGGCTATCCTGCTTCGGATCTGAGTAATGCTAATTATACAGCATTAGATCTTAAAAATTCTGGAAAATATACCGATAGTGTAATTATTGGTACTGGATTTGATGTTTCACAAATGTATACTGCTGGATATAACGCTACGAGTCTGAAAAATAATTATTCTGTTGTGCAACTTAAAGGTACACAAACGTCTAACCCACCTGGATATACTGATTATGTTATTCTTCGTGCTGGCTATACTGCTTCGGATCTGAGTAATGCTAAATATCTTGCTTCGGATTTGCAGAGTGCTAATTATCCTATTTCTGATCTTAAACCTCTATATAGTAAACAAGTTATTCTTACTGCTGGTTATAATGCTACTGCACTTAAAAACGCTGGATATTTTGCTTCGGATTTGCAGAGTGCTAATTATCCTATTTCTGATCTTAAACCTCTATATGCCGATTATGATATCCTTCGTGCTGGCTATCCTGCTTCGGATCTGAGTAATGCTCAATATCTTGCTTCGGATTTGCAGGGTGCTGGATATCCTGTTTCTGATCTTATATCTCTATATAGTAAAGATGTTATTCTCGCTGCTGGTTATCAGGTTGTGAATCTTAAACCATATTATTCTCCTTTGGATCTTAAAAATAGTACAAAATATATTGATTCACTGATTCTTGGTGCTGGTTATCTTGCAAAGGATCTGAGAGTCGCTAATTATTCTGCTTCGGATCTTAAAGGTGCTAATTATACTGCTACGCAATTGCAAGTTGGTGGTTATTCTGTTAACGATCTACAACTTACGACACCAATAGCATATACTAATTCTGAAATTCTCGCTGCTGGATTTACTTCCTCGCAACTTAAAGTTGCTGGATATACCTCCACACAACTTTATTCTGCTGGATATAATGCTAATCAAGTTCAAGCTGCTGGATATGCAGATTGGCTTCTTTTAACTCCTAATTCCAATGTAATTAAACAGAGTTACTTCAATGGATTTCTTGATATTTCCGGTACTACTTTATTCCGTCAGGATATCTCTATGAATGGTCCTCTTACTGTTTCCAGTAATACTGTATTTCCTTCCGATGTTTCCATGAATTCCCGGTTATATGTTTCTGGTAATACTACCATAAATGGTAATCTCAATGTTAATAGTATCCTATATGCTAATTTTGCTAGTCAATCTATTTCAGCTTCCGCTATTTCCGGTTCGATCGTTCCCAGTTTCTCTACGGATATTATCGGATCCAGCCGTCTCTTTGTTACTAATGATGTCTCATTCAATAGTCGCCTACAGGTTTTTGGTGATGTTTCCCTGAACGGGGCTTTACAAACTACCGGTAATATTATTATTAATACGATCAATCCTGCCAGCTTTTATAATATTGCTGTGAATACATGGACTCCGAATACTACTGCTCCAACCGGATATAACTGGTCTAGTATTTCCATGTCTTCTAATGGTCAATATCAGATCTCCACTGATAGTAATTCCAGTGTGTTTGTATATACTTCTAGTAACTATGGATCAACTTGGAATACCTATAATATAAATAACCTTTTCTGTGTTTATACTGCGGTTTCTTCCTCCGGACAATACCAGTTTGTTTTTACAAACACCAGCAGTAATAATGGAACGATTTATATTTCTAGTAACTACGGATCTACATTCGTAACAAGTTGTACAAACACTGGAAGTTCGTTTCCTCAATATGCTGTTTCAGGTAATGGTCAATATATTTATACTAAGTTACTTTACTCTACTAATTATGGTGCGTCCTATAATCCTACTTCGGGAATTACTAGATGGGATTCCACTGTTAATTCTATAGCAGTTTCCTACAATGGACAGTATGTTTCCACTGGTTCAATAAGTACAAATAAAGTATATATTTCCAGTAATTATGGTCTATCATTTAGTAGCAGTGCTTCCTATAGTAGCTCGATTGTGAATAATAGTATTGGAACTGTTTATTCTTTGTCAATGTCTTCCAATGGACAGTATCAGAGTTTGGTAACCCTAACTACCACTGCCGGTAATTACTCAATTTGGACATCTACTAATTATGGTAATTTATGGACATTCAATACTTCGGCTGCCTATAGTACTTCTATACAATGGAATATGATATCGGTTTCATCCGCAGGAAATTACCAAGTAGCATCCCGTGGTGATGGATATATTTATGTATCCTCTAATTATGGATCCACATGGAATACTACGTTGGCTACCGCAGCATCTTGGACTGGTGCAAATAGTACAGGTACTTCAAATACATGGAATGGATTAGCGATTTCCTCAACAGGACAATATTTGAGTGCAGTTACCTATGGAGGACAAATCTTTACGTCTACATCGACTCTGTTAACTAATAATAAATTGAATGTAAGTAATACGTCCACAATATCTAATGTAGATACCACGTTGAATTCCCGGTTATTTGTTAAAAATATAGCATCGGATGTTTCCATGAATGGAAATCTTACTATTTCTGGTAATTTAACAACATCCGGTAATTTAATAGCGAATAGTTTGAACCAAGTAAACAATATTAGTACTTTTAGTGGAAATGTAACAATCAATGGAAATCTTTATTCCAGAATGAATACTATACTAGTAAAGGATGTTTCAATGAGTTCCTTATTATATGTAAATGGAAATATTTCTACAAACAAAAATGTAATTGCGGGTGGTTCACAATTATCTACATCGGATTATCGTATTAAAGAAAATGTAGTAAAATTGGATTCTTCATATACAGTTGATGATTTAAATCCAGTTTATTATTATAATAAACTGATTAATAAAGAAGATTTAGGATTAATTGCTCATGAACTACAAGAATCCTATCCTTTATTAGTTACAGGCGATAAGGATGGAGATGAATTTCAACGAGTGAATTACATAGGTTTGATTCCAGTATTAATAAAAGAAATACAGGAACTTAAACGAAAGATCAAAATACGTAATGAGCAATTAGATGAATTAGAAAGACATTTGATTGTATAAATTAGTATACACCGATGAACATTTGAAAATGGGACAAGCATCTTTGATGCTTGCCTTTTAATTGATTTATCGGCAACGTTTCCCTTGAATCTCTAGTGGGACGCCTTTTAGGCGTCCCATTTTAAATATTCAAATGTGTAAAATCAGTAATTTCTATCAAATAACATTTTATACTTATATTTATATATATAAAGTCGTATTCAAAATGTCTTCTGATTCTACCTTGTCATATATTACTGTAAATGGGACGACTGTTGCTGAAAATGGAGTATTTAATATTTCAGATCCAACAACAACTTCGGTTACTGTTTCTGCCACACCAACAGATTCAAATGCTACTTATTCTGTTTCAGGTGATAGTGGATTACAAATAGGCTCAAATACAATTACCATTACAGTAACAGCTCAAGATTTATCAACTTCCGATCATACAATTACTGTTTATGTAGGAAATAATGATTCTAGTTTATCATCTATAACAGTAAATAATAAAACGGTATCTGAAGGTGCATACTTTTACTCTGAAACAGGAACTGCTTCCGTAACATTCACTGCAACACCATCTCAATCTACTTCGAGTATTACTAGTATTACTGCGTCTGATGCTAATGCAACTGTTTCTAGTTTGTCTACAGATAATAATAATGTTACTACTGTTACGATTGGTAATTTATCTAGCGGATTAACGACGATTACTATATATGTAACCGCACAAAATACTACTAGTACTTCACATAATATTACCCTTGTTATTGCAACCGCTTTAAATATCACTACTTCAACCCAATATAGTACTTCAATAACTGATCTCTCCAATAATTATGGATATACATTAACGAATTTTTACAATGATGGAATTCCTGCTTCTGCTCTAACATCTGCCGGATTTACTATTACACAATTAGATGGGGTAGGATATTCTTCTGATACTGCTTTGAGTTTTATTAAAGTTAATGGAACTACTGTAGCTGAAAACGCAATTTTTAATATCGCGTATGGCACAACATCTGTTGATATTTCAGCTAATACTAGAGATATCAATGCTACCTTTGTTGTATCTGATGCTACAAAACTGCCATCAGGAATATACACCAAATCCGGATTGCAAACCGGTATGAATACAATAACAACCATAGTAACTGCACAAGATACACGTACAGCATCACGTGTTGTCTATGTTGATGTTGGTAATAATGATTCTACTATATCCTCTATCAAAATAAATGAATATACTATAACAGAAAACGCAACATTTTATGTTGCTACTACAGTAACTTCCAAGACAATAACTATTACTCCTACCCAACCTACATCTAGAGTTAGTAATATTTCGTTTGTAAATGGTTCTGTATCGACTATATCTACTACACCTGGTACTCCTACTGCTACTATAAATGGTATACAACCCGGATCATCAAATACACTTGTAATCACAGTAACTGCACAGGATACAAGTACATCAAATCATACTATTTATATTAATTCTATTTCTTCTAAAACGCTTTATGAATCAAATATCTTTTCTATTTCGAACCTAATAAATAACTATGGGTTTACGTTAGTTAATTTCTACAATGATGGAATCCTTGCTTCAACCATACTAAATGCAGGGCTTGGATATACTATTGCACAACTCAATACCGCTGGTTATCCTTCTGATTCTGCTTTATCATCTATCACTGTAAATGGAACTACTGTGGCTGAAAATGGAACATTTTTTGTTACAATTGGAACAACATCGGTTACTGTTTCTGCAGTAACTCATGATAATAAAGCGACTTATACTGTTTCAGGAAATACTGGATTAATTACTGGTCTTAATACTGTAACATTCACTGTAACTGCTCAAGATACAAGTACTTCAACACATACTGTTACTATAAGTGTAGGTAATTCTGATACTACCTTATCATTGATAACTGTAAATGGTAGTACATCTGTTTCAACAACATTTAACTCACCATCAACTATTGGTGTTGATAATGGTACAACATCGGTAATAGTAGGATGTATACCAACTCAATCAACTACAACAGTTACTAGTATTACTGGTAATACAGGGTTAATTACTGGTATTAATACTGTCTCTATACTAGTTACTGCACAAAACTCATATACATCGACCTTTTATGTTTATATTAATGTTGCTCAAAATGCGGATTCAACATTATCTTCTATACGTGTGAACGGATATTCCGTAGCAGAAAATGGACAATTTATTGTCCCTCTGGGTACAACATCTGTTACTGTTTCAGCAACACCAACTAAATCGACTTCTAGTGTTACGAATGTAACAGGAAATACTGGATTAGTATCCGGTTCCAATACTGTCACAATTACTGTAACAGCGGAAAATGGGTCAACATCGAGTCATTATGTTTATATAATAGTTCAAAAATGGCTATCATTAAGCAATACAACTAATATTTTTAGACAGAGTTATATAAATGGATTTGTAGATGTGTCTGGAACTACTTTGTTAAGATCAAGTACAAGTATTATTGGTAATTTAGTTGGAGGGGGTTCTACTATAATAACAAGGGATGTTTCTATGAATTCGCGATTATTCGTAGGTGGCGATTTATCTATTAATCGACGCCTTTTTGTTAGTGGAAATGTTATAGCTAACTATCCTAGTGGTTCTATACCGACTACTGTATTTACTGGTCCATTCAGCTCTACTTTTTCATCAGATATAGTTGGCGGAAATCGGCTTTTTATTCGGAATGATGCTTCATTAAATGGTCGTTTATCTGTTGGACGAGATGTATCTATGAATGGTAATCTGCAAATTTTATCAGGTAATGTGTCATTTGGTGGATCTAATAATATATTGAATATAAATAATTCGGGTATTACTATTAATTCTGATGTTTCCATGAATTCTCGTTTATTTGCTTCTAATATAGTTACTACTAATACTACATTAAGTGGTAATTCAGTTATTGGTGGTACATTGAATTCTACTGGTAATGTAACCGTTAATAATAATTTATCTGTTACTAATTTGACGGTTTTTAATGGTGATGTTTCTATGAATGGTAATCTTTATACTGCTGAATTTAGTAGATTTATTGGTGATGTTTCTATGAATTCTCGCTTATTTGTGGATGGTAATATTTCTACTAATCAAAATGTTATAGCTAATGAGGTGACATTAACCTCTGATTATCGTATTAAGGAAAATGTAATATCATTAGATAGTGTTTATTCGGTTGATAATTTACATCCGGTTCACTATTATAATAAGTTGGCTGATAAAAGGGATATTGGATTGATTGCTCATGAAGTTCAAGAAGTTTATCCTATTTTGGTGAATGGTGAAAAAGATGGTGAGGAATATCAGAATATTAATTATATTGGATTGATACCGATTTTAATTCGTGAAATAAAGGAACTTAAAAAGATGGATAAGGATATTGAGACCCGAGCGGGGAACCTTGGCAGGGAACCTACGGTTCCCCTGCGACCCCTCCCTTAAGGGGAACCAAGGTTCCCCTTTAACCCCTCCTTATTAAGAGGGATGGGCAGGGGGGTACATTATAATAATAAATCTAGTATTATAATATTTACAAGCTATAAATATTACAAAAGGAGGGGTTAAAGGGGAACCTTGGTTCCCCTTAAGGGAGGGATCTTAAGGGAACCGTAGGTTCCCTTAACTAGGTGTATTGTTGTAAATTATTTGGGTCACTTATTCCTTGTATACTATACCAATAGGCCGCATTATTTTCATCATTGTTACTGAATGAACTTCCATCGCCAAATATACATGTTAAAATACCATCTATATAGTTCCCACTAAAATCTATATAGGGATATGAATAACTGGTTGTTTTTAAATATCGATTATTAACAGGATTTCCATTAGTATCTAATACTATATTGTTTCCACTAGCATCTGAGTAAATACTTATTATGAGTGGACCTGTTCTTACTGCCATATTTACATCTAACATAAACTGTACATATTCACCATCTTCTAATGGTGGTATATTTTCCGGATTATTTCCACTTAAATCTCGCATTAGATAAATATGGTGTGTTACCACATAATGTGGGTTTAATCGTAAAAATTCTCGGTGATGTTCTGTGTTCATTATAAATTATTGGGTTAAATAAAATATTCTAAATATTGGTTTGACAGCATA
>Ga0214921_10006351_pt1 | contig 16245 bp, 24 predicted proteins | sample LL1505_MetaG_FD_177992 | JGI IMG/M metagenome (GOLD analysis project Ga0214921, IMG submission 177992) | Freshwater microbial communities from Lake Lanier, Atlanta, Georgia, United States - LL-1505 | ecosystem: Environmental > Aquatic > Freshwater > Lake | place: USA: Georgia | collected...
GGCGCCACTGGCGCCTTGTACTCCAGTGGCACCTTGTACTCCAGTGGCGCCCTGTGGTCCTGTGCTGCCTTGTATGCCTGTGCTGCCTTGTATGCCTGTGCTGCCAGTGGCGCCCTGTGGTCCTGTAGATCCTTGTATGCCTGTGCTGCCGGTAACTCCTTGTATGCCTGTGGCGCCGGTGGCTCCAAAAACACCAGTGGCTCCAGGAATTCCAGCAACGCCAGATAAGTTAACGGCCCAACTAGTGTAAGTGCCAGACCCAGTGGTAGAAGTTATATTTGTTACCATTGCCCCGGTGCCAGCATTGTAGCTTGTCACTGAGCCAGACATGGTATTACTAGAATCGTAAGCAATAAGAACTGGTTGACCCGGAGTCCAGGCCAAAGTTGTTCCCACAGTCAAAGACCGTGCTCCTGTACCAATGGTCAATGATGTAGATGATGTGGTAGAGTATTGATCTCCCCTGAGACCTGTTGCACCAGTGGCGCCTGTTCCAGTGGCGCCTTGTGGTCCAGTACTACCAGTGGCACCTTGTACTCCAGTGGCACCTTGTACTCCAGTGGATCCTTGTATGCCAGTGGCGCCAGTGGCACCTTGTACTCCAGTGGATCCTTGTATGCCAGTGGCGCCAGTGCTGCCGGTGGCGCCTTGTACGCCAGTACTACCTGTGGCACCTTGTGGTCCTGTGGATCCTTGTATGCCAGTGGCACCCTGTACGCCAGTGCTGCCTGTGGCGCCCAGTGGTCCTGTGCTGCCTTGTATGCCTGTGGCACCTTGTACGCCAGTGGCACCAGTGGCGCCAACAGCTGGTGCCCAAGTACGTGTTCCATCAACATTGCCGGTTAATACATAAGCATTTCCTGCAGGTACCCCAAGATTGGGTTCAGCTTGTTCCAAAGACAGATAATCATATCTTTCAACAGATACCTGATCTGGTGGTGTGGTTTTTACTCTTCCGGATAATAATCTTGTCATAGGTTAGTTCTGTGATTCAAGTATGCTCATTACCATTTGCAAAGTACCGTTGGCATTAGCCGATGCTTTGATTCTTTGTCCAGACTCTAACACTAGTTTTCCGGTTAAAACTCCAACAGAGTCATTGCCAGGTATTTCAAACCCAGTGACCAAAGAAGTTTCGGCAGCACTGACGTCTACAACTTTTACTGTGGTAGTTGCTGGGCTGCTAGTGGTGTTACTAACTTGTGCCATTAAAACAATTGCACTGTAGCCCACTGGTGCGGTATAAAGTATTGTTGATGCTGTGATCAAATCTTCTGTCACGTTTCTAAAAATATTAATTGCCATTGTTTGTTATCCTTCAAGTGCTAATACGTATGGAGTCAACACCGCAAACAATGCTTTGTCAAATGCTTCACCGGTAATAGTTCCAGTTGCTCCATTAATAGTGAGTTGATTACCAATACGGAAATCACCACGTTGGTCTGTACTGGTATACACCACTGAACCACCATTTAATTGTCTTACTTCATTGGCCTGCACTGGCATAGCACCTGTGGCAGGCAAGGCATTGGCCAAGGTATTTCCTGTGCCAACCCATTCAAAGGTATGCGAACTGGCATTTATGGCACTGCGAATATAAAAAGTCACCGGTGTGTTGTCAGGGAATGGCACTGCAATCGATGTAGATATAGTAATCACACTAGCCCCACTTGTCAAAGTTGTAGCTTCCCATATATCATAAAGAGTTATACCACCATCAAAACTCAAACACTGATTTGATGTAGGCTGAAGGGTTAACCCATCGACCAAGATATGTTGTCCAAGTTGTGCCGCGCCGGCCACAGCACCTGTGTTAGCCACAGTGACTTTGCCGTCGGCCACTAGGCCATATGTACCAAAATCAGTGTTGGAGTTGGTGATACTACAATAACCACCAGATTCTACCAAAACTCCTACATCACAACACACTGTAAAAACACTGACTAGTTGGGCATAGCCTTGATTTAAAATATGGATTCCTATCCCGCCCTCATTTACTTGTGTATATGCATCTGTGACCATGCTCTTGAGTCCGCCAGCTAGTGCACCATCGATGCGCATACCAGTGCCAGTGGTGGTGATGCTGGAACAATTTTGCACATAGGGGCTGGTGGTAATAACTCCGGCCCCGCCAGTGGGGTATGCCACAGCGGCTGCCGGGGACACATGACCCCTAAAAGTCATGCCTGTCAAATAGTCACCGTTTTGTACATGAAAAATATCCAAGGTAGGGGTCAATGGGCGCACTGATACTGTGCGTAGATTGTCGCCCCAGATGGCAAGATTTCGTGGCATCACAATGGGATTGTTTTCGGTGTAATCTCCACTCTTCACAAAAATACAAACTTTTTCTGTGGGGAAGTTGGATAGATAAGCAGTGGCTTCCTGCACTGCACGTTTTATTGTTAAAAAACTTGCCCCAAGAGAATTTCCTTCATTGAGATCATTGCCACTCTTGCTCACATAATAGACATTTCGTACAACGCCTCCGCCAATGGCGCCAGCGTATAATTCACTAAAATTATCATTTATTTTAATAAAAGATGTACGTAGTGGATCACCAGCCCCATCGTTGGGAGTTTGTCCTACGTTAATAATTTGCTGTGACATGCTTGATTTTCCTATGTTGAGTATTTATGGCGGAGCGTTTATTAATATTCCGCTAGACCCAAGTCAAATTCTAGAGTTTTGTTGGGGTATTTTTAAACAACCAATCAAGATTGTCACGATCTGATTTGGGCTCATACCACCCGTTACCAGTGTAGACATTTAACACGTTTTGAAAGTATTCTTCATACATTGTGGCCACACGATCTAAGGTAAAATTTTCAGCCCAGGTACGGCAATTGTGTGGATCAATGCGATCTATATTCTTTGTGGCCCAGACAAACTGATCAAATGTACGGCAACGATAGCCGGTGACTCCGTGTATGTTGTTTTCTGTAAAACTGCCCCAATCTGTGGTGATTGTGGGAGTTCCCGAAAACAACATTTCAATTTGCACACCGCCAAACGGTTCCAGGTACTGACTGGCCACAAATGCACCCTTGGCCTTGCTCATCAACATGCGCCGTTGATCAACATCGGCATAGCCCACAAATTTCACATGTGAGGGGAATGATAAATTGTCGGGATTTTGTCCTGCTATCACTAGATTATTGCCCGTGGCTTCGGTTGCTTGTATTGCAATATCTATTCCTTTGCCTGAATAAACTCTGCCCAAAAACAAAAAGAAGTTGTCTTTTTTGTCATTGAATTCAAAATCATCAGGATCAAAATAATTGGGGATCACAGCATCGTACCAGTCTTGTCTGCAAGTACCCACAGACTCTAGTCCACAATAGGCATGATAAATGGCATAGCTTTCGAATATTTTCCAACGTGCCCAATGGCCCCCGGCATATCCTATTCCGGGTTCCACACAGATCAAGTCTGTGTGCGCATCACATACTGGACGCACGCCTGATCCCCAAAATGGCAGTATAAAATCGTTCTGTTGTTTGCGCAGGCCCACTTCGCGTATGGCGTTTTTGTAGAATGTTTGATAAGCATGATCACCGGTGTCAAATTTATAAAAGTTACGGCGCCAATCATAATTGCCGTAGGCCTTTTCTAAATCTTGATTGTTGATCACTGTGACATGTTCGGTGCAGTCAAGATCACTGTCTTCGTGACCGTAGTGAATGACTTCATGCCCTCGGGCCGTCATCATTTTACCAAACTTGACAACCTTTTGGGTGTAAGCACAAGCATTGTACTCTTTGCTGGAAACTGTGTGGGGGAGACCTAATATGTGAAATCGCATCAATTATGTATGCGGGTCCACAACTCCTCAAAAATATTACCAAAATGATCAAATGCTGTCAAGGCTTCGTCGGCTAGGTCCAGGTGTAGGTGTGCATTGAACCTAGCCACAAGGCCTGCGCGATTATCAAACTCATACCAACGACCCGACCCAGGAACAACTCGTGATATCAGTTTCCCACCGTACATGTCACCCAGGTGTCTCACGTACACATGTGCAAACAAATCTCCAGACCTTTCACTCTTGTACAGTTGGTCAAGGTGTTGCAGATAATTTTTAGTGGCTGGTGTAAGTTCGTGCTGATAGTTGAGATCAAGTTCGTCAAGATCCTGTTTGATACGATCAGCTCTAGGCAACTCTGGCATGTCGTCCAGCAATCCAGCCTGGGTGGCCAACTGCTCAAGGTGTTGATAGATGGCCAACATCTCTGCCAGATATATCACGTAGTGGTCAGCTGTGATATTACCGCGCAATAGATACTGAACAAACGGCAGATTTTCCACTGCTTGATGACGTGTTTGTGTTATTTCTCGTAGTATGCTCATTGTTTTTACAATCCAAATCGTGACTTAAAGTAGTTGAAGTTTTGCAGTTGTTCTTGTGATGTGAGTGTTCGGTTGTACATCAACACCACAGCAATCTTGCCCTGCATGTTGCGATTCTCATAGCAACTGGTACCAATATATAATTGTTGAGGCACAGAGTAAGCAGAGTTGGTTGTAGCACCGCCCATGACATTCCATCCGGCCACTGCCTGATTGCTTGCCGTTCCATTTACATAGAAGGTTGTTGGTGAACTGGCCCAGTCATCACCGTTGCCGGGATTGGGTGCTTGCCAAGCGTTGTTATAAAATCTCATGCTCTTGTCGCCAGGAACACCAAATAGGCCTGCTATTCCGGCCACAGAGAAATCAGGTTCAAATACCATGGTAAAATCTTGATACAGGTTGGTCGTTGCGGTGTGAATACTACCATTAAATGCATTGCTTCCACTACCGCCACCGCCTACATTGGTAGACCAGTTGAAATAACTGGTCTGACCATCAGCAACATAGGATATAGCACTGTAGTTGTTGACCACAGTTCCGTTGTTGGTAGCAGTGGACAAATCTGTTATGGCAGTGCCACTACCAGAGTAACTGGCAGCATTGCTAAAATCATAATGCAATACCAGGCCGTCAGTTACTAATGATACACTTGGTGTAATGCTTACCCCTGCCGCAACTGTGATTCCGGGTCCAATTGTTAAGGCCATATTAATATTCCGTTCAACTTATTTGCGCCCAACCGTAACGCATAGTGACATTACCGCCGCTAGTGTTGTTGATGCCAAAGTCAAATCTATTGGTAGTTGCACTTGGAGAGGTATTACTACGAACTATGGCATTTGCTGTACCTATAAACTGATTGGGTATGCTGGTAAAGTCAATGGGTGTGCCGCCGCCGTTGTAGACCCAGGCATACTGATAACCTACCACAGGCACATTGGTGTTGGTCACTGTGCCTGTGGCGTTCCAAACCAAGATACCATTGGGAATATTGCAATCAACCCACATGCTATATGTGCCGCTATTCACAGTGAAACTCTGGGTGCTGTTGCCTGTGGGCACAGTCCAAGTGCCTTCAAATGTTGTGGCAACATTAGATAGTGTATTACCATTGCCAAAGAAATTAGCGGCTGTAATATTGCCTGTGGCACTGATATTACCAGCTGAAATATTACCGGCACCAGTGATGTTGCCACCAGTCATGGTGATGGCACCGCCTGAGCCTGCGGTAACTAAATTGCCACCTGTGACGTTGCCACTAGCACTCAAAGTTATAGCACTGACACTGCTAAATCCTGAGAGATAAGGTGCCGGACTTGCTCCTGATCCCACAATGCCGCCAGGAACAGTCAAGTTACCATCTGTGCCAAATGTCCACATAGCATTACTACTATTACCATCATTGCTGTTGATCACAACATTGCCGGTGTTGGCCAGTTTGACATACAAGTTATCACTGCCCAAGAACAACTCGGTTGCATACAAGTTTCCACTTGTCAAGTGAATATGATCGCCATCATTTGCGGTTGGATATATTAATAACTGTTGATTAACAGTAGTTCCGCCTGTTGGTTTTAAAGCAATAGCACTGCCACTAAGTGCGCCGTCCGGAATGTTGGTTTCATAAACAACACTATCCATTGGCAAGGTCAAGTTGCCAGCAGTGTCAAATGTCCAGGTCTTGGTTCCACTCACATTACCGGCCTGTATGGCCACGTTGCCGCCCTGTAAAACAGCAACATTGGCTTCTTCATCTGTGCCCAAAATTACATTGCCACTGCCGCCACCGTATGCTACATGTATATCCGCGGCCCCGGTCAAGTAAATATTTAGATATTCACTGGCGCTGCCATTTGGTTGTAGGTTTAAGTTGCCAGTACCAATAACGTTGACATCATCAAATGTGACATTGCCTGTGTTGGCACTTGCAGAAATACCTGTGAGCTGACTTCCGTCACCAATAAAGTAATTGCCTGCAATATTACCAATAGCACTGATATTGCCACCAGCAATGTTGCCAGTGGAAGGCTCAACTGTGGCATAGTTTACATACTTTATGACGCCATCATAAGTCATTATGCTCATGGCACCGTTGGAGGTGATATCTTGTGTGACTGTGGGGGCTGGTAGGTTGGTCAATTCACTGCCGTTGCCTTTGATGTAGGCACCAGAAATGTTGGCAGTTGTGGTGATGTTGCCTGTGCCACTGATGACATTGCTACCTAAGTTGCCCAACAATGCAGTAACATTGGCATTGCCATAACTGCTACTGGCTGCTGGCAGTGCAAATGTACCATTGCCGTAGAGCACTGTGTTGGCGTTGCCAGTTAGATTGACTGCGGCAATGTTGCCCAAGTTGGTGGCAATGATATTTCCAGCTGTGATGTTGCCTGTTGTTGATATAGGGTTTGTGCCCAGTGCCGCCAAGTTGGCCACTACGTTGGCATTGCCATATGTTGCGGCAAGTCCAGTTAGTTGGCTGCCATTACCAATAAAATAATCAGCAGTGACGTTGCCGTTGACCAGTGCATCACCGTCAATATCTACACCATCTTCTATCTTGACAACGGTGCTGTCGTCATTCCGGATCACGCTAACCGAAAGATTGCCGGTTACCGTTGTATCGTGTAAGTCAGTGGTACCATCGACACTCAAATATCCGCCGGTGCTGAGTCCTGTGCCAGATTGTATCACACCACTGGCAATGACGCTGGCGCTGGTTAATAAATTACCACCTGTGACGTTTCCTGTGGTCGCAATTGTGTTGCTGCCATAAGCAGCCAAGAAGTTGGCCACATTGCTATTGCCATATGTTGCGGCAAGTCCAGTTAGTTGACTTCCATTACCAATAAAATAAGGTGCTGTTACATTGCCAGTTGCACTCAATCCAATATTTGTGGTCCACACATTGCTGGTGGATCTATACAACAATGTAGCAATATTGTCATTGGCGCCCACTGTAATACCAGCACCATTGGCAGCATTGCCTGTGGTGGCAGCATTGGCCAATTGTATAGTCAATGTTTCAGTGACAATGTTGCCAACTTGTATAATGTTGCCCTGAACTGTGAGATTGCCGCTGACTGATAAATCCCCAGCAACACCAACAGTTTGGAATGTGGCTGTGTTTGCGTACACAGTTCGGTACTGTAAATTAGCCGAGCCCAAATCGTAGGTTCTAGTTGCTCTAGGAACCACGGTATTGTTGGTTTGGATCACCCCGACGCCGTTGGGACTCAGTATCAAGTTACCATTAGTGTCCAATACCCCAATGGTATTGTTGGTTATTCTTACATTGGATCCCGCAGGTCCAGCCAACCAGATATTGTCAAAATTTTCATCAGTTTTGATGAATGCTGTGCGTAAGGGATCGCCCTGCCCATCATTGGCAGAAGCTCCGTAATTTATTTGTTGTTGGGTATTTCCAGTAGGCATTTAACTGTGTCCTTGTATTCTAGTATTTACCGCCCTGGACAGTTGTTCCACCATATATATTTTTGCACAGTGTAAAAATCAGCTAAATTAAAAAAACAGAAAGGTTTATATGGAGTTTTTCCCAATTTTAGAACTTATAGATAGATTATGCATTGCTAGAATCAAGCATCAGCGAACAAATGGAGCCAATCAAATTGAACTTGATTGGTACGAGGACCGGTGGAAAAATATTGAATCAAGCCCTGAGCTTGAAGAAAATATTAGATTAATGACGGAAATCCACAATCAGATGTGGGACCTTGAATGGCAACTAAAGTCAGGGGTAGAAGATCAACTCAGCCTTGAAGAAATTGGCAGGCGAGCAATAAAAATAAGAGATCACAACAACAAGAGAGTTGCGTTAAAAAACAAAACTGCCATGTTGGTTGGCAGTCCTGTTCGAGAAATCAAAGCAGATCACCTAAGTCAGTGAACTGTTAGGCTCTGGGGCTAAAACTGCTGCCACAACCGCAGGAAGTTTCAGCATTGGGGTTGTTGATGACAAATTGAGACCCCATGTCATCTTCTTGATACTTTATATCTGAGCCCTGTAGATATTGCATGCTCATGCTGTCTACCACAACCTTGACTTCCTCGTATGCAAAATCAAAGTCATCTTCATTCTTTTTTTCGTCAAAAGTAAATCCGTAGCTCATGCCGCTACATCCACCACCCTGCACAAAAACTCGTAGCATGAGGTTTGGGTTTTTTTCTTCAGCTAGAATGTCCCGAAGTTTGGTGATTGCGCTGTTGTCTAAATTCATAATGCTGTTCCTTTAATTAAATTGTGCATGTCTTCTGCAAACATCTTGTTTGACTCTCTTCCCGAATGTACCAAATCCCTGGCTGGATCTACATTGCGCCAGTGTGTTCTCACAAACAAATAGTAAAAAGGAACACCGGCTTGCGCACACAATTGCTTGATGGCCAACAAATTTTTAGTTTGATTAATGTTGCTATTTTGGTCATCTCCCCAATATACCTTTTTAAAGTCATTTAATTCAGGTAAACTTGTGTTATTGTGAGTGAGTGCAAGCGGAATACCGTAACGCCAAACTTCAAATCTATGGGCATCAGGAACACACATGGTTACAAATTTAACATTGAGATGTGTGATCCAATGTTCTGCCAGTCTGTATGCAGTATCTGTGGCACTCCCACCAACTCCTAGATTCCATATGCGCATATCTAACATATTGGACAGTTGTCTGGTCCAGGTGCTGTCAAGGTCAATACCTATACCTTGGGTAAAACTACAACCTAGTGCTAGTCCAGCAGGATCATTATTGAACTCATCATCTCTGAAACCTTGGCTATTGAACGAATAAGAAATACAGTCAGGGTCTGACCATCCAAACTTTTCTAATTGTTCTCGGGGTTCAGACAAAGTCATGCGCCGGTCAAACAATTCTTGACTGTCTGTTCCTTCCCATCTAAGAACCCTTGACCTCCACTGTTGTAGACGGTGCTGAGGACCCAGTTGCATCATACTCACAACCTTTCGTTACAAACGTCCCAGTCAATTATCTTCCAGATATTGTCTAGATAACGTTCTTTGTCGCTTTGATAATCTAGAGCCCAGGCATGTTCCCACCAGTCAATGATCATGCAGATGTCGGTGCGCACAGCATGATTGGCAATGGTCTTGATATCACCACCGGTGCTCAAGTAAATCCAGCCTGATCCCTGAATCTTCATTGCTGTTTCTTTAAAGGCTGCTTTAAAATCTTCCCAAGTCTTAAACTTTGCTTCAATCAAGGCCATCACGGCGCCACGGGGACGATTGGTAGGCTTGGGTGGCCTGAGCTGGGGGAAAAACTTATTGTGTAAAAAACTGCCAGCACGATTAAAATCCGCATTGCCTTCTCCTGCATTATAACGCTTGGCATAGCCCTTGGCCAGATGTTCATAATGGTAGTCAATGGTGGCCCTGCTCATCACAGGTTCAAGTTCTTTTTCGCTGTAGGGCAACGGAGTCGTTTCCAGCTTGGCCGGGCGAGTACTGGCTTCAAACAGTTTAATAAATTTGTAGATTGATGCGGATGTTTCCATATTAGTATTTATTGAGTCCTATCAAAGCATTATTAGCAAATTCTCTGTGTGCCGCAAATAAAAAGTGTCCATTGGCTGTGGATTGATGATTATTGCTCAATGCCCAATGTGTAAAATCCATCGATGCCAAGGGCCACTTGCCAAGTTTGTCAATGTATTGGTTGATTATTCCAGCAAAACTAAACAAATTGATTATTTGTATTTTGGATTGTTGTGCAATAAAGTTTAGTGCCAAGATGTTTTTGACAGTATTGTTTTCCCACCGTTGGTGGTAGTTATCAAATGCACACCATTGTTTGAGATAGTCAAAATAACTGCTGTGATTTTTTATGCTTTGATGATATTGTAATCTACCTTGTGGGATAGTTTCATCAGGTTCAGTTTTCCAAAAGTGTTCCATACCCGGTGCCATCGGCACCCAAATGGACTCTTCGTCACACCAAATTTCTGTTCTTGTTGGGCCAGTCCAGCAAGCCACAACAACATCATTGGTAGAAAGTTGGTCAATTAACTCACTACCAATTCGATACATAGCATCATTACTACCACCGGCAATGGCATGATTAACCGGAGCATATCCTAGATCTCGGGCAATCAACATTGGGTAACTATTTTTGTAACCATAGTCGTCAAGTTGACACTGGTCAAGTCCTTGTTGATCAATGCCCCGGAACATTTCAATCCCGGCAGCATGACTACATCCTAAAATTATAGCTTTGTTCAAAATTTAAATTCAATCCTCTTTAGCCTATCCCAACGAAAACTGCGCTAGGCACTTTGTTCACGCATAAGAATTTTTTTCATTTATTTTCTGCGTGTAATACGCCCTCGTGTTAGATCATAGGGTGAAAAATCTACTTCGACCCGATCTCCCAATAATATCTTGATGTTATGCTGGCGCATTTTACCTGATATAACCCCGGTTATGGGGTTTTCCATGTTGTCAAGTTTGACACGAAACATAGCATTAGGCAAAACATCAACTACCTTGCCTTCTAATTTTATAGAATCTTCTTTAGCCATTTATTAATTTGTTAATGGGATGTTCATACCCGATGAAAACATCCTGTAATTGTACTCACTGAAAAGAAATTGAGCATAATTTGGTTTGGCCACTGCATTTATTTTGTCAAATGATTGCCAATATTGAGTGTGATTCATTTTGCTGGCGTTAAAGAACATGCTTAAAAAATCACTGATGTCTTTGTAAACCATCATCCATATACGATTGTACTTGTCATGCGCTCTTGGATGATCAATGACCCGAGTCAGTGTTCCCAACATGCCGTGTACCAAGAACAAGCCTGTGGCTTCCAAGGGCTCCAAGAATCCACAACTAAGTCCAATTGAAACCACATTTTGTTTGTAGGGCTCAGGATTAAACTTGTTTTCAATTGGAACTTCAAATATTTTATCTACCAACAATCCAGGTGTCTTGGCAACAAACTCGGCTCGTGCTTGTTCTATGCTGATCAAATCTTTGTTAAATGCATATCCGTTACCAGTTCGATGTTGCAAGCACACTCTCCATCGCCAACCATGATCCATGCCATATGTCTGTGTGTAAGGCAGTGGAGTTTCATTGGGCAGATACTCACCAGGTCCGGCCAAGGCATAGTTGTTGATCAAGCTGTTGTGATGATTGTAGGTTGCCCCAATTGCTGATCTAATCAAGGACTTGAAGCCGGTGCAATCAATGTAAAGATCTGATTGATACTGCCCTTGAGTCCCAATTAGGCACTCCACACCCTGGCTTGAAGTTTGCACAGTTACAATGTCGTCAATCACATGTTTTACACCAAGCGGTATACCGCAACGATCACGCAATAACCCAGCCAGTTTAGTGGCATCAAGATGATAGGCCCAGCGATGCTTTTTGTCTGGTACAACGTTTGCCTTCATCCAGGCAAACTGTTCTTCAAGTTGGCTTTCATCTTGACAGAACATGTGCATCCAGCTACTGCCGGGCTCACTCCAGTCATTGTGCTGTATGCCGTACTTTCTAACCGCACTGCATTCTTGAAAAAGATCTTGCTCAGTCAACCCAACCACTTGTAAAAAGTCGTTGAGTCCGGGGATTGTACTTTCACCGACTCCGATAATGGGTATATTTTTGCTTTCGATAAGAGTGATATCCCATTTGTGTTGTGCGGCAAGATAGCAGGCTGTCATCCAGCCTGCACTGCCACCACCAACCACAGTGATTGTTTTAATTTTGTCAGCCAATTGAGAATTCAATCCTTTTTAGTCTATCCCAACGAAAACTACGCCAAGCGTTTTGCGTACAGTCCCAGACCACACACACATCATCGTTGGCTTTCTTTTTAGAAACAGGGGTATCTCCCTGGGTTTCATTTACTATGTACTTAGCGCCTTCAGCTTCGTTTAAGGTACAAACCATGGTTCTAACCGTGCCATCTGCCTTTTCAAATTCCACTGTGATTAATCGCTCTTGTAGCAGTTGTTTGAGCCAAACACGGAATGCAGTGCGCTCGGGTTCAGCGGCCCTGGTGTAATAGTTAGCATCACCATTGCTGAGTCTTTGCCACATTGTTGTTTCTTCAAAATTCATTGGTCATTGCCCCATGCTAAAGTAAAAAATAATTGATCTTCGATGCTGTCAAACACCCATTCCATGTAATGTTCTGTGGCATGTGTGGTATATCGATCACCGGGTAACCCAAAATGCTCAATTGCCCAGGCACACATTTCATTCCATTTAGGAACCCTAGCCCAAGTAATTCTTGTCACATGTGGATAGTTTATTGAATTTCCACTAGTTTTGGTTGCCACGTGTTGGCTCTTTCTTCGTAGTTGATATACCCACGCGGATTACATACAATGCGAGTACTGCCAATCATGTAATCAAAATCTTCATGTGTGTGCCCGTGTGTCCATAATTTGATCTGTGGATGATCCATGATAAAGTCATCTAGACTAGAACTGTAAGCACCATTCATGACGGTGTCATCTGCATATCTCGGATGTGTGCTCAATCTACTGGGTGCCATGTGTCCCACTACAACAAACTTTTCGTCGAACCGGCCTTCGATGACTTGTTGAATGTATCCCACACTGGCACGATGACGAAGAGCAGTGTCCTCGGGTGTTAATCTCCTAAATCCATGATCACTGTTGCGAATGATTCTGTAATCGTTCATCATGCCTGCAACATGATACAATGTGATAGGATCACCTCGGTTCATGTCGGTCCATAGTGTGCTACCAATGAATGTGTAGTCATCAATGGTTCTACAATCGTTTTCCATGAAGTACACATTGGGAAACTTTGCACATTCTTCACGCAGGTACTCAATACCAATAGGCCACTTGCCATGATAGAATTCATGGTTACCGGCCACATAGATAACATGTGGAAAAGTATCACTGCATCGTTGCAAAAACTCACGAAAGCGAACAGCCTGCGCTTGACGTGCGCCTAGACTCTCGATTACAATGCCTGCACGTAGGCTTTCTTCAGAATGGTCATGCATGTCCTGGGCAATCATGATATCGCCGCTTAGGATCAATACATCCACATTGTCTGTGTTTTCAATGGTGCAATCACCAAACTCAAGGTGAATGTCACTTGTTACATATAGTTTCATTTTATCTTCTCATTGTGCTAATTGCAACAGCTTCCTCATCACTGAAGATGGGCACAGCGTTGCTCTTATGCATGGTGCCAATACCTATGACTTTTGTCCCGGTATATTGTGGAATGCCTTTAGTACGAACAGCACCTGAGTGTCCTGTATCGCGACTAGCAACATGTTTGGTCTCACGACCAACTGGCGCTGACAGTTTATATGTCAGTGGCTCGGCAGCGAGAGCTCGCTTGCGTCGTTTTTCTTCTTGCTCAATACCTTGTGCTTTCAGTAACTCTTTCCAACTTGCATCAAGTTCACGGGCACGTTGTGCTTCTGCGGCATTACGGAATTTGACTTTGCCACGTTTCTTGCCGTTGAGACTCAAACTGGGATGATGTAAGTGCATACTCATGATTGTTCCTTCGTGGGTCGTTCGGGGCGGTTAGTACAGTATTCACAATTGGGATCACAACACTTGTAATCAATCCACTCATTGGTTTTAGAATTGTAGTAAGCATCGTATTCTGCAGAATACGCAATGTCTTTTTCATCAACTTCGTTGTCATCAATCATTTGCGTAATAACTCCATGATATATTCAGTGTCGCGCATATAGGCCACTGGCTTAAGCCACCCTGCATTGATGGCAGTGACAAAGATGCTCTTGTACTCGGCGGGACAATTATTGCTGATCTCAAATGCCGCTCGTGACACCAGTTGAATGCCATCGGGCGAAAATGTGAAGTCAACATCTCCTGGACGCAGAGTTTTAACGGAGCTGTCTGTGGAAGTGTTAAACATGCTGTATTATAGCAGATTACAAGTAATTGGTCAACCTTGTTGTTGCAGTGATTCCCAGGCCTTTTGCTTTTCTTTGAATTCGGCTTCAAGCCGTCGATATTGATCGCCAAGTTCTCGCAATTGGTCCCATTCTTTTTCCAGTGCAAGATTTGGACGTAGCATATTCAATCGATCTTGAATGGTTTGCAAAGTCTGAGTAAGGCTATGTCCATTTATTTTGATGTCGGCATTTTCACCTTGTAGTTCAAGCATGCCTGATTGATTCAACATTGCCGGGGAGGTGAAACCCCCTATATTACCAAAATTGGCACTTGCGGTGTAGATGGGGTTAGACCATGTCACACCACTATTACTACCACTTTGGGCAAGTACTTGATTGCTACTGCCAATTGTTATGGTATCAATGCTGGTGGTGCACATGGTGGACATGTTTGGCTGCCAAGGTGGTAACGAGCCGTGATCCAGGGCAACATCTACGTCTAACCCTTCAAGATCCAATTCAAGCTGATCACTTAGACTCATAACAGTTAGGCCTTTTTAGGTGCGGCCAGGGCTTCTTTTTCTGCTGTAATTTCTTTTCGACGCTCTTTGATGCCCTTGCTCATTTCTTGTAAAGCTTTTCTGGCACGAGCTGCCGCTGCCTTCACTCCCTTGGCTGTGAATTTTTCATTTTCTGCAATGTAGGCCTCGTATGCGGCCACGATTTGTTCATGTTGTGTCATTTGGTTTCCTTTGTATAATGTGCATTGGCACTGTTTAATTATACGTTGTATTTTTACAAAGTCAAATTTTTTGATTAAATTAGGTCAGATTTCATTACAATGGCCAGCCTGGGATCTTGATCCAATACTAGTTGCCAACATTGATCAAACTCCTCGTTGGCGTGCTTGGTAAACTCAGACAACATGAAGTCAGAAAATTCTGACTCCCCGGGTATGATCTTTACTAGTTCATCACACAACTGATCATGTTGGGATGTGTAATAAGTTGCATGTGTAAGGATAGCATGTAAGCAATGGTCAACATATCCATCCCAATACGGTGACCAAATCAACACATCCTCATATCTCGATTTATAAAAGTCTCTTCCGTATACGTCCCACCAGCGCCGAAGGCTCAGATAAAAATTTGCCTGTACTCTAATGATCTTGCGTTCTGGAAAAAGTTTAGAGATAGTTGGACTGTACAAACAATGAAGGGTTACCATGGGCTCAAGAATATCCATTGGCTCCAAGTCATCAGCAAACAACGGATACTTGGGATAGTTATACCAGGCCACTAAGCCTTGTGTGTCCCATCCATAATGAGAATGTTGTCCTGGATGTTGAGCCCAAGCCCAACTGCCACAAAATTTTCGTACCAGTCGTGTGCCACCTGACCCGGGTGGGTAAGTCACAACAATGGGAATTGCATTATTCTCCATCTATATGACGCTTATTCCAACAGTCCCATATTGTAACAGAGTCCCAGTTGTGTGGCCAGTGTAATCGAAACATGTGTAGACTGTTTTGTTCATAAATTTTCATGCGATTGGATTCTATCACTGCATGTATGTTGTTGTTTTTGGCCCAAGAAGATAGTTGATTGGCTGCGTTTGGGTTACGAACAATGATGATATACAAGGGCTCATGGCTCCTATACGAAGGTATAGACATTAATGTAAAATAGTGTTTTTAGGCACTTCCAAAGAAGTTGCCTGTGCAGACCTTTGTTCTAAAAGGTCAGAAAATTCTTTGTCTAAGACAAAGATTTCATCTTCATGGTGAGAAGCATTTTCATCAGAAACCCCTACAAGTTTCATTAATGGGCCGATACGAACTTGTCTATAACCTCTGCGATACAGTACTTCGCAGAGTTCGAGAATAAGATCATGCACTGCCTCTTCTAATTCTTTTTCTTTTGGCATCAATTAATTATCTCATCTGCAATTAAACCGCACAAAAGAAAAGCGGCCCTTGGGGCCGCTTTGGTCTAAG
>Ga0214921_10006352_pt1 | contig 16245 bp, 15 predicted proteins | sample LL1505_MetaG_FD_177992 | JGI IMG/M metagenome (GOLD analysis project Ga0214921, IMG submission 177992) | Freshwater microbial communities from Lake Lanier, Atlanta, Georgia, United States - LL-1505 | ecosystem: Environmental > Aquatic > Freshwater > Lake | place: USA: Georgia | collected...
GTCTCTAAATCCATTTCAATGTATTCAAATTATTCAAACTCAACAACATGCATTCAATCTTGAACGTTTCTAATTAATTAGAAAAAAATGTGCTGAACAAAACTCTGAGCGAGCAGCGAAAGAGGTTTGTGAAAGCACAAGCGAACGCCAGTTCGCTCTACAACATGGCTTTAAGTTAACAATAATGCTTTAGTGGCTTGCTGGGGAATGGCTAGTTGCCTTCTTGATTTGGGCCTTGATATTTGCCCTACGTCGATCCGATCAGGCTTTGTTTGCGGCCTTTTAAATGGGATTGCCTGTTCAGGTGAAGGGCAGATCAGCAGGGGTGGGTTCGCGAAAAAACCGACAACTTTTCATCAACCCCTCACCACAAGTTGTCGGTTGAACCGACAACTTATTTTCAGGGGTCAACGTTATGGGCCTGTGCTGCTGCGCTGGGGTCCGTGCATGGGGCGGCTCATGCGCACAAACCCCTCAAATCCGCCCTGCAGTGCAGTGTTTCAAGGGTCCGCTGTGTTGGGTAGCTGGCAGTGGCGGTCTGCGCTTGTAGGGCTGATTTGGTAACCCGATGCTTTGGCCGGATATCGGTTGTCCAAGTGCGCAAGTGAACCAACACTGTGTGCATGAACTCATACAACAACAGCAACAAGTTATTTGATCCCTCACTACTGACCCAGTTCACGGGCACTCAAAGCTACTACCCAATTTCATCCCAGCATTTGCTGACCGATGGCACTTGTTATCTCTCACAGGCCGCTCGGTGTTTTTGGATCATGGATGCCATAGCCAGTCACTTAGCGGAAATAGGCACCATGGACTGGTTTGTAGTGGTTCGAGTGATTTGTCGCCACAACTCAGCCACCATGATCTATGAAGATGGCAATGGCAACGAACACGCCCGTCAAGAGATTCCCCATGCGGAGTTTGCTCTGGAAAAGATCACCTTGTACGCCTGCTGGGATGGAGAGCATTGGGTGATCATGCTGCCCAGTGAGTACTGACGGTTACATGAAGAAATAGAAGTAGAAGATCATTTGCATACGTCGCAATCCATCCGCTCTGCCGATTTGTCGACCTGATCCGTCATAGAGTCTTTCACCATCGATGCGACCCATCGAGCTACCGGAGGCGCTGTACAGACGATCACCCTCAATCCGTCCCATTTGTCGACCAGACGCATCGTAAACACGCTCGCCATCAATGCGCCCAAGCTGCCTGCCCGATCCGTCATAAACGGTGTAACCATCCACGCGCCCAATTTGACGGCCTGAACTGTCGTAATAACGCTCTCCATCCACACGGCCGATTTGTCTACCACTTGAGTCGTACATGCGCTGGGCGATCGCCATACCTGAAGCTAGGGCCAATAGCATCACTAGAGTAAAGATTCTCAACATAGAGCACCTCGTTTTTGTTTTGAATGGAATCATTGTCGAGCGAGTTTCATTTCACTGTTGTGGCCAACCACTTGCACACCGCTTGAACCTGCATTTGAGTCATCCCCGTATTCGGGTTACAAAGAATCAAATGTTCGCACTCTTTAGGGAACTCTAAAACCGCGTCATCCAGCGCTCGCCAATTGGCTAATGATTTGCCTCGCTGGTCCAAGTAAGCTTTGATTTCTTGATATCGCGCATGCTTGACTACTAAAGCGGGCCCGGTCCTGCCCACCACCCGATGGGCTAAGCCATCAGGAAGCATTTGCTTTAGTTTTTCCAAAGGGTAATGAAACCGCCAACTCGAAGAAATGATCAGTTGGCAAGTGCTGCCCGCCAAGGCCTGCTCTAGGAGTTGCACTTGGGTGAACACCACCCCAGGCTTGTTGGCCGGATGGAGCACACCATCAAAATCCAGAAACAGATAGTGGGGGTACATCACATCTAATATTAGATAAGCGCCATCTCAGATATCCCCCGACCCGGAGTAGGCCAGGTTCTCAAACCGGGTGAGTTGACTCAAGAACGCCAGCTTGATCGGCCCTGTAGGACCGTTGCGGTGTTTGGCGATGATGATCTCCGCCACGCCGGGTTCTTTGCAGGCTTCTTTGGTGTAGTACTCATCCCGGTAGATAAACAGCACCAAGTCGGCGTCCTGCTCTAAAGAGCCGGAATCCCGCAGGTCGCTCATCATGGGTCGTTTGTCGGTTCGCTCTTCCACCTTGCGGTTGAGCTGACTCAGCGCAATGATGGGGCACTTGAGCTCTTTGGCCAAGAGCTTCAATGCTCGGGTGATTTCACCCAGCTCACTGGCGCGGTTGTCTGATCCCCTGTCGTGCTGGGTGCCGGACATCAGCTGCAGGTAGTCCACCACGATCAATCCTAATTGCTTGCAATCTCTTGCCAAACGTCTTGCCGTAGACCTGAGGTCTGAAGGGGTCAACATGCCGGTTTCATCAATGTGCAGAGGCATGTCCCTCAGCTTCTCAATCGCCTCGGTCAAGCGCCCCCACTCTTCGTCCCGCAACTTGCCGGTTCTGAGGTGACCTTGGTCAATACGTCCAATAGAGCCCACGATACGGGTGGCCAACTGAGAGGCCCCCATTTCCATAGAGAACACCAACACCGGCATCCCTTCATTGAGGGCAATGTGCTCCGCAATGTTGATGGCCAAACTGGTCTTGCCCATAGAGGGCCTGGCCGCCAGGATGATCAAATCACCGGGCTGTAAGCCTGCGGTCATCCGGTCAAACTCAAAGTAGCCGGTCCGCACACCGGTGACGTCATTGGGGTTGTCGGCGGCCTTCTCCACCCGATCCATCAACTCCAAAGCTAAAGTACTCATCACCTGAAGGCGCGGCTTGGATTGGTTGCCTTCCTGCCCAATTTTGAAGACGGCCTGTTCTGCCTGGTCGATCACTTCATCCAAGGTGCGCCCGTCTGGGTTCATGGCTGAGACAGAAATCATGTCGCCCGTTGCTACCAACTTGCGCAGCACCGATCTTTCTCTAACGACTTCTGCGTAGCGTCTTATGTTGCTCTTGTTCGGTACAAACTGGGCCAAAGCATTCAGATAGGTCAATCCACCTGCTTCCTGCGCCTTGTGTTGACCCTCAAGGTTCTCAAACACCGTGACCACATCAGCCGGTTTGCCCGCTGCAATCAATTGCGAAATAGCGCCAAAAATCAAGCGATGCTCGTACTTGTAAAAGTCAGACGCCGAAATGGCATCACTGAGCAAATCAAACATGTCGTTGTCTAAGAGCAAAGCCCCAATCACCGAGGACTCTGACTCCAGCGAATGTGGAGGAAGCTTTAGAGATGACACCTCCAAATCAGGCAACTCCATCGTCGCCATCATTTGACGAACACCTGCTGACGCATATCGCGCTTCAACACCGAGAGAAACTCACCCCACTGCTGTTCATCCAACTCATTGCACACCGACTTCTGGCGTTCAGCGGCATAGAACCGGCGCACCCGCAAAGTCTGGTCTTGGAGCTCATAGCGGGCCTCATACCTCAAAGGGCCTTTGGCGAACTTCACATTGGTGGGAATGCGCTCCACTTGAATGCCGGGCACCAACTGCAGCTCAATATCCTCTTTGTGGCTGACCGAACCACAGGCGGCGGGAAAGCGGCGTTGGGTCACAGGTGGGTTGGTCGTGCTGATACTGCGCAGTCGGGAGGGCGAGACCCCATTGGGGATCGTGAACGCACTGGGGCCTGGCACGTTGATCACCGGCTCGAGCTTGAAGCGGGATTTGATGAACCACTTGTTGTCCAAGTCCGAGGGGTCAGGGCTGGTGACTTCGCCAGTACCGGTCTCATGAAACCGGGAGAGGATCTGGTTCACGATGCGCTCTTGGGGTTGGTTGATGTGCCTGAACCTCATGGCTCGAGCGTCCACCTCCTGGTAGCCCATGTATTGGGTGGTGGCAGCACCTTGCACACTGCCGTCCCCCAGCATGCGCATGTGCACCTGAGTTCGGGTGCCGTCCTTGGCGGCTTGGTCGATGGGCGTGCGCGCCGTCTGCCCTGTGGCCGTATGCACCACCGGCTTGTTCATGTCGTCGTCCGGCAATGTCCCCATGGGTGCAAACCGGCTGGTGGAATCCAGATACAGATTGAGCGACGGCACGTAGTTGATGACGTGGTTAAAGGCCGAGGGCGTGGGCACACCGGGCAAGTTAAAACTGTTGCCCGAGTGAATCAAGGCTGGGGTGCTGTCAATGCCCACCGCTTTGAGCAGGGCTTCAAGCATCACCGTATGGTCTTTGCAGTCGCCATAACGGTTGTCTAGAACGCTTTGAGCGGAATGCGGCACAAAGCCTCCGGCACCCACATAGATGCCTAAGTAGCGGATCTTTCCTGACACCCAGTTGTAGAGGCGGCGCACTTTGTCTGCAGGGGTGACGGCGCCTTGAGTCAAGGTCTGCGCCAGCCGTTTGATGTCTGGTGTGACCTCGGTTTTAGGGAGCGCCCGCTCCTGATAGGCCCTGCCCACCTCGGCCCAGCTGGTAAAGGTGCTGAGCATCAGGTGCGGAGAAAAGTCTCTCGCATCCACCCGGCCCGGCTCCGACGGATAGGCCGTGTCGGACTTGTACGTCCAACGGTAGCGCACATAGTCTTTGCGGTCGTCAGGCAGACTGGCCACCTGCCCTCCCTCGGCGCCCTTGAGAGCCACTTGGAGTTTCAGTGCCGGATCTATCGAGAGGTGCACCTCCACCTGCTCGTGTCGGTAATAAGGCGAGAAGTAGTGGGTGTCGTAAAAATGGCCGGTGAAAACCGGTGTGTGTTGGGTGGAGCGCACCCGGTAATAGACCTGAGAGCCCACCTCCACCTGGGAATAAATGATGACTTTTTCTTTGTAGTCGTCATAGATGCCGCTCTCGCTGTCCACAGCGTCCTGGGTGCGGATCTTGTCGGCTTCCACCGGCACACGCTTGCCATTAGGAAATAAGGTGTAAGCCTCCATCACCTCCACCACTTCCAAGGTGCTGTTGTAGGTGATTTTTTGCTCACCGGCGGTCTCCACACCACTTTCTGTTTCCACCCGAAGCTGGAACTCCATGGTTTGAGAATACGTGGCGTCCCGCGCCACCTGATAGGTCATGATGTTCTTGACCACCGTCAAGGCGGGCTTGTACTGGGCATAGGCCGCCGGCAGCATGAACAACAAGGTGAGTACACCGACCCACAGCACTTCCCAAAGCACGGCCCTCAAGCGATCCGTCCAAGGTTTGCGAGGTGGCATAACCTTCAAGTTATGCACATGACCTTTGTGGAAATAAGTGTAGAAATATTCCAAAGGTCCGGCTCTAGCGACAATGCATCAATTATTTCGAGAGCATAACGACGTTAAATTTATCCTCTTGCGGAGCACCGGGAAACTATTCGCTCAACCTCTTTAGGTTCAAGTATCTCTAGTAGCTTTGTTCCACCTTGGAGGTTTAACTCCTTCATAACTGAACGGAACTTTTCACGCCCGTAAAGTTCTTTGTCGCCTTGGTAAGACTGATCGAGCTTTCGAATGACAGAAGACAGCAACACAACATTTTGAGATGTTGTTGGACGCTCAATAATGTTTGCCCTAACGTCTGACTGATAAAGGAACGCCGTCAGAGATTTTTCAAGCTGCAGACCATCAACTTTGTTACAAATAGATGCCATCCACCAGAGTCTAGATATAGCATTGTCTCTCTCTATACCCCTAGCACCAGTTGCAAAAAAATGCTTTTTTATGTGTGAGATGGCCTTATCCTTGTCCTGTGGAATTGGCCAACGCTCACGTGTGTAATTTAAGAGAACAATATGAGTTAGATAAACCCAAAGTCGTTGATCACGAGCCAGGTATGCGGTAATTTTCGGAAGCCCATTAAATGCACCAAGACAACATTGAACCTCATTGGGGTTATCGCCAATGACCTTGATTTTGTTCAATTCTTTCTCATCAAATTCAAAATCAGTTTCTATGAAGTTAGAACTATCAGATGTCAAAAACTGAAAATCACCGCTTCGGTATTTTTCCAGATTCGGCTCAATCTCTTTCGTTAAGTCATAAACCAACGCTTCACGCATTAATAATATTTTTGACATCACTCCGCCCCCTTCAAAACATAAGCGTTGAGAACCCTCAAAGGATATTTCATCAACTTTTGCGCAAGTATATAAGCATCGGTTCCAACTATGTCAAGACCATTATTGTGAATCTGTCTATAAAAAACTCTAACCCACTTTTTATCCTCATAATCACCGCCAAACTCTTTAAGGCGCTGTATGGCATGAACCGCCGCACTAAAATAAATTGAATTTAGCAAGATAACCTTCATCGAAGTATTGTTTCTTGCATTGTCTATTGACTCCTTCATCGCAGTACTAATTATGATTTGGATGTGATCATCATCCAGATTTATACGCCACTCACCATCAGAAAATTCAGGATTTTTGACCAAATCAAATACTGACGTGACAGGCTTAAAAAGATCTCTATCGATGTAGAAAACTGCAGTCTCATCTTGAGCTAACACATCTCCAGGTGTAAAGGCAAAGCTATCTCGACCGAACTCTGGATTTATATCAGGCGAAGAAAAAGAAAGTATTTTCTTGACAGCAACAATATAGGAGTCAACCCTTACCTCGCCACGCAAATTACCAACATCGAAGTTCTTTACAACGCGCTTATCATCAGATGTTATTAAATCTCTGAAATATGTTTCACGACAGGATACTATTGCAACAAATTTTGCGTTTCCAAGCTTAATTTGCTCAATTAGTTCTGATGAAGATACACGGAAGCTGATTTCAGCAGTTACCAATCCTTCATTACTGGAGAAATCAACATTAGTCTGAAACTCAACATCGACGTAATCATCGCTGTAAGGTCTCAATACTGGATACGGAAATGTTTTGTTACGATCAAACTTCATGGGCCACAACCTTCAATGCACCATCAAATACACCTCTAAAGCCTACATCGATCATTACACGACTCCCTTTTTCGACTTCAATAATTAGGCGTCCTTGCCTAATTTCTCCAATTGATGCCTCTTTAATCGCTAACTCATAATCGCTATCAGCGCCTGCCTCAAGTAGGCTGATAGCGCACATTCCTGACTGAAGTGGAGTAAATGAAATCCTTCTGGACTTAGAGCTTGTAGAAACGGCCCTTAAGTTGCTCAAAGAAACACTTGGTCGGCTAGCGCTCGAACCTTGTCCACCCGGTGCAGCCCCTTTACCAGCACCCAAACTGTCACCGCCACCGGCCCCATCAGCACCACCGCCACCTTCATTACCATCGCCCTCTGAACCGGGACCTGGTCCATCTTGAACAGTTGTAGCTGGTTTATCGAACTTAATTGGTACAGGGCGTGCACGTATGACGATAGACCCAAAAGGATTAATTTCTTCTGCCGGCTTACCATTTCCCTCGCCACTATCATCTGGAAAAAAATCTTTCAATTCATCAAGAGCCGTAACATCAGACACGGGATCCTTGGCATGTCGCTTCAACATATCGCGTATCCACGTAGCCATATCTTTCAAGGCTTTTTTTCCCTTTTGCTGTTCTTCTCTAGAAGAAAGCCTATCTGGTTCGAAATCATCATGTCTAGGAGGCTCCATGGCTCGTAAAAGCTCTATACCTTTAGAGTTCTTACATTCGAAGACAGCAACAAATTCTTTGAAATCTGCAAAATTTTTAATTCCGGGAAGGCTCAAACTATCAGAGATAAACATTCCATTCCTCAAGAATGCCACTCGTTTAGGAAGTCCCTCACCAACAAATATTTTGATTTGACATAGTCCCAATTGTGAAGACTGCGTCTGCTCAGTGATTACACCTTCTGTCATTGATAGACACGCCAGATAACTTTTTGAGTTATTGAACTGATCTGGTTCATTTTTTTGATTAGATATAGCCTGAATAACAGACTCATCTTCAAAGAATGTTTTTACAGTGTTTTTAGAAAGAAAATACTTTCTGTCTATATCAACTTCCAAAGCGCCTTCTGAGATAGATCCAAAAAAATTTTCGGCAACTGATGTAGCTAAATTAGCCTCCCAACCAGATGAATTATCGAATCCCAATATAACAAGCTTAGTACCGACATCATCATCTGTTAAATCATCACCCCCACGCTGTATCCATGAGGGTATTGTTTTATAATGTCCTGAGATAGGCTGGCATTTTTCTTTGATACCCCAAAAACCAACTCCTTGGCGCCTATAACCCAGATCATCGTGCGACATCAAGATTGATTTACCTTGTGTCAGTCTCTGTAAAATTCCATTTTGATCTTTATATACAGTTGAAACGAATACTGTTCTCAATTTTGAAACGGCGTAAGGCGCAAACTTACCAATGCCAAAAGAACCAGTAGCAGTATCTGAAGATTTTTTACTTTGTCCTTTTGCCTTCATAAAAGCATAAAAAGGTGTGCCATTATGAGACGGCCCCGACATTCCTTTAGTATTAAAGTCGGATATTTCCAAAATAGAAATTTTCGATTTCTTAAGTTCAGAAGCAGCTAATTCAAAAAATCGTTTAGCCTTTACACTTTCTTCAATAGAGGCTTCATGACAAAGATCAATTGTTTTTTTAAGCTCATCAATATTGGGAATCTCCGATGTTTCCACCGTCATCTGCTTGATCGACACCTTAACAATTGACCCGTTTCCGGAATCAAAAGAATTTTGATTTACCTCACGAGCCAAATGTCGAATAGGACTCCCAGAAAAATGTTCAATTCCAGGCTCGTTAAAGCCATCCCACTGATCCGACTCATCAATGGGGTGATTCCATCCAAAATTTTGCATCATTTATTCCTCTCTGTTTCAATTTTTTCTTTGACCGCTTTAGCAATTTTTTCTATTAATACTGGCACGACAGAATTTCCTACTTGCTGATACCTCTTAGGCCTAGTGACCTCTTCTGGAAATTTATACCAATCAGGGAAACCCTGCAACTTCAAACACTCTGTTTCGGTAAGTTTTCTTAAGCCCTTTTTATCAAAAATAAAAGGAACGTTGTGCCCACCTAAGCCCATGTTAGCCGTTAGCGTAGGGCAAACGCCTGGATCCTTTACACGAACCAAATATTTTCTGAGTTGATATATACAATAACGATCATTTTCTTTTTCCGAGATCATTTTGTGATATCTGTTATCCTCGTCTAAATAATAATAATCATCATCAATAACACCATCAAACTCAATAAATTTCCTTAAGTCTTTTTGTGAATTATGCAAATTTAATTTAAGATCCAATCGACCATTTCGGAATTCATCTGCCGAGAAAGCTATCATGAATAATCGATTTCTATTTTGCGGCACATGAGTATAATCATATGCATCCAACTCAAAAGCATTTGAATCCCTAAACCAATAGCCCGCTTTTTTTATTTGCTTAGTTAACTCTAAAAACCAACTGCCACCATCGCCATTTTTTAGATTTGGGGAATTTTCTAAAACAATAACAGATGGCTTTTGATCTCCGAATTCATTAATTAATCTAATAATTTCATAAAATAACATTCCCCTTGGATCCTGAAAACCCTTTCGTTCACCAGCAGTAGAAAAGCTCTGACATGGAAATCCAGCATGAAGTATGTCAACAGGTTCAAGTTTGTTTTTTTGTACCCCAATGTCTAAAATACTCACTGGACCTGATTCATCACATATTACATTTGGTCGATCAATGTTCTTACTGTAAGTTGTAACAGCGGCGATATCATTCTCAATTGCCCAAGTCGTTTTGACGCCAGCTTTTTCGAAGCCAAGACAAAAACCACCGATACCAGAAAATAGCGCACCCGCTTTTAAAGTAGTTGGCATTATCAAATTTTGAATTCGTTTTTAGCGGACTGCATTCTGCTAGTAAAGCTATGCTTTACTAGGTCTAGTTCAGCCTGCAACACACGGATCACTTTTCTTGCCTCTTCTTCGGTGTACTCGTAATTTTTGCGATTAGAAAGATTAGCTATCAACCCGAGATCCTTGATAGCTCTGTTCACTCGCTTGTTTGCTAGCTCTAAAAATTTAGCTCTTTTGTCTCTCTCCGTCTCAGTTAACTCACTCATTCACCTCTCCAATAATTTCTCAATTTCTGAAATGTAGCATATAGAGTCAATTTGTGATCGATGTAAACAATTTTTTTTCAACATTTTTTGTTTGTAAAGCCTAAAAGGCTTCTGTTGGATGTGATGCAGCTTCAGAGCTAAATTTTTAAGTTCAACTAAGCTTTCCTGCCTGGCTGTGCTTGCTTTAGACCTTTAACTTGGCATCTACTTATAAGAAAACAGCGATTTTCTTATGAGTTGACGCAAGTGCTTGATTTCATTGACCCGACAGGTTGAACGGACTCTGGTTGTCCAAACCAAACCAAAGAAAACAAACTGTAGCTCTGTTTTTATTACGTTATGGAGCACAGATGGCACAAGCTAAAACACTCACCGCAGCGGAGCTGCGCCGCGTGACCGACTACATAGCCACGCGCCCGCACGCAGCGCGTAACAGGGCTATGTTGATGATGACGCACTTGGCAGGTTTAAGGGTTGGGGAAGTTGCACTGCTCAGCTGGTCAGATGCCGTGAATCCTGAGGGGGTTGTACGAGAAGAAATCCGCCTCAACGCAGATCAAACCAAAGGCAGACATCCCCGCACCGTGTATGTCAGTCCTAAGCTGCGTAAAGAGTTGCAGTATTACGTCAACTCCATTCCTGCAAGAGCCGATGAAGCTGCGTTTTTTTATACGCAAAAGCATCCTAGGCGTGGCTTTTCTCCCAACACCCTCACGCAGCTGTTCTTCAATGTGTACCGGGGTGCATGCATTGAGGGTGCAAGCAGTCACAGCGGACGCAGAACGTTTGCCACAAGTTTGAGCAGCAAAGGTGCCAGCATTCGGGTGTTGATGAAATTAATGGGGCACCGCAACATTTCCACCACCATTGGATACGTGGATGCAAGTGACGACATGCTGCGTCGTGCGGTTGAACTCGTGTAGGGTCACATCGCGCGTTGGGGGCTCAGAACAAAAGCCCCTGATGGTGAAGTGTCGGTTTAACCGACACCTTTTCATGAGACCCTGAACATTGAATGACCTGTGCGCGAGCATGTCCCATTTCTTCTGGGCCCTGTGCAAACAACTCATGTGAGCGCGCACTGCTGGTGAAATCAAAGCTGCCTTGAACCGAAGTGGGTTTCACTTTGCAAGGAAAGTCATCCACAGCCGCTTGCTCTGCTGTATGAAAAGCCCATCCATGGTGACGAATGACAGTCAAGGTCAAGTGTCGGCGCTCATGGTCTTGTGCAGCATTCATTCTTCTGCCTGCTGGGTCGATCTTTCCTACCAGTCGATCCACCAACATGGCCTCGGCACCAATTCGCCACAGCTCCACCTCGGGATTGCTGAACATCAAATAACTGAGATAGATGTGCTTCCAGAAGTTCTTCTCTGCAACTGGTGTGAGTTTGGTGCGACTTCCCTGCCCTTTGGGCACATGTGATTTGATGAAAGTTAGTAACTCTTGATCAGTAGCTCGGTTCAGCCCCTCGGGGAAACACACCAATAGATCTTTGGCTGACAAGCGCTCTAGCTGAAGCGGCGTTCTGATCTCCATGTGATCACGCTGCTGTGCACCACGACGGCGCGCCATGGCCACCCAATCCGCAAACGTGCATCGGTTCACATCGCCATAGGTTTGAGCGCACCGCAACACCAACTTGCTGCGTGCGTTCAGTCGGGGCGCTGAACCCACCATCTTCATATGTTGGCATGCAGCGGAATAGCTGGGGCTTAGCTTAAGAAAGTTAAACAACAAACGTTCTAACGCGCATGCGCCAGCCTCAGACCCGAACAACGGTCTGATCGGCTGGTGACCCCCTGAACTTGTCTCCACCCTGAGCTCGGATTTGTTTTACATACAAATTTCAAATTGCAAATTTGCATGTATTCGTGGCAAAGAAATATCGGTGCAATCCATAGGTGACCCTGACTTCATACGGTCACAAATTCATCAATCAACTAGGAGCTCTATATGAGTAATTCAAATGCCATTTCTTCTAAAGTCATAGGCAACTCAATCACATCAGACGCCAGCAACAAGCCCGCTAGTGGCAACGTTGGGTTATTGCTGACCCGCAGCAACCCTGAACGCGCTGTAGGCGATGCGATTGATCAATTGGTGGCAGAACGCCAGCATTGGGAAAACAATGAACTGGCCAACGCCAATGAAGTGCTGTATGGACTGTTGCAACACTGCTACGCACTCAACAACGCCATGTCAGGCACGGACATGACTGCCAAGTCCTTGCGAAAGGGTCTGAACAACTACATTCAAACCCACAACTACCAATTTAAAGAGACCAGCCCACTGATCACCAAAATTGTGAAGTGTGTGTTTGGTGTGGACCGTCGCCGTGTCAACGCCTACAGCACTGCGCTGCGAGTAGCCATTGCAGAAAAAGTGCCAGTGATGTCGTTGCCCAAGTTCTTCAAGGAGCAAGGCGGTATTGAGGAAGTTCGCAGGCAAACCTCTGCTGGCAAAGGCAAATCCACCAAGGACAAAGTTCAATTGGGACGCGCGGTGCTGGAAAGTGATGTGTTGGCCACCGTTTCCAGCGACACACTGAACAAAAACATCTCCACCCAAAACCTTGAAGATGGCGTGGTGCTGTTGGCCACACGTGAAGATGATGGCAGCTTTGCTATACGTCAGATCGTGCAATCTAACGCTGCTGTAAAAAGTGCATTGGCTGCTTGTTCCAGTGTGGGAGAAGAGAAAGAACGCGCTAAACAAATCGAAGCCGAATACTTGGCCATCGATGAAGAACGCAAGGCCGCACAGGCTGCGCTCAAAGCAGCTTGACACCCAAAGCCCCTTCCGAGTGACTCAAGGCACTTGTACATGGTCAATGTCCTTGGTCAATGACCTTGGTCACTCCCTTGGATCCATTCGTTTAGCAGTTCACCCAAACAATTTCGGAGATTTCTACATGTCAAACCACCGCGCTCACGCAGTTCAAGTGCCTACACCCCAGTGTCTCAATGACTTTGCTTTGCACCCCAACAGCCGCTACAAGTTGGAAAGTATTTTGGATATGACCCTGCCCTTTCCATCAAACGGCGTGTGCGGCATCATCCTCTATGGTCTGTACGGCACTGGCAAAACCACTTTGGCCAATTTGCTGCCAAGCCTTATTGATACAGTCAAAAGCAATCCCCAAGCGCTGGAGGCTCAGCCCAGCGACATCACCCCCAGTACGGAACCCGGCGTGGATTTTTATGCATGTGCCCAAGGCCAAAACGGTGCACACCTCACGCAGCAAATTCAAAATCGAACCCAGTTGGTGTCATTGAACGATTCCAGGTATCACTTTGTGATCATGGATGAAGTGGACAACTTGACTGATGCGGCGCAAGCAGGCCTTAAAGCCATCATGAACAAGCCTCATGTGATCTTCATCATGACCACCAACCACTTGGACAGGATCGACAACGGTATTGAAAACCGCAGCGTGGTGATTGACATGAACGTGCCTACTGCCGTGCACTGGAGGCCCCTATTGCGGCGTGTGTTCACCCAAGCCAACCTCACCCCGCCACCTGATGCGGCCTTGGATCAAGTGGTTACAGCAGGACGAGGCAGTGCACGGACGATATTTTCAGACGTGGTGATGGCAGTGAATCAAGCCAAGCGCTCGGGTCAGATGGGTGTGGCCAAAGTCGCTAACCTGAGGAGTTGAGATGAGTGCAACTCCTGAGATTAAAAATCCTGATTCGACCTGTATCCTCTTTAGCACTAAGAACAAACTAAGCCTGAGAGACCTCAAAAGCACATTCGCTGTGACTTATGGGCGACTCTTCAACATAAATCGCAACAACAGAAGGTTTGGCCATGTTTTTGATAAATTTTTTGGTATTAAAAACTCGGACCCCGAGAATGGGATCTACATCAAATTAATCAAATCCCAAGCCATTACCCATCTGTTCATTACCAAGCCAAATTCTGTAACCAAAGATTTTGGGATCATGAAATATGGATCCGAGTTACTTGGAGGCTTTGATGTGAGCACAGACACATTCGAAGAACTCAGTGAGTTGGTTGATACCTACGTGACGATTGCAAATTTTTGTGGCTATGAAATGGATGTGCTCAGAGATATCTGCAATGAATCAAAAGATGTGTGCTTGTTTGATCCAGTCACTCCAGTGGACCTCATTAATCACCTTATGCATGCGATGAAAAGTTGTGAAGAGTTTGGCCTCCCGAAATTGAATTTCGCACGATCCAAAATCGATGCTTGGGAGCAAGCGCACACTTGGACAGACATTTACAACGCCACTGCCGCTCAAAACAATGACTTGACTTTGATTGCAGCCTAAGCAGCGAAAGGGTGTCTGCTGTAACCAATCGCAGGATGTGGCAATGCAATGCGTCCTTTAGGTTCGCTTGCCTTGTAGCAAGTCGATGTTCATCTCTGCGCTGAGATTAGACGAATAGAACCGTTCGATCATGTCCACACTGGTGCGTGCATTGCGAGCGAGTGTGATGAGATCAATATTCTTCCCATAAAGAAGTCGAAGCGTCATGGCGGTATGGCGCAAACTGTAAATCGTGCGTGTTTGCCCATTCGCAGCATTTTCTGCAATGCCTGCCAAGCTTTGAATGTGCTTGAACTGCCATCCGTAGACCACCAGCAGCCACCTCCTGTCCATTAATTCTGGCAAAAACACATAGTCCTCAGGTTGCCCAAAACCTTCGGACTTTTGCTTGGCCAGTAACCGTTCATATACAAACACTGCCGGTTGTAGAGTGACGATGGGTTTGTCATGCTTCTTGGTTTCGGGCAGGTTCAATCGCAAGTAGATGTGCTTGCCTCGGACTATGGTCACATGCTTGTGTTGAAGGAGCTTGATGTCACTTGGCCGCATGAACCCATTGACCATGAAACGGATCATCCAGTGCAAGTCTGGACTGACCAAGGTGTATCGTGCGTACACCTCATTGCTGCTGCGACTCTTATCGGCTGCTCCATCGGATATTCGTCTGCCAATTTGCATGCGTGCAATTCGAACAAGATCACGATATTCGGTAAGTGAGAAACTACCTCGAGGCTTGTTGACAACCTTGATGGACGGAAATCTCGGAATGGTCTTGATCAAATTGATGCCGTGTGCATGCGACAAGACTTTACGAACTGCGACCATGTGCTGCTGAATGGTGGTGCTGGTGAACCCCTGTTGGCTCATCCGTTCCACATAGTCCGACAACTGCTGATAGCTGACATGGTCGATGGGCATGTGCCCAAAAAATGGCACGATACTGTTATGTAACCTGTTTCGAAGAATGGGGATGCTGGCGGCACTCAGTTCACCACGCTTGACCCTGGCCATCTGGAAGGCCAACATGGCAGGCACCACGTCGGCAAATTTACAGATCTTTTCTTCACGGTGCGCCACCTGCGTTCCATACAGCTCAGCAGTCTTGATATGAAAAAACTGCTTGGCCTGACTTATGGCTGCTAGCTTGTTGGTGGTCTTAAGGCTTTGTGTGTAGGTCCTGCCTTTGAGGTAGCACCGCACTTGCCAGTACCTGCTGGCATTGGTTTTAAAAATGCGAAGCTTGGATGGGTAGTTGGCAATGGGTGTGATGGATTCAAGTATGGGTAGCGTACGGTGCCGAGGCGGAAAATAATTGGTGTCGTTTGCTGCCAGCTGCCTCGGGATTTCCTGCATAGCCACAAGCGTAATTTCTGACCAGCGATCTGGACAACCAGAATTTGAAATTTGTAGCTAACCTGAAAGCCCTGCGTTGGACACTGTGCCAAACAAACTCGACAACGCGTCAGTGGCAAGCCGTTGTTAAGCCAAGACCCTAGCTCGAAAAGCTACTACGCTGAAACCATAGCCCAAGCCAACAACTCGTCATGCCCTGTAGCTGGCCAAAAGGTTAGCTACGAACAACGCACCAGCATTGGCAGGTCTATGGCATCAGGGCTGGAGCAGCTGAACTCGCATCAATGGCGCACCTTGCGCGTGTTGACGGCTGCGCTCATTCAAAAATCACTTGTGTTGTGTGGAGCTATTTCGTACGGTTTTTGGCACCGTATGGCATGTTCGAAATACTGTTTTACTTTGATTTCACCCTATGAAAACTTGGAGTAGCTACTACGCCATGGCGGTGATCGAGCTGGGGCGGGCGGTGGCACACGAGGTGGGGGCTCACGCTAGATAAGCTGGCTGTGGGTAGGACCCCGATGTTATTGGCTGCTTGTTCTTGCCCCAGATCAAATCCCGACCCAAGCACTGTT